>Ga0308162_1001932_pt1 | contig 14823 bp, 11 predicted proteins | sample PhySR2_FD_201370 | JGI IMG/M metagenome (GOLD analysis project Ga0308162, IMG submission 201370) | Phyllosphere microbial communities from UC Gill Tract Community Farm, Albany, California, United States - DLSLS.R2 | ecosystem: Host-associated > Plants > Phyllosphere > Unclassified | place: USA... | reverse complement strand
AACTGATTGTTATTCCTACCCCCAACGACACCCACTTCCCGCTGGCAAAAGCGGCGCTGAACGCCGGTAAGCATGTGGTGGTTGATAAGCCGTTCACCGTGACGCTGTCACAGGCGCGCGAACTGGACGCCCTGGCGAAAGCCAAAGGTCTGCTGCTTTCAGTGTTCCACAACCGCCGCTGGGACAGTGATTTTCTGACGTTGAAATCCCTCCTTGAGGCGGGCTCGCTGGGTGAAGTGCGCTATTTCGAATCGCACTTTGACCGCTTCCGTCTGGAAGTGCGTAATCGCTGGCGCGAAATGAAGGGCGCAGGCAGCGGAATCTGGTATGACCTTGGGCCACATCTGCTGGACCAGGCGCTGCAACTGTTTGGCCCACCGGTCGCCATTAATGTCGATCTGGCCGAGATGCGTCCGGGCGCGCAGACCACAGACTACTTCCACGCCACGCTGACCTATCCGCAGCGCCGTGTCGTGCTTCACGCCAGCATGCTGGTGGCGGCGGAATCCGCGCGTTATACCGTCCACGGCACGCGCGGCAGTTACGTCAAATATGGTCTGGACCCGCAGGAAGATCGCCTGAAGTCGGGAGATTTCCCGCCGCAGGCAGACTGGGGTTATGACATGCGCGACGGCACGCTGACGCTGGTTGATGGTGATTCACTGACGGAAACCACGCAGCTGACTCAGCCTGGCAACTACCCGGCTTATTATGCGGGCATTCGCGATGCGATTGCCGGACGCGGGAATAATCCGGTGACGGCAGAAGAGGCGATTCAGGTGATGGAGCTGATCGAACTGGGTCTGCAATCCGCCGAGAAACGCCAGACGATGTCACTGAAGCGCGTCTGATCGCTGAGTACGTAGCGAAGAAAGCAGAACGGGCCGGTTATCCGGCCCGTTTTTTATGGCTGACGCGAGCAGATTACTGCACGCGGGCGCGAACAGCCGCTTTCTCAGCGTCACTCAGGAAGGCAATCGTCAGACCGTTTTCCTGCGCCTGACGCATCTGCGCCATGCTCAGGCCAGCAGCCGGTGCGGCATGCTGATACTCATGCGCCAGCTCAATGCCCTGAACCGCCGGATCATCGGTGTTAATCGTTGCCAGAATGCCATGCTCAAGGAAGATCTTCAGTGGATGCTGCGCCAGCGAGGGCACTGTGCTGGTCTGGATATTAGATGTCAGGCAGGATTCAATACCAATACGGTGCTCCGCCAGGAAATCCATCAGCGCGCGATCTTCAATCGCTTTCACACCGTGACCAATACGTTCAGCGCCCAGCTCCCGGATTGCCTGCCAGATGCTCTCGGGTCCGGCGGCTTCACCCGCATGTACGGTAACGCGGAAACCGGCATCGCGTGCCTGGGTGAAGTGGCTCAGGAACTCACTGCCCGGGAAGCCCAGCTCATCGCCCGCCAGATCGACCGCAGTGATGTGGTCGCGATGGGCAAGCAAACCTTCCAGTTCGCCGAGGCAGGCATCTTCACCAAAGGTACGGCTCATAATACCAATCAGACGTACGTCGATATTGTGCTGCTGACAGCCAGCGCGCACGCCATCGATTACTGCTTCAACCACACCGGCAATGGGCAGGTTGTGGGTCATCGCCATGTAGCCAGGGGAAAAACGCAGTTCTGCATAGTGAATGCCCGCGCGCGCGGCATCTTCGACATTCTCCTGCGCAATCCGGCGGCAGGCATCCAGATCGCCCAGCACTTTCACGCCCCAGTCGAGCTTCTGCAGGAAGCTTACCAGGTCAGGTTCATTCTCGCCGACCTGCACATGGGGAAGCAGCGTCTCAAGCGTGGTGGCGGGCATGGCAAGGTTAAACTGGCGACCTAAATCAAGAATGGTTTGTGCACGGATGTTGCCATCAAGATGGCGGTGAATATCAGTCAGAGGAATTTTAGAATCGATCATGGCGCACTCGCTCAGTTGTCGGTGAAGTGCAGAGCATTATAAAAATATCTTGCGCAACAGCGCCAGCGATTTGCGCAACAGTCACGCCGGATGCTGCTTAATTACCCATAACCGGCGGGAAAAGGGCGGTTTGCGGCGGGCAGACATAAAAAAAGCGACCCGAAGGTCGCTTTAATGGACGCAAGCTCAATTACTGTGGCATGCCTTCACTGGTCGGCATACCCAGCATATAGCGGGACAGGAACTGCTCCAGCGTCATTTTATCGCCGTTCATGTTCACCTGTCCGTTGGCGTACTGCAGGCTGGTCACGATGTTGTTATCCTGCTGCTGAGTCAGGCGGAACATTTGCCCCATTGCCGCCAGACCTTTCACCTGTTGATCCGCCAGTTTCTGCGCATCATCGGCCTGATAGCCCTCGGCCAGACCCACTTTATGCATGGTTTCTGTCGCCATCGGCATATTGATGACCAGCTTGCTGTCCAGGTTCTTCAGAACCCGGTCAACCATCGCGCTGAGGGTCTGGGCTTCACCGGTTACGGCAGAAGGGTCGTTGAAGCTGGCGGTCAGGTTAAAGGTACTTTCCCCTTTATCATTCTTCCAGCTCAGCGGCGCGATGCTGATGGATGGCGAGCCTTTCAGCAGCATTGGCAGATTGCTCATCAGAATCTGATGCACGCCCGCCTGATAGCGGATAGGGTCTTCCGCGACGCCAGGCTGGCTCAGTAATTCCTGCATCTGCGCATTATAACGATCGGAGAAGGCTTTTACCGCCTGTGCATCAAACTGGGACAGTTTCATTTTCAGCGCCGCCTGACCAAAGTCCTGCTTCTGCAACTGTACGCCTTCAACCTTGTAGTCGATATCGCCGCCAATCTTTCCGGCACTGTTATCGAAAGAGGAGGTGCCTTTCATTTTGTTCAGCGTCAGGGCATCCTGACCATTGATGCTGGCATTGACCTTCTCAATATTCACTGACTGGTCGCCGATACGCACACCTTCGGGGCTGAGGTGTGTGTTACCACTCAGCTTCAGTCCATTGATGGTGAAGAGGACTGGCTGACCCATCTCATTTTTACTGGTCAGCGCGAGGCTATCAACGTCACTGTCCAGCGACACTTTATCGGCTTTATTATCTGCGCTGATGTTGAAGGTGCCGCCATTGGTGGCCAGACGCTCGCCGGTTTGCGCATTCTGATAATCAACCGGCAGGACGCGCAGCGCCGTGTCGGTAGCACCGCTGTAGCCGATGCGGGTATCTGCGTTAATCAGAGACTTATTGCCGGTCAGTTCAAATAGCTTCTTCACCGCATCGGTGTTAGCCAGTTCGGTATGCACCGACGCCATGCTCGGGATCAGATTGAAATGCTTCAGTTGAGCAAACGGGAAAGGCCCGTGATCGATGGTCTCATTCAGGATGATGCTCTGACCCGGCTTCAGCAGCGGATTATCTTCCGTCTGCGAGTTAGCCTGAACCACCAGATTCACTTTGCTGCTGAACACGCCGCGCTGATAGTCCTGATAGCTGATCTTCAGTCGGCTATTAGGGGCATAAGCATTCAGCTGGGTATTGGCATTTTGCACCAGCTGGTCCCTGTGGCTTTCAATCTGCTTGCCGGTGAACCATGCCGCGCCAGTCCAGACTACGCCCAGTGCGATAATCACACCTACGGCAACATTGGTCTTTTTCATTGCTGATTCGTCCTTATCCATGAGTCCGCTTATGCCGCAGGTTTGCCCCAGCGACCGAAGAAAAACGCCCGCAGGCGTTTAAAAGCTAATAGGTTGAAATAATAGCAGTTAACAGGCATTCCGTCAGCCGCTTCACCCTAAGTCATTAAATACCCGTGCCAGTCGGCCCGTACCGGCTGCCGTAACCGGTGATTCGCTGGCGGCGATGAAGCAGGATTCGCCGGGTTTCAGCGTCAGTTGCTCTTCGCCTTTAGCAATCACCGCCTGGCCTTCGATACAGAACAGCAGGGCGGCGCTTTGCTGCGTCAGCGATTGCGGCTCCGCGTTCAGGGCATGAATCGAAAAGGCAAAATCCTCGACCGGAATCGGGAAGCGCAACGCGTTGTCCTGTTGCACAGGCTCGGTCAGCAGTGCACTGGCGGGTTTCTCGTCAAACTTCAGGTTAGCCATCAGCTCGGCGATATCGATATATTTTGGCGTCAGACCGGCCCGCAACACGTTATCGGAGTTTGCCATCACCTCCAGCGCCACCCCTTTCAGATAGGCGTGCGGCGTTTCCGCGTAGAGGAACATCGCCTCACCCGGTTGCAGGGTGATCACGTTCAGCAGCAGCGGTGAAAACAGGCCGCTGTCGTCAGGATACTCTGCCGCAATCATGCGGATGGTTTCCCACGGCTCGCCCTGTTGCGCATCAAGCGCGGATTTCAGCACGCCCAGCGCCAGCGATTTCGCCTCATCTTCCAGTGACAGCAGGGTAGAGAACAGCGCGGCCAGCGTATTCTGATCGGGATGCTGCAGAAAATGCGCAATCTGCGGATGTGCGCCCGCGACCGGCTCCAGCAGTGAAACCATCTGCGTCAGCGTGCGAAAGCCATTCATCGCCTGGAAGGGGGTCAGCGCATAGACCAGTTCCGGCTTATGATTGGCATCTTTATAGTTACGCTCTGCCGCACTCAGTGGAATACCCGCCGCATTCTCACGGGCAAAACCCAATTCAGCCGCGTGTTTGCTGGGATGAACCTGAATCGACAGTGGCTGATCGGCACACAACACCTTGAAAAGGAAAGGCAGTTCACCAAACCGCTGCGCCACCGCCTCGCCCAGCATCGCGACAGGGGCGGCATCGATTACGTCACGCAGGGAACGCTCGCTACCCTGATGCATCACGGTGGAGGGGCTTTTCGGATGCGCGCCCATCCAGAGTTCCGCCATCGGCTGGCCCTGAGGATTTGCGATACCGTAAAGCTCAGTTAATGCCGTTTTGCTGCCCCACGCGTAATTTTGCAGCGAATTGTTCATTTTTTGCATCGTATAACCCTTTATCACGGGAAATTATTGCCGCTATTAAAGCAGAAACTGCCGGTAAAAATACATATCCAGCGCAAAAGGACGCTAAGCTCTGATAATGTTAAATTATTGTGTATTACCATCCGGACCGCCCGACAGCTGATTGTAACGACCCCGGCGGTCATTCTTTTAAAAACAAGGTGAAGGAGACGTATTCATGGCAGCCAACCGCATTGAGAAAGATTCAATGGGCCCCATCGATGTACCTACAGACAAATTATGGGGCGCGCAGACGCAGCGCTCACTGGAACATTTCCGCATCTCAACCGAAAAAATGCCCACCGCGCTGGTGCACGCACTGGCGCTGACCAAGCGCGCCGCAGCCAGCGTGAACCGCGATCTGGGACTGCTGCCCGCCGAACGAGCCGATGCAATTGTCAGCGCGGCAGATGAAGTACTGGCTGATAAGCATGCGGATGAATTCCCGCTGGCGATCTGGCAAACCGGCTCCGGCACCCAGACCAATATGAACATGAATGAAGTGCTGGCGAACCGCGCGAGTGAAATCCTCGGCGGAGAGCGCGGCATGTCACGCCTGGTCCATCCCAACGACGATGTGAACAAGAGCCAGAGCTCCAACGATGTCTTCCCGACGGCGATGCATGTTGCCGCTGTGATCGCCCTGCGTGAACAGCTGATCCCACAGATTCAGGTGCTTAAGAAAACGCTGAGCCAGAAATCCGACGCCTTTAAAGATATCGTCAAGATTGGCCGCACTCACCTGCAGGATGCGACGCCGCTGACCCTGGGCCAGGAAATCTCTGGCTGGGTGGCGATGCTGGAGCACAACCTGAAGCATATCGAACAGAGCATTCCGCATGTGGCAGAGCTGGCGCTGGGCGGAACCGCCGTGGGCACCGGCCTCAACACCCACCCGGAATATGCGGTGCGCGTGGCGAAGGCGCTGGCCGATCTCACGCAGCAGCCGTTCGTCACCGCGCCTAACAAGTTTGAGGCACTGGCCACCTGCGATGCGCTGGTGCATGCCCATGGCGCACTGAAAGGTCTGGCCGCCTCACTAATGAAGATCGCCAACGACGTGCGCTGGCTCTCTTCCGGTCCGCGCTGCGGCATCGGCGAAATCGCGATTCCCGAAAATGAACCTGGCAGCTCCATCATGCCAGGCAAAGTCAATCCGACCCAGTGCGAGGCGATGACCATGCTTTGCTGTCAGGTGATGGGAAATGACGTGGCGATCAACATGGGCGGCGCGTCCGGTAACTTTGAGCTTAATGTCTTCCGTCCGATGGTCATTCATAACTTCCTGCAATCGATTCGCCTGCTGGCAGATGGTATGGACAGTTTTAATCATCACTGTGCTGTCGGCATTGAGCCGGTGCGTGAGCGTATCGATCAACTGCTGAATGAGTCACTGATGCTGGTGACGGCGCTGAATACCCATATTGGTTATGACAAAGCGGCAGAAATTGCCAAGAAAGCACACAAAGAAGGGCTGACGCTGAAAGGCTCGGCGCTGAAGCTGGGTTATCTCACTGAAGAAGAGTTTGATGCCTGGGTCCGGCCGGAAGAGATGGTCGGCAGCATGAAGTCGTAAGGTTTAAGCGAGAACAGAGGCCAGCGGATGCTGGCCTTTTTTTATTCAGATGGGGCAATCGACCCACAGATGCAGACGGGGTATCAACAGATTCAGCGGTTCAGCGGCAGGTTTATGACGATGCGTAATGTTATCAGCGTCGTAGTTAAGCAACTCGCCCAGCACCGGCACCTGAGTGCGATCGCGACAGATCACCAGAATTGGCGAAGGACAGGCCAGCTGGGTCTGCTTTTGTTCATCCGCGCGCCAGACGCGCGCCACCGGCTGGACTTTCACCGGGCGCTTGATTTTCAGCCGTGCTGAGGCGGGAAGGGCGCGCACGCTGGCCAGCTCCTCCTGTACTTTTTCCGCCCACTGTTCCCGTGACCAGGGCGCTTTCGCGCGTCCCGACTTCAGGCTTTTTTCCAGCTGGGCGATCACCTCTTCACGCTTGAGATTCTTGATAATGTGCTTATTGGCCCAGCCGAAACGCAGGCTATCCGGGGCGCTGAGCAGGGTGATTGAGCGATAGGCATTCAGGGTAATCAGACCGCGTAAATGCTGGTGGACGAACTCAAAACGCGCTTCGCTCGGCAGACCCGAGTCCACCGTAATCAGCTGCTCCAGCCGCGCTTTCAGCTGGTTGATGAGATGGACCAGCGCGCCAACTTCTGCTTCCCGTTCCGCGTCGCATTCAATACAGAGTGCACCGGGCAAGCGAACAGCTGCCTTGGTGCTCAGCTGTTCGGACTGATGCTGCATGAACAGGCGGCAGTAGTGGTCGAGCGCCATCTTCAGTGCGCTCTCACCAAGATGCTGCTCAACGGCAATCTGAGTGATCGCTTCATGCTCACGGCCTTTCACCACCGGCGGCAGGCTGAAGACGCGGGCGATCAGCAGAGGCTGCGCTTCAATCTGCTGACGCAGCTCCCCCAGCGCCTGTTCCAGGTCATTTACACACTGATGCATATCAGCCACTAAGTCGTAGCGCGTCATGTTGTGCCTCCATAGTTACAACGTCCACAATGTGGCAGAAGCCTTGCGAGAATGCAATTCCTTCATAGTTACAACATACAGTTAATGTTTCCTTTAAAAACCGTGCGATCTGCCCGGCGATAAAGCGAAAAGAGCGTCACGCATTTTGGCTTATCGCAGAACATGTTATAAAAACGGTTCGCCTGCTAACGAAGAGATCACCTGTGAATCCGAACATCAAACCCGGCATTGCCGCCATTATCACTCTGGGCTGGGTGCAGATACTCTCATGGGGCGGGTCGTTCTACCTGATGGCCGTGATGGCGAATCCGATTGCAGCTGAGACGGGCTGGTCTCAACAGTGGATTTACGGCGCGCTCTCGACCGGCATTCTGGTGTCAGGCCTCCTGTCACCGATGGCGGGCAGGATTATCGCGCGAACCGGTGGCCGCCTGCTGCTGGCGTTGAGCGGGGGGGTGATGGCGGTGGGGCTGGTGACGATGGCGTATAGCGGCTCGCTGCCGCTGTTTCTGTTCGCCTGGGTGATTATTGGCATCGGTATGGCGATGGGCCTCTATGATGCGCTGTTTGCCACGCTCGGCACCTGCTATGGCGGTCAGGCACGTTCAGCCATCACCAGTATTACGCTGATATCGGGCTTCTGCACCACGCTGGTCTGGCCGGGCACGGCATTGTTAATCCATGGATTTGGCTGGCGGAATGCGTCACTGATTATTGCGGCCATGATGGTGGTCTGCGTGCTGCCTGCCTATCTGTTTGCGTTACCCGCGAGTCACACTAAGCGGCCAGTTAAACGCAGGATTAAGCAGCCTGCCACGGCGGAGATTGAACCCACGTTATTCTGGCTCCTTTGCGCCATCTTTACTCTGGCATCCGTGATTATGACGGCGATTTCCGTGCAGCTCATCGCCCTGTTGCAGGCCACAGGCCATACGCTGACGTCGGCGCTGGCGATCAGCGCCGTACTGGGTCCGTGCCAGGTGGGTGCCCGTATTGTCGATATCGCCTTTAAGCGCAGTCATCCGATTCGTACCACCTTTTTCTCTGTTGGGCTGGTCGCGCTGGGTCTTCTGCTGCTGGCACTCTTTCCGCAAATGGCGCTGCTGAGCATGGTGCTGTATGGCGCAGGGAATGGCTTACGTGCCATCGTGCGCGGAACTTTACCGCTGGCGATGGTCAAACCAGAGTCTTACGCAATCGTGGTGGGTAAAATGGCCCGCCCGGCATTAATGGGCCAGGCACTGACGCCGCTTATTGGTGGATATGTGTTTGAAAGGATGGGAGCCCCGGCAACGCTGTGGTTGCTTTGCGCCTTAGCAATCTTTAACGTGGTACTGGTCATGGCGCTGAAACAGCGCTTACCGGCAATATCAGCCCCCAGCATATGACAATGCTGTTAAGCCTGTTCGGCAGAGAGTGGGCCGTTAGCAGGCTAAGCACCTTGTGCTATCGGGCCTCCGCCTTTGGTGAATACGTGCCTTGTCGCTGCCGGTTTGCTTCAAAAAAGCAACAGTGTTTGTTATATTTATTGCTCATTGATTGTTCACTTATGCGGCAATAAAACAATAAGATCCACCGCAACTCAGGATAAAGAAATGCTTGATTATCGCTTCCCGACAGCTTTGCAAATGGTTCTGAGCGTAGCGATGGCGGAGCAAATGGGTAAACGCTCTACCAGCGCGATTCTGGCCTATGGACTGGAAGCGAATCCCAGTTTCATTCGAAAATTAATGGTCCCGCTGACCCGAGACGGCATCATCGTCTCTACGCTGGGCCGAACCGGTTCGATTCATCTGGGCCGTCCTGCAGCAGACATTACTCTGCGGGATATCTATGTCTCAGTGATCGAAGACAAAAAGATCTGGGCCGCGCGTCCTGATGTCGCCCCGCGCTGTCTGGTCAGTGCCAACCTCTGCTGGTACTTCAAGTCGATAGCCGATGAAGCCGAGCAGGCATCGCTGGATGTGCTGGCAAAACGCACTGTGGCAGACGCACTGAACGAGCTGAAGAAACGCGACACCAGTAACTGCACCGCCGTACCGGAACCTGAACCCGAAGAGAGTGAAGAACTCTGCAAAAAAGGCCGCTGATGAGCGGCTTTTTTTATGTCTGCTGAACGTCCATTTCCTGAGCCTTTTCTTTCCCAAACCTGCAACGCAGGCCTTCTCTCCGTAAATTTCATCTTGACCTCCTACAGCATCGTCTTAAAATGACTTCATTGGATGAAGTCGCGGAGGTCAGGATGAACACCGTTGTCAGGGACTTACGGAAAAAACAGCGTGAAACGCTGGAGCAGGTTTTTCAAATGCCGCCGCCGTCCGGACTGAAATGGCAAGCAGTTGAGTCATTAATCAGGGCTTTGGGTGGTGAGATTAAAGAAGGTAGTGGTTCACGGGTGCGTTTTCTTCTCAGAGGAAGAATAGCGCGTTTTCACCGGCCACATCCTTCGCCAGACACCGACAGAGCTGCTGTTGTTAATCTGCGTGAATGGCTGGAAAGTATTGGAGTCGATCCCTATGAATAATCGTTCAAATTCATCAATCACCGTCGCCGGGCAATCCGCCGTGATCTCCTATGTCCCTGAACTCAACATGTTCCGTGGGCGCTTTACTGGCCTGTCAGGCTACTGTGATTTTGTCTCTGACAGCGTACAGGGCCTGTACAAAGAGGGCGAGATTTCGCTGCGCGAATACCTGGAAGATTGTGCAGCCTCCGGCATTAATCCCTATGCTGAGCAGGAAAAAATTAAGACCTTTACGCTGCGCTATCCTGAATCGCTGGGAGAGCGTCTTTCTCAGGCTGCCGCGCAAAATGAAACCTCGCTGAATGCGTTTATCATTGAAACGCTAAATGAAAGATTGAAGCAGCGCTAACCTGCAAGGCCAGGTTTGCTGGAATGGGTGCGTCATAAAAAAAGGGGCGATCATCCGATCGCCCCTGTTAACTTTTACGGTTTATGCCGTCACTGACTCCGTATTCCCCGACCGGCGCGTCACCAGCTTGCGCAGGGCAACATAAAACACCGGTGTCAGGAACAGGCCGAACAGCGTTACGCCGAGCATACCGGAGAAGACCGTTATACCGGTTACGCCGCGCACTTCTGCACCCGCGCCTTCACCCAGAATCAGCGGTATCGTACCGGCGATAAAGGCGATGGAAGTCATCACAATCGGACGCAGACGCAGGCGACACGCTTCCAGCGCCGCTTCCACAATTCCTTTACCCTGAATCTCCAGCTCACGTGCGAACTCGACGATCAAAATCGCGTTCTTACAGGCCAGTCCCATCAGCACCACCAGTCCGACCTGCACGAAGACGTTGTTGTCCCCGCCGGTCAGCCAGACGCCAAACAGCGCGGAGAGCATCGTCATGGGCACAATCAGGATCACCGCCAGCGGCAGCGTCCAGCTCTCATACAGCGCCGCCAGCACAAGGAACGCCAGCAACACGGCCATCGGGAAAACAATCAGTGCGGTATTGCCCTGAGTAGACTGTTGATAACTCAGATCCGTCCACTCAATGTTCATGCCGTTAGGCAACAGCTGACCGGACATCGCTTCCAGCTGACTCATTGCCTGCGCGGAAGAGAGCACGCGTGGGTCGGCATCGCCAATCAAATCCGCTGCCGGATAGCCGTTATAGCGAATCACCGGGTCGGGACCGTAGGTGGTGGTGATGTTAACCATGCTGCCAATCGGCACCATCTCACCGCGATCGTTACGGGTACGCAGGTTAGCAATATCTTCCACGCTGTCGCGGAAATCACCATCTGCCTGCGCCATCACTCGCCAGGTGCGGCCAAAGCGGTTGAAGTCATTCACGTACGACGAGCCAAGATAGGTCTGCAGCGTGCTGAACAGTGCAGTCAGCGAGACGCCCTGCGCCTTGGCTTTATCCCGGTCAACCTTCACATCAAGCTGTGGAACGTTGGCCTGATAGGAGGAGATAGGGAAGTGCATCCCTGGCGTCTGCATGATGCTGCCCGACAGCGTATTAATTGCCGTCTGCAATGCACCATAACCCAGACCCGCACGGTCCTGCACATACAGCGAATAACCCGAACCCTGGCCCAGCCCCAGAATCGGGGGTGGCATTATCGAGAAGCCAAAACCCTGCTGGATTTGCGAGATCTTCGCATTGATCTCCGCGTTAATCTCGGCCGCCGTATGTTTGCGCTCATTAAACGGCTTCAGGCCGAAGAAGACCGTTCCGCTGTTTGGCGTATTGGTAAACTGCAGCGCATTCAGGCCGGGGAACGCCACCGCATAGGCGACGCCTTCGGTCTGCATACCAATTTCGCTCATCCTGCGAATCACTTCATCGGTACGCGCCAGTGAGGAGCCTTCCGGCATCTTCACGCCGCCAATCAGATAGAGCTTATCCTGAGTCGGGATAAAGCCGCCCGGCACGGTGTGGAACATAAATCCGGCACCGGCCAGCAACAATATATAGACGCCAAACACCGCGCCACGGCGACGCAGCGTGCGACCGACCAGCGATTCATAGCCATGCGCACTTCGCTGGAAGAAGCGGTTAAACGGACGGAACAGCCAGCCAAACAGCGCATCAATAATCCGCGTCAGCCGGTCTTTCGGCGCGTTATGATCTTTCAGCAGCATCGCCGCCAGGGCGGGCGAGAGCGTCAGCGAGTTAATGGCCGAGATCACGGTAGAGATCGCGATGGTGGTGGCGAACTGCTTGTAGAACTGTCCGGTAACGCCCGAGAGAAACGCCATCGGCACAAACACCGCGCACAGCACCAGCGCAATCGCAATGATCGGCCCGAAGACCTCTCGCATCGCCTGATGTGCAGCGGCGCGTGGTGAGAGTCCCATTTCGATATTACGTTCGACGTTCTCTACCACCACAATGGCGTCATCCACCACGATACCGATCGCCAGTACCAGCCCGAACAGGCTGAGGGTGTTCAGCGAGAAGCCAAGCAGATAGAGCACGCTAAAAGTACCCACGATAGAAACCGGCACCGCCAGCAACGGAATGATCGAGGCGCGCCAGGTCTGCAGGAACAGAATCACGACCAGCACCACCAGGATCACCGCTTCCAGCAGGGTCTGAACCACCGCCTTAATCGAGTCGCGGACAAACACCGTCGGGTCATAAGGCGCGGCCCATTTCACATCGTTGGGGAAGCGGGTTGCCAGCTCATCCATTTTGGCGCGAACCGCATTGGAGAGATCGATGGCGTTGGCGCCTGGTGCCTGGAAGATGCCGATACCGACCGCATCTTTGTTATTGAGCTGCGAGCGCAGGGCATAGCTGCCTGAACCCATCTCAATCCGCGCCACATCACGCAGGCGCACCAGTGAACCATCTTCTGAGGTTTTCAGGATGATATCGCCGAACTCCTGCTCGCTCTCCAGTCGTCCCTGCGTGTTAATCGACAGCAGGAAGTCGCTCTGCTTCTTCAGCGGCTCGGCACCCAGCTGACCGGCAGAGACCTGCACGTTCTGCTCCTGCATCGCCGTCACCACGTCAGAAGCGGTCAGGCCTCGCGCCGCGACTTTGTTAGGATCCAGCCAGATGCGCATTGCATATTCACCTGCGCCGAAAATCTGGATCTGACCGACGCCCGGCAGACGCGCCAGCTCATCTTTCACCTTCAGCGTGGCGTAGTTACGCAGGTAGAGCGAATCGTAGGTATTGTTGGGTGAGAACATGTGGACGACCAGCGTCAGGGTCGGCGACATCTTCTGGGTTGTTACCCCCAGCCGACGCACATCTTCCGGCAGACGCGCTTCCGCCTGCGCCACGCGGTTCTGCACCTGAACCTGCGCCTGATCGGGATCGGTGCCTGGACGGAAGGTGACGGTAGTCACCAGCACGCCGTCCGAACCCGCCACTGACTTCATGTACATCATGTTTTCGACGCCGTTGATCGCCTCTTCCAGTGGCGTCGCCACGGAGTCCGCAATCACTTTCGGGTTAGCGCCCGGATACTCAGCGCGCACCTGCACGCTGGGTGGCACAACGTCGGGATATTCACTGATCGGCAACAGCGGAATGGAAATCACGCCAGTGACAAAAATCAGGATCGACAGCACCGCAGCAAAAATCGGCCGGTCGATAAAAAAGCGGGAAAAGTCCATAGCGGCCTCGAATTATTGAGCGGCTGCCGCACGCATGGCGACATGCTGAGCAGTGACCGGCATGCCGGGCATAAATACTTTTTGCAGACCGGCGATGATCACCCTGTCACCCGATTTCAGACCGGATTTAACGATACGCAGGCCATCTATCATCGCGCCGGGCTGGATATCGCGCCGCTGCGCTTTTCCCTCGCCATCCACCACGTAGACATATTTGCGATCCTGGTCGGTTAATACCGCTTTATCATCTATCAGCACCGCTTCGAACTGCGCGCTGCCTGGCAGACGCACGCGGGCAAACAGGCCGGGCGTGAACTGCCGCTGTTGATTGTCGAGCAGGGCGCGCATGCGAATGGTGCCGGTGCTGGCGGTCAGCTGGTTATCCATGAAGTCGATTTTGCCCTGATGCGGAAAGCCCTGTTCACCGACCAGCGCAATCTCTACCGGCAGCGCATGACGCTGCTGGCCCTGACGCGCCATCGCCTGATAATTCAGGAAGGTGTTCTCATCGACATCGAAATAGACATACATCTGCTGCTGAGAGACCAGCGTGGTCAGCACGCTGGCACTGTCGCCAGCGGTTACCAGGTTACCGGCGGTGATCTGCGCGCGACTGGCGCGACCATCAATCGGCGCGGTGACGCGGGTAAAGTCCAGGTTGAGCTGCGCCATGTCTACTGCAGCTTCTGCGGCCAGCACATCCGCCTGCGCCTGACTGGCAGCGGAGCGACGCTGTTCCCATGCCTCGCGGGAAATCGCCTGTGTGCCGATCAGCTTCTCGCTGCGGCCCGATTCGCTGCGGGCCAGACTCGCCTGACTGCGCGCGCGGGCCAGTTCCGCTTTGGCCTGTTCCAGCGCCGCGCGGTAACTCCTGTCATCAATGGTAAACAGCACCTGACCTTTTTTCACCTCATCGCCTTCGCGATAGTTAACGGAGTCGATGTAGCCCGAGACGCGCGGGCGCAGTTGCACGCTCTGCACCGCTTCAACCCGGCCATTGAAATTGTCCCACTGGCTGACGGGCTTGATCAGCACGGGGGCGGCACTCACCTCAGGCGGCGGTGGCGGGGCGTTTTGCGCCACACCCTTGTCGCAGCCGACGAGTTGAGTGATGAGCAGTACCATCCCTAAGAGGGTTAAACCCTGACGAACCCGGTTCGTAATCATTGTTGTTATTCCGCGATAGATATAAACAGGCGGCCTGCAGGCCAATATTTGCAACTTTTAAG
>Ga0308162_1001929_pt1 | contig 14838 bp, 16 predicted proteins | sample PhySR2_FD_201370 | JGI IMG/M metagenome (GOLD analysis project Ga0308162, IMG submission 201370) | Phyllosphere microbial communities from UC Gill Tract Community Farm, Albany, California, United States - DLSLS.R2 | ecosystem: Host-associated > Plants > Phyllosphere > Unclassified | place: USA... | reverse complement strand
CTGCACAAGAAGTGGCGCGAAACCTACTTTTCCACCCCGTCCAGCCTCACCCACAGCGCCTATCCGTTCTGGTCCGGTTCGCAGTTCAACAAGGGCCGGGCCAAAGCGGACAGGGTTGATATCGACCTCAGCCATCAGTCACTGGCCGCCGGGCGCCTCTGCGAAGACGGCCAGTTTCGCCAGATTGTCACGGTTGAAGATGCCGTGCGCGGCGGCTGTGACCTGTTTGACCTGGAGCAGCTACGCACGCGCTACAGCCCGGAGGACTATCAGAACCTGCTGATGTGCGTGTTCATGGACGATCTGGCGTCAGTGTTCCAGCTGGCCATGCTGCAGAAGTGCATGGTGGACAGCTGGGAAGTCTGGATCGACTTTGAGGCGCTGGCCTTGCGACCGTTCGGCTGGAAAGAAGTATGGATTGGTTACGACCCGGCGAAGGGAACGCAGAACGGCGACAGCGCCGGGTGCGTGGTCATGGCTCCGCCGGCCGTGCCGGGCGGTAAGTTCCGCATCCTTGAGCGGCACCAGTGGCGCGGCATGGACTTCCGGGCGCAGGCCGACGCCATCAGGACGCTGACGCAGCAGTATAACGTGACCTATATCGGGATCGACTCCACCGGCGTCGGGCTGGGCGTTTACGAAAACGTCAAAGCCTTCTTTCCGCAGGTGAAAGAATTTGTCTATAACCCGAACGTGAAAAACGCCCTGGTGCTTAAGGCTTACGACACCATCGCCAGCGGGCGGCTGGAGTTTGACGCCAGCCACCTCGACATCGCGCAGTCATTCATGTCTATCCGCAAGGCCACCACGACCAGCGGCAACCGACCGACCTATGAAACCAGCCGCAGTGAGGAAGTCAGCCACGGTGATTTAGCCTGGGCGACCATGCACGCGCTGGCAAACGAGCCGCTGCAGGGACAGGCGGCACACACCCAGAACATTGTGGAGATTTACTGATGAGCAAACGCAGGAACCGCACCCGCACGCAGCCCGTGCCGCAGCCGGATAACATGACCAGCGGGGCAGCGTCGGAGGCGTTTACCTTTGGCGACCCGATCCCGGTACTGGACCGCCGCGAACTGCTGGATTACGTGGAGTGCGTTATCAATGATCGCTGGTATGAACCACCCGTGAGCGTTGACGGGCTGGCGCGCACGTTCCGTGCCGCCGTGCATCACAGCTCACCCATCAGCGTGAAGTGCAATATTCTGGCGAGTACCTTTATTCCGCATCCCCTGCTGAGTCAGCAGGCGTTCAGCCGCTTTGCGCTGGATTACCTGATTTTCGGTAATGCCTACTTGGAGAAGCGGACCAGCCGCCTGGGTAACGTGCTGAAGCTGGAACCGTCGCTGGCGAAGTTCACCCGTCGCGGCCTCGACCTGGACACATATTGGTATGCGCACTATGGCATCAGCGCGGAGCCTTACGAATTTGAGAAGGGCAGCGTCTTCCACCTGATGGAGCCGGACATCAATCAGGAGATTTACGGCCTGCCGGGCTATCTGTCGGCTATACCGTCGGCGCTGCTCAATGAGTCGGCTACGCTGTTCCGCCGCAAGTATTACCTGAACGGCAGCCATGCAGGTTTTATCATGTACATGACCGACCCGGCGCAGAGCCAGCAGGACGTGGACAATATCCGCGGTGCCATGAAAAGTGCGAAAGGGCCGGGCAACTTCCGTAACCTGTTTATGTACAGCCCGAACGGAAAAAAGGACGGCATCCAGATTATCCCGCTTTCTGAGGTGGCGGCGAAGGATGAATTCCTTAATATTAAGAACGTAAGCCGTGATGACATGATGGCAGCGCACCGCGTTCCGCCTCAGATGATGGGGATCATTCCAAATAATACAGGAGGTTTTGGAGATATAGAAAAAGCTGCAAAAGTATTTTTTAAAAACGAAATAATACCTTTGCAGCAACAAATTTTAGCTATAAACAGTTGGCTTGATCAAAAAATAATTTCGTTTAAAGAGTATAACTTAGACTAATAATAGCAAGGCCGATAATAAACTGGCCTTGCTTGAAGAAGTATTTAAATTCAATCAAACATTGTATTGATCAAAATACATTGCTGGCAACCTACAATATCTGCAGCCTTTAAGAAATCAGTTTGATTTATCATTACCGCGTTGCTGGAGCCTGAAAACTGTAACTGTCCAAAAACTCCCAATACCGATTTCTTGGTATAATATTTAGACTTACCTGAATAAGCCTCAACGCCTTCATTAAAAATAAACCGTTTTGTTCTCTCCTCGTCAAGGCGGTTGCTAACAAGGAAAGTCTCAATAGATGATTTAAGAGAGGTAACTTTATTATCAAAATGACTCAAAAGAAGGTCTTCAAGTGTTCCTTTATCCGCCTGATCACCATGGAAAATATAGCCTCCCCATTCGATACCCTCAAACGTAACAACCTTACCATTCGAAAGCTCAACAGACTCATCTAGACCAACCTCTCCGTGAATTTCAGATAACCTATCCCTTACTCCTATATCATCCGCATCAAAAAAGTACAAAAACCTATAAGGAATTTGAATGCTGAAATCATCATCACCAGATAAATCCCTATACATTTTTATCAATTTCTTACGTTCTTTAACTCTTCCGTCACCATTCAAATTGTGGACAAAAACCAATCGACCATCTTTTTCAAAACTTACTGATGGTAAGTTTGGACCGGGCGCCTGAAAGCCTAATTTTCTATCCGGCACCCTTACTTCAGTTAGTTCAACTTCAAATCTTTTATTAAATGGCTCAGGTAATTGACCAATCTTTTTGTCCTGAATAGAAAATCCATTAACTAAAAGCACTCTGCTTAAAAAAGCGACGTCATGTTGTCCTTCACAGATAGCAACAATGACTTTCTCATATGATTTATCAGCCATTAAATTACCCTCTAATATCAAGATCAACATTCTTAACTAAATAGCCAAATCGATCGCCTTCAGCACTTTTTACTTGGACTTTGCCATCTTTTTTGCTCAACTGGAAACCAGTGATATCCTCATTCTTATAACCATTTTCCAAAAATGCCGATATACACTCACCAGAATGCGAGGTTAAAAACAGCTGAACATTAAACTTCTCAGATAACTCTTGTGTAAATCTAGTAAATTGTAGTAGCAAACTATAATGTATCGCAGTTTCAAATTCATCAATGAATAGAACACCATTTCGGCATGCAGCAAAAGATAAAGCAATATAGAATATACGCTGAATTCCTTCACCATATGAGGTTAGATCAAAATTCCTATCAATGTCGAACGAAGACTCGACAATAAATCGTTTTAGATCCATATCCTCGGTAAATCTAACATCCTTAATAGTCGGCTCTATTTTGTTGAGGAAATCAACAACCAAACTTATTGCGGACCTAATTTCTTCATTCTTTTCCGCTTCTTTTGATATTAAATTAGCACCTAAACTTTTATTATAATCCTTTAATAATTCATCAATATCGTAAAAATAAGGGCTTTTAAAAGATGATGAACAAAGGTGAGAAACTTGGTCCGCATTTCTACGCATGCGCTCATGCATGAATGTATGGACTGTATTACTTACAGATTCACCATCAACACTAGAATTTAGTTTGTAGGAAGCAATGTAATCATCCTGCTTGTCGATAGAAGCATCATCATATTTCAACATTTCAACTGACACACTACAATTATCGAACTCACCTTTAATATCTATTTTATCTTGGAAGAGAGCATTTAATAATGTAGGCGTTAAAGTATTAATTTTGTTTTTTTGGCGAATTAAATTAAAGTGCGAAGATATGTCATTTCTTTGGGTAAGAAGGTAGATTGCCTCGAGAAGTGAAGTTTTACCTGCATTGTTAAAGCCAGCAATGATATTTATTTTATTGAATTTATCAAGCTTGAATTTTTTGAAAAACTTGTACTTTTCTATATTAACTGATTTAAAATGGTCTCTTACTCCATATTCAAAATTAGTAGTAAAATTACCATCCTCAATGTTAATAGAACTTTGTTTAGGTATGATCTGTATTAACTGCTCCTTAGCTTCATCAAGGAATCTAGAATCCTCATGAGCAATTAGATTCCTGTAAAGGTTCAAATCCTTCAAAGAGTCTCCAAGTTTATTCAAAGCAGTCTTATATATTTGTTGGTTGACAGAACCGCTTGAGACCAAACCTCTCGCGAGGCTTCTTTCATCCTCCATGACTTTAATTGCGTCATCGTTATTTATAAAAAGCGCTAAATCACGAATTTCTAATGATTTAGTAATGATAGGGTCAAACTCAATATATTCACCTTCATTTACATCATCATCACCATCATCCCCCAAGATATCAGGTTCTACATATTCTTCGGTTTTTGATATCCATGAAAATAGTCTATTTAGATTTGTGAGATCACGTGCATAATAGCCATTGTCGTTCCAATCAAGCCACGATTTAATAACGGGTTTCTTTATTATCTCCTCAAATATTCCGAACATATTTGGATCGAACTGCTCACCATATTCACTATTCTTATAGGAATTGATCATGTTATAAACTCGTAACATAGAACGCAAACGAGTTTTTGATATACCCAAAGAGTTAATCAATTCATCTTCTTTAGCTAAATATTCATCACGGGTTTTATCTTCATATGGTTTTAGAAAATCGTACAAAAGCTTAGATTGGTTAAATGTTGACCACTTTTTATTTCCACTAATATGTTTTAAACCCATAACAATTAAATGTTTTTCAACATCATCGTTATCATGTATTTCAAACGGGACACTTCTAAAGATTGCAGGATCAAGTTTCCCAATATCAAACCCCTTTTCATGGGCCTCTTGTAAAGCTTTTAGAGCTGTGACACGACGATTACCTTCTAAAACCAAATAATTATTATTGCCTAAATCCTTAACTTGTATGATGTCAACATCAAGAAACCCATTTGCTTTAAAACTCGCAATTAAATCTCTAATGTTTTCCTGTCTATTACCCTCAATAAAAACTCGCGTTCTACGTTGAATAGTAGAGTCTAATAGATCCTTATCAGACACTGGCTTATGTTGATCGTTATCAACAAAACGATAGTTATTAGGATCTAAAAAAAGGTTTTTTAGATTTTTGCTAATTCGGGCGCGAATTGGCTCAATATTCATACATCGCCTTAGTAAGTTCCAAGTACAGGTTAGAGTATTGGATTAAACTACACTCGACAAAACTTGTCTAATGACACTTAGCGCGCGCTCGTAGCCCCGCCACGCCTGCCCGCTTTATGCTGCGGTTTTCATGCAGGTGCATGACATAAACGAAAGCCCGCCAGTACTGGCGGGCCGAAGGGTAAACGATCCTTTTGGGATCATGCGGATTCATGCAGCATAGACATGCACTCACCTGCAAAGAGTCAGAACAGGGGCATGTTGTTATCTGGCTCAGTGATTTTCGGATCGACCGTAACAGGATTCTTTAGCGCCTGCAGATAAAGCAGACCCTGAGAAAGAGAGACGGGAGAAGAAATCTCAAGCCAGAAAACACCATCATAAGTCCGGCCTAACCAGAAGCCGCCGCCGTTCTCTTTTGGCCGCTGAAAGAAAACTAATCCGCCAGGCGCATAATCAATCAGGCTTTCGCCCCGGTAAACTACCTGGTAATTCGAATCGCTTCCGGCCATAGCCTAACGCCTCGTGGGACTCGTTGTTCAACCTTGCCAGTGCCAAAAATAAATTTTGTCACCAGCAACGTTATCAATATGCCTGGCTGCGGACTCACGCTACTCCGCAGCGTAAAAAATCTCATCATCGGGGACTTTTTCGCAGCTAGAATAAGCTAACTCAGCGATGATACTCATCGCCAGTTTCATGTCAGATTGCTTGCAATTTGCTATAAGCGACACCTCAGCAATGAACTGAACGCAAGCCATCTTACGGTTTATAGGTGCCAAATCTTGAGTGTCCATCTTACCCTCCCTTAACTCTAAAGACTGTATAACCATACAGTAGTAGATGCGTTAAGAAATGTGAAATGTTTTTTCCTTCAATCGGTCCTAATCTGAAAATGAAAACTGCAATTTCCAGTGATCCCAAGCCGTTATTTTGATTGGATAAAGCGTGTACTACCTGCCGTTAGCGGCTTCGCTTATGCCAGCTTTATTAGTTCAGATCCACTGACGCCACTTATCATCTTCCTGCAGCCGTCCGTTCTGATAAAAAATGCGCATACCTGCACCAGAATTAAGGCTCCCACCGGACAGAAGCAGGTTTATTTCTTTTTCTTCCCCGGTAAATCCTCTCACCTGCAGTTCTGCAACCAGAAGCGCCCGCTGATCATCGTCAATTTCCTGCTTATAACTCTGTTTCTGGCGCGGCTTCACCTCCCGGAGACGCGCCAGCAGATCACGGCGCTGTTTTCTTGTCATATTGTTGAAATCTGTCGGACCATACACAGGTGTTTCGCCCGACCCTACAGGTTCAACTGATACCGGCTCACCCCCTGAAATGTTTAGTTTTTCATCAGGGGGACAGTTATTGCCACGAGTCCAAGGGGCGCAAGCGCCCTGGTCGGCTGTCGCCTCCTGAACGTCAACGGCCTTACGGACCATTTTCCACTTTGTTGCGTGCGTGCAGATGCGTCCCGCCACTAACGGGGACCAGATGCCATAAATGCGGGTACCGTGATCGCCGTAAGGGGTCGGCTCGTCGTTAAGCTCATAAGCTGTTCTGACGATGTGATGTTTGCGCGGAACAAGCACGCCGCCCTGTTTCATGATGTAGGTGGCGAAGCAGCCCACATCTGCAGCGGCCAGCACGGCGTCCAGCTGCGCGTTTTCAAGTACCGGCGCACCGGCCTTTTTATCGCTCTGATTTCTCAGCGCCTGACCGGCAAGCAGGCGCAGTTCCCGGTAAGCCTGACGGCCCGGAATGCCAAAGAAGCGGAACTGCTGAACGCGATGAAGTGACGCCCACGCCCCGACGTTCTCTGCGCTGTCACGCAGTGATTTACCTGTTTCTGCACTGATTTCATCAGCCAGGCCACGGCCATCAATATTTTTACTGACGTATTTAGCGATATAACTGGTCGGTGAACCTTTGCGCGGGTTGATTAGTTCAGCTTTAAAGCGTGGCCCGGTATTGTTGCCAAGCTCTTCGCGATCTTCGCGAATGGCAAATTTCCGCAGCAGTGCGGTGACTGAACGGCGCTCCTTTTTGCGCATAAAGCACAACAGATGCCAGTGTACGGTGCCATCATGATGTGGCTCTGCGACTCGCACGCCATACCAGCGCATCCCGGCTTTATGCATGGCCTTTCGGAAGGCAGCAAAGGTATCAACCAGATAATCACTGCTCTGGCGAACGGTGGCCGTGGTCCACTTCGGATTGGGCCTGCCGTTGTTAAGCGTTGCGTGGAAACGCGACGGACAGGTGATGGTGTAAAACACTGCGCAGTCCCCACGCATATCCGCGATAAGCTCCAGCCCCTTAACGCAGGCCATCATTTCATTGCGGCGGTGAGCCGGATTGCTGCTACTGGCATTCACCACGTCTTCCATATCCAGCGTATCGCCTTCATTGCTGACCAGCTCATGTGAGCGGAAGAACTCCAGAGACTTCCTGCGCTGCTCACGCTTATGGATCACCGCTTCAAAGCTGACGTAGGGGGACGCTTTTTTGTTGACCAGGCAGACAGCACGCAGTTGCTCTTCACGCCATTCACAACGCAGCTGCCATAAATTGCGATACCACCAGTCCGCGCAGAGCATACGGGCCAGCGATGGAGGGATCAGATCATAGGGCACGGGCTTGCGGCGGCGCTTTTTGCGGCGCAGCTGCTCAAAGGCCGGGGGGATAACGTCCAGACGCATCGCTTCTGCCGCAACAGCTTCCCATGCCTGGCGGACCTGCTCCGGCGTCACGTCGTCACTGACGAACAGATGGCCGCTGGCTTTATCAAGACACATGCTCATGTGCGCAGCGACCAGCGTAGATAAACGCTTGACCTGATTCTGGTTCATTTCAGGCAACGCCAGCAGGCCGTCAAGCCCGTCATGACCGGCCATAAAACGGAAGGAGGCTGAAATCTGGCTTTCACGCACGCGAGCCAGCCTCTCAAGGCAGGGGCGGATAGTTTCGCGCAGGTAGCGGGAATAAGCCTGCGGCCTGCCGAGATTGTGGAAAAACTTAACGCGCTCCATGAGTGGCTTGCTGATGTGCGAAGGCTGGGCGCTGACATCGGCCACGATAACCAGATCGGGATTGTGTTGCTGCTGTTCGCGGGCCATTTTTGCCCGGCTGACAATTCTGTCCTGCACAATTTCACGCTGGACAGGATCGCGGGACTCATTGAAAAAGTAGCGGTCCCAAACCTCATCACTCATTGCCTCACGGCGCAGCTGCTCCTGCTCGTTATCTGCAGCATAAAGACTGATCAGGTTTGAAAGCGCGGACACCGGCGCAACTTCCGCCGGGTCCAGCTGTGGATTGATTGCCTTTTTAGAGGCATTCCAGGGATATGCGAAAGCCTGAGTCATTACACCGCCACGCTCATGTGACGCACTGCGATGATTTCAGGCGCGCGCTTACCTTCACCGGCGGCCACGCCAACAGAGCGGGCGGCAGTGACTTTGGTCAGGCCAAATTCGCGGTAGATACTGCGGGTAAACATTGTGTCACTGTTTGAAACGATGACCGGGTTATGCTTAGAGATACCCAGCAGGATGCAGGCCAGCGAGTGCTGATCATCGTCGCTGAACCCATCGGTGTGATAAGCGGTGAATGTGCCGTGATACGGTGGATCGCAGTACACGACATCACCGGCACGGACCATGCTCAGGGTTTCGCTATAACCCAGACATTCAAACGTCGCGCGCTGAGCCTTTGCGGCAAACGCTTCAATTTCGGCCAGCGGGAAATATGGCTCTTTATAATTACCGTAGGGAATATTGAATTCACCGCGTTTGTTATAGCGGCAAAGGCCACGGTAGCCGTTGCGATTGAGGTAGAGGAATTGCGCTGCACGCTCCAGCAGTGGCAGCGACGCGGTGAAATTGAAGTCATTTCTAACCTTATAATAACTCTCTTCAGTTTTGTTCTGATTGAAGAGCGAGGCCGCCACGACAATAAACGGGCGCGTATGCTCTTTAACCTGGCGATAGAGGTTAATCAGATCGGGATTAATATCCGCCACCAGATAAGCCGGGTAATCCGAATTCATCATGACCGCACAGGAACCGGCAAACGGCTCAACCAGACGATCACCGGCGGGCAGGTGCTTAATAAGTTCAGGCATCAGGCCGGACTTGCTGCCGGCCCATTTCAGTATGGTTTTCATAATGCCACCCCTTTGTAATGCACGCTTTTCAGCTCACTGATTTCCTTGCAGGTCACGCAGAGGGAAACGCCCGGCAATGCGCGGCGGCGCAGCTCCGGGATTTCTTCACCGCACGACAGGCAAAAAAACTCACTCGCTCCTGCCGGGCGGTGAGTCGCGTTAGCCAGATTGCGCGCCAGTTCTTCCTGCACGCGCTGCTGTACCATGTCCATTGAATCGGCCATCAGTGCAGCTCCTGCGCCTGGTTCTCAAAGCGTTCTGCTTCTTTGTCCAGCAGCTCGATGATTTCCGCCGCTGACATCTCCTGCTGGCGGGCATGAATTGCCAGTGCGGCCAGGCGGATAGAAACGGATAGAGCATCATCACTGCGCTGCTCAGTTTTTGCCCTGCTCAGCAGGGCATTAAGCGCGTCGTCATCAGCTTTAAAATTACGGGTCTGGATATTTCGCATTTTTCTTTCTCCTGAATTCGGGCAAAAAAATGCCCGGCGGGTTTACGCCATTTAATTTCGTTGGGTTAATTAATTAGATAACGTCAGATTCTTTGGAAATAAACTCACGACTGCTTTTAAGTGATTCATTGCACTAATCAGCGCCTTAACTTCGTCACTCGTCAGTTCACTGAAATCAACGCTGTGACGTTCTTTGCTGATATTAGCCAGGAAGAAAATCGCACTCAGTGCGCGGCCATTTTGTTCAGCTTGATGATCACGCTTATTACGCATATCTGCGATAAAGCGTTTGAGTTCATTGCTGCAATCGCCGTACATCATGGTACGAAGCGCAGAGATATGATTAAGCGCACTTGCGCGCTGACCCGCGTTCATCTGAACAGTGATACTTTCAGCTTTGTAACCCATGACTCTTTCCTCTTACCCGTTAATCCTGCCAGCAGTTCGGCCTGCGAAATTGCTGGATGCCAGCGCCTGCCCTTATCTGCCGCAATCCAGCCGTGGCCGTATGCGTGGGACGGGCTTTGCCGCTTCAAAAGCGGAGCCACTGAAAACGCCATATCTCAAACGATCCCCATTGATGCACCGATACCGCTTAACACATCAGCAGTACCTGAAAGCGCAGGGTTAGAATGAACGCGAGTCTGGACAGCGAGAGCAGCCAGCATCATGCAGCGAATGCCAGTATTGGCTGCTTCAATAATCCCGCGACGGCATGAGGTGGTAATGCTGGCGTGATTAGCAGCACTGGCAGCAAGGGTTCCGACCTGAGCAGAAGCATTGAGCACATAAGCAGAAAACTTTTCAGCGGCGTGCTCATTTAATGGCACACATGGCAGGCAGTGAAGTTGTGCCAGCATCCCATCCATCAGCGTTGCGTCTTCTGTCAAATCGGTCAGTAGCAGCACTTCAGGAACGGTCAGCTGATGGACTTGTTCTGGGTTCAGCTTGTTGCGAAGGGTCTGCACCTTAATACCTGCGCGCTGAGCCAGCTCAGTCATATTATGAGTAAGCGCAAACTTGCGGCACGCTTCGTCAAAGTCATTATGGGTGGAAGTCTTGAAATCAAACATGGTCATTCCTTTGCTCAACTTAAATAATTAAGTTGTTACGCAGCGACGTAACGGCAATTGACACCTTGAGCGAGCAAACGCGCGCGGAAGGCGACCATGTTGATGCGTGCAGCACCACCAATTTTTTTACGCGGCATAACAAGCAGATCACCGTCTTCAACCATCTGTTTAACAGTACGAAGGCTGTAACCATAAGCCTGTGCGAACTGTTCATATGTCATCAGATCGGGACCGCTAGGTATTGTAATTTGATTGGTCATCGGGGATTATCTCCAGTTGGTAGCTTTTGTAGTGCATTGGCGTGCATTTTGGCTTACGGGGTGGATAATATGATCCAATTGAGTGATTGTAAAGTAACCCCTATGGAATATTTGAGGGAATCATGTCTAACGCTTTAGGCAATGCAAAAGAGATTTTAGAAAGAATCCTTAGTTCTTATGGTGTTAGATCAAGACCTGAGCTTGCTGAACTTTTGCAGATCCCCTTGCCAACTATCAATAATTGGGTTGCAAGAAGCAGCTTGCCCGGTGACTACGTTATCCAGTGCGCTATAGATACTGGTGCGGACTTGAAGTGGCTAATTTCAGGCGAACTTGAAAATGTAAGATTGAAGGCAGCTCCGCATGATTTTACAAAAGGTAAAGAATTGCACGAGCAGCTTTTAGCTAATGGTGGAAAGCAAGTGGTTCAGAGGATTCTGCATGCTTATGGGTTTACCATGCAGAAAGAACTTGGAGACTTGTTAGGGATTCCCTCCGGCACAATGAGTGCGTGGGTTCGTCGCGACTATTTCCCAGGCGACGTTGTCATAACCTGTGCGTTGGATACTGGCGTTTCTCTAAGATGGCTTGCTACTGGCATTGGTGAAATGATTGCGCGGAAGAAGGGTGAACAAATATCATCCAGTGAAATTGTAACGATTGAAAAATATTCCCTTTTTAACGGTGAACTAAACAAGACTGGCTTATGGGTATGCGACCCTAGTCTGATTGCAGAAACGGTGAATAACCCAGCGTTAGTGGAAAAGGGGAGTAATAAATGGATTGTAGATCTAGAAGTGAAAGCTATAGGTAATGGATTATGGTTAATAAATATTGATGGAGTGAATGATGTTTATACAGTATCCCGAATTCCAGGAAACAAAATAAATATTAAAAATTCATCATCTAATTTTGATTGTAAGATAGAAGATGTTGAATGCGTCGGAATGGTTTATCTCACACTGATGGAAAATAACTAGGCCATTATGAAAACTAAAATAGCTCTCACAATTTGCTGTTTTGCTGCCTTTGCTCACTCTGCTTGGGCTGCTCCTGAAATGTTCAAAGATTCGAAAGCCATGATGGAAGATCACAATGATTATCCACCAGAGAACGGCTCTTATAAGGTTCTGAGCAAAAAACCTTTACATGTACAAATTTTGCCTACCATCTTCAAAGGTGACGTTGAAAGAAATATTAAGTATGAGGCTAATAAAGCAGCTGTCTACGCTGCTTACCGAGTGTTGTTTCAGACTCCAGCTAATACGATCAAAGTAACTGTGCTACCTAGAGAATTAGATGTTCAAACCCATAAATATACACCTGCTCCTAAATACGCATTCACTTTTTCTCTTAGCAGAGAAAAAGCTTTAAAACTTTCAAGCCAATATGCTGGCATTGATAATTCAGACGATTTATTCCAGAACGATGGTTATCAGTGGGCTGAGTCATTCCGCGCTTGTTGCTATTCCGACAGAGGAAATCCCGGTTTAGCCGCATTTGTTCAAGAATTGAAAAACAGCAGGTGATTTGGTGGCAATAAAGAAACTTGTTTCTGGTGAATGGCTTGCCGACTTCTATTTAGATGGACGTGGCAGCCGACGCATTCGCAAGTCTTTTGCAACTAAAGGTGAAGCTGTAGCTTACGAAAGCTATACACGCAGTGAAGCTGAAAAGAAACCGTGGATAAAGGAAAAAGAAGATCGCCGTAAGCTGAGCGAGCTTATTAAGCTTTGGGATTCTCTTCACGGGCAATCACTTAAAGCGGTTAAGTCCCGTAAAGCTAAGCTTGATATTGTATGTAATGGCCTAGGCGATCCGATTGCTTCCCAGCTTACCGCTAAAGATTGGGCGCATTACCGTGATCGTCGCCTTAAAGGCGAGATTTCTAACGGCTATCACGATGATGAATCAAAGTGGAAAGTAAAGCCTATTACGGTCAACAGAGAACAAAACTATCTTGCCGCTGTGTTCAATGAGCTTAAGAGGTTAGGTGAATGGTCTTTACCTAACCCACTGGATGGTGTTAGGACGTTCCGGGAAGATGAAAAGGAAATGTCCTGGCTAACTTTAAAACAAATTACTGACTTACTTGAAGCATGCGAAAGTTATGGCAAGTTAGATCTGACATTGATTTGCAAAGTATGTCTAGCTACAGGTGCTCGCTGGACTGAAGCAGAAACCCTAACCCGCTCTCAACTTTCGCCCAATAAGCTGTCATTTTTTAAGACGAAGGGCGGTAAAAACCGAACTGTTCCCATCCCGCAATGGTTCTATGACGAACTGAAGGAACGCCAAGGAAGGATGTTCAAGCCCTGTTATCAAGAATTTAAGAAAATGCTAGCTACCACAAATATCCAATTGATAGAAGGGCAGAAAACTCACGTTTTACGCCATACCTTTGCCAGTCATTTCATGATGAATGGTGGTAATATACTTGTACTTCAAAGAATTCTTGGGCATGCGAACATCCGTGAAACCATGAAGTATGCTCACTTTGCACCGGATCACCTTGAAGAAGCAGCAATATTAAATCCACTTTCTAAATTGCAGGTCTAGTTATGCCTAATCTAAAAAACAACAAAAAAGATGAAGTTAAAGATAAAAAGGTAGTAAGTGAGGCGGAGTCCAAAAATACATCTAACTTCTTAAAAAACTTTTGGGATAATAAAAGTCATTATTTGAGTGCGTATAAAGGGTTGATAAATGTTTTAGAGCTTTTAATTTGGCTTTCTTTATTAAGGTCAGTTTTCCCCAGCAATTCATCGGAGTATGTTTATTATAATGGTGAAGTGACTTTCAAAAGTTTATGGTGGTTAACTCCTGCCTTTATAAAAACAGGCGTTTCGTGGCTTATTGTATTAGCTTTTACTATGATCTATAGGATTTCCCCTGTTTTTGCAATATTACTTAGGTCGTTTTCTATAAAACTTGAAACAAATTTCAATGAAACATATGGGGGAAGTCAAGACGGCGGGGGCATTTCACAAGAACTTTCAAGAAGTCAGGCTGCTGAGAAATACGTACAGTCTTTAGTCACTTCTTCGACTTTATTGTCAAAAGATATTTACTCAAGAGGAAGTGTCTATCTGCTTTTTGGTGTTTTATTCTCAATTGTGGGGTTGCTTTTTTTCTATTTTCAAATCCATAGTTTGAAGTTCGATGCGAATGTTGTAAAAACTCTTATTACTATGGCTCCAAATTTTGGCGTATTAATATTCTTAGAGTTTATTTCGTTCTTTTTTTTGAAACAATATAGAGCTTCCATGGACGATTTTAGATACTATGAAGCTATTAAACGGTCACGTGAGGAAACTCTAGCTGTCATAAAACTTCTAGCTATCAGTGATGAAAGTAGAGATTACCTTACGATATTAGAGAGTCTAAATTTTAGCTCCGCCGTCGGTAAGCTAGAGGCTGGGCAAACTACTGAATTCATTGAGACTCAAAAGTATGCTAAAAACGAGATGGAACTGTTCGCGAAAATTGTTGAAGCTATTTCTAAAAAACCATAAAAGCTTCAATGTCTACCGATTGACTACTAAGCATGAATCTCACTGCCTTTGACTGCACTAGAAATGCAATTAGCACATTGAATTTTATGGAAAAGTTATATTTTTCAAGTGTGTTACAAAAAAGCGTCTTAACTAAGGTATCGCTAACGCGACATCTAAAAGTTAATAGCAAACAAGGGGTTGGCATCTGCCAGCCCCTTTTTTATGTCACAGTCAACCTTACTGCCTGCAGTTAACCGTCGTCCGGC
>Ga0308162_1001923_pt1 | contig 14890 bp, 15 predicted proteins | sample PhySR2_FD_201370 | JGI IMG/M metagenome (GOLD analysis project Ga0308162, IMG submission 201370) | Phyllosphere microbial communities from UC Gill Tract Community Farm, Albany, California, United States - DLSLS.R2 | ecosystem: Host-associated > Plants > Phyllosphere > Unclassified | place: USA... | reverse complement strand
ATACCGTGGGTGCGCTGACGCCCATTCGCTCCGCCACCTGTGCGCGCGTCAGACCAGCATGGTCGCGCCATTGCGCCAGCATCTCCCGCAGGCGTTCCTTGCGCTCTTCTGCATCAAAAGAAGCCTGTACTTCTGAATCCCTTAACAGCTCCGCTCTGAATTCATCCCAGTCAATAATTTTCTTGCTCATCTAACCTCTCCTAACGAGCAGTCTGAACATGGTATTTCATACCTTATGATATTAGCGCATAAGGCAATTTGCATTAAAGGCTAATTTTGCTTTTCGTGATTGATCATACAAGTTTTAACCAGGTTTTATCGTACTCATCTCAATCGTTCATCGACGCTCGCTGAAAAATTTGTTGTCGTTCAGAACATCAGGTCTTAAATCTTAAATTGGACTCGAGTTAATTAGACGTGCAGATCGGGGTGGTATTATAATAACGCTTTGTGCTGTCCCCCTTAAACAGACGACAAGTGTAAAATTTCCATATTTTTCTTCACACCCGAAAAAAAATGAAACAGTAACACAAATATAAAAATAAAATAATTCTATAGAAAGAACTAAACGTATATGGACTATTTAATTAATGAATACACCACCTCATGAATTGACACCAAAAGTCGTGCTTTATGAGCCACGATATTTATTGCATAACGCTATAAGTAATATTTTTAATGACTATGGATGGAATGTTTTTGACATAAGAGCCGATATGTTTGTTGAAGATTTTTGTAGCATCACAGATAAACCGGCACTGATTGCTCTCGGTATGCATGGTACAGGAAAGAATATCATTCCTTTTTTACAGGCAATTCATCGTTTCTCATCCATGAATTACCAAATTATGATATGGCTGCCAAAACAAGACAATGCTTTTAAACGTTTTTTAACTACCCTGGGGGTCAGGTATATTTTTGCAGAGACAAGTTTATATGAAGAATTAACTGATTTTGCAGCTACATATTCTCTGCCAGAACAGCCAAAAAACCGACCCAAGACGATGTTAACAGATAACGAGCTTGCCATACTTCTGGATATCTCTAAAGGCATGAGTGTTGCCAGTATAGCCAATCAAAGACGCTGCAGTAACAAAACCATTTACGCTTTAAAAAGAAATGCCCGCACTCGGATTGGATTAGATGCTCACGAATGGTTAGAATTATTAAGCAAGATATCAAAAATAAAATCCATTGATTTTTGAGGGAAAAATGTTTATTTATAAAATAAAAACAACGTTAATAAATCAAACTTATCTTTATGGTTTCACTATCGCTTTAAATGAATTATTAAAAAATCATCCTGAGTGGAGCTATTTAATACTTAACAAAGCACAGGCAGCATGTAAACTAACACATTTAACACTGATTGACCTTACTAATTACGAAAATGTTAGAGAAATAACCGACGAAGAAAAAATGCTTATTCAGCAAAAAAACGGATATAAAAACCTTGTTTTGCTGAGAGGTGAACAATCTGCATTAGCCTATACATTACAAAAATTTTATACCTGTTCTATGCTCTGCGTTGACGAATTACACCTTCACATTCGAGAACTGATAGAGAGCTCCCTTAAAAAGCATCGTTTTACGAGCACCATGACCATTAAAATGATCGCAAGGCATACTCAACCATATAAAGACATTAAATTTACAGCGGCAGAAATGCGTATCCTTTCGGGACTATATTTAGGTAAAAATGGTGTCGAATTATCTGATGAACTTTCTCGCAGTCAAAAAACTATCAGCTCACACAAGCGAAGGATCATGGAAAAACTTGGCGTAAAAGATGATCTGTCATTAATGCTGACAATGAAGGAATTCGACTACATTAAAAATAACATTCAGGCATGAATACTTCATCATTAAAATATATTACCGAGGATAACCCTGCGTGCCACGCTGGCTAATGGTTATTTCATTTAGCGATGGGCTATTTATTGCCGGAAAATTATAAAAAAGACAGTAAATCTTAAATTGGACTCGAGTTCATTAGACGACCCGAGCAAGTAAAAAATAAAATAGAGCTTTAGCCATCAAACATCATGCACCTTCATTCACCTGTATTATCACAGCAGACCGGTATCAAACGCGTTGCACGCCTGCCGCTTATAATTCTTTTCAGCCTTTACTGGCTGGTATTAATGCATCTCCCATGGCCAAACAGCGGCGATTACGGCATGAACCTGCCGATGAACCTGCTTAGCTGGGGAGTTATCTCGCTCCTTGGGCTCATCGTGTGGCTGTTCCTGAGCGCAAAAACGGTGAGTATCACCCCCACAAGTTTACTGCTGTTTGTAAGCGCGGTGTTGTTTACCCTTCCGGCGCTCTGGTCGTCTCACGATGCATTGCCTATCGCACTGCCGAGGCTTGTCGGCATCTGGGGCGGGGTTTTCGCTTATCTTACATTACAGCAGCAGCCCATCAGGGAAAAAGAAACGGTTAGCCTGTTTTATCTGCTGGCTGCAGCAGCTGTTATTGAGAGCGGCCTCTCTCTGGCAGGGTTTTATTGTCCGCAATATTTACCCTTTCCGCTGAATTCACTGGCCGAAAAATATACCGGCTACGCACCCGGCATCTTCCAACAGGTAAACGTGACCGCCTCCTTTCTCGCGACCGGGCTTGCCGCCCTGCTCTGTCTTCTGGCCGATACGCGGCGTTCGCTTTATCTGCCGCAAGCTGAGCGCGTGCGGTTTGTGGCTATAAACGCAGCCATCATGATGCTGGCGGCCACGCTGGTGATGTTCCATTCCCGCATCGGCTGGATCGGCGCGCTCGTGGCGATGAGCTGCGCGTCTGTACTGTTCGGCCATTCACGTTTTCGCCACCGCACCACCCGCTGGCGGCGAACCCTGATAATCCTGCTGCCGGTGCTCGGCGGTATGCTCGGTACGCTGATACTTCAGCAGTCGGTTGTGGCGTCGCTCCTGCATGAAAGCTCTAACCACCAGCGCTGGCTGACTCTGGCGTACACGCTGCGCATGATCCGCGTTCACCCGTGGCAGGGCTGGGGACTGGGAATGTTCGAATCGGCATTTCAGCACTTTATGGCGGCGTTACCCGGCGACAACCCGAGCCGGGAGATGATGCAGCACCCACACAACGAAACGCTGTTTATCTGGGCGGAGGGCGGCGTGCTGGCACTGGCGGGCGGACTGTGTCTGCTGTGGGGCTGGATAATGCTCTGCCGTCGCCGAAAAAGTATGTGGCAGTGGGCAGCGCTGTTAACCACCCTACCGATTTTGCTGCACACGCAGGTGGAGTTTCCGCTTTACTATTCGGTAGCGCATTTCTTTGCCCTGCTGCTACTGATGGCGGCGTCAGAGGGAGATGTGTGCACCATAACCCTGCGCCCTGCCCTGTTCCGCCTGCCGCTGGTGGCGGTTGCGTTATACGGCATCGTGCTCTCTTTCCAGCTCTTTTGCACCAGCATTACACTGGGCAATTTTGAAACCGCCCGACTTGCGGATCCGCAGAGCATTACCCGCCTGCACGTGCCCTGGCTGATGCAGATGCGGTATCAGCGCGATATTACGCTGCTGCATCTGGCGAATTTCAATGAGTACGGCGATGTGGCCGAACTGGAGAATTATGCCCAAAGTAACGCTCAGTGGATAAAATTACATATGGAAGAAGATGCGTATAACGACCAAATCAATATTTACTATTTCCTGAAGCGGCGCGCGGAGGCCGCGCAGTTAAAAGCGAAAGCGCACCGGTTAATGCCGTGGGACGACAGATTTAATCCCTGAGGGAATATTCAGGAATATCAAGCCGCGTTCTGATACGCGGTTTTTTTATATGTTCAGGTAAGTTTTAAATGCAGGTTTAAGTATTTCTAAACGGACATTTCTTTAAATACTGGATATTATTACACCTGTAGTTTACATCAGTATTTAGCGCGGCACGAAGGTGTCTCACCATCTCCGTACCGCTGATCACAACAACTATCGGAGTTAGTTATTATGACTGGACGCAAGTGTAGTGCAGAACGCACGGCCAAAGAAACCACAAAACATAGAACTCGCCGTTTAACAGTGAGTTCTGCGATGAACTATCCAGAATACGAGCCGTTCGCGGCGCTGCGGATCAAGGGCAAATGGCTGGAGGCGGCAGGTTTTCCGGTGGGTACGCCGGTTGAAATCGTGGTGGAAGATGGACGCATGGTGGTGACGGCCCTGCCTAAGCCAGAGAAGCCGGTGGTCGTGGAAGACGTTGTGGTTTCTGCGCTGGCGATGCGCAAGGCGCGGGAGTTGAGGAAGTTTATGGCACTTATTGAGCAGAAGTGCCAATAATGAAATAAGAGGCCGGGCATCCTGCCCGGTTAATCCCAAGTGATGCTATTGATAGGTTATGTCTAATGTCGCTGTCGCGTTTGCAGTTCCCGGTTTAACTGTAGTTTTTGTTTGGTAATAACGAGCCGTTAAAGGAAAACTTTCCCGACCACCAGCAGAACGCTTTAAATTTAAAAGCTTATTTAACTCCAAAGGAATATCATTATAAAGAAATTGTATTCCGATGCCATCAGCAACACCATTTTGACCCTGATTATTTAAAGATAAAACGCTTAAATCAGATACGTCAGGATTTTTTGTACCATTCAAAGTTATATTTACATTGACATTAGCATCGCAATCGAGATTTAAATTTTGCAACGCTTTTTGACCAGGAGTAAATCCGATTTGATTTGAAAACTCACTCGCGCTAACATCACCAATATCGAAGATCATCGCATTATTATTTAGGCTGCACTTATCGGTAAAAACATAAGTGGTTGAAACAATGTTTATATCCGGCATATCAAATAATGTAGGGTAGTTGTTTATTTCATATTGAGCATCAATAACACTTGGCTCCCCCGTCAGGGTACCTGACGAAATTGATGGTTCAATTTTAACCAATACTGTTTTTATGTCTACGGTCACCGATGAATGTTGTGTATTCGTTAACACATGGCATCGTACTTTAGTATAAGCATTTGACTTCACATAATTTTGATCTTGATGCTCTAAATCACATGTTTGAAAACCGGTGAAGTTTTCAACTACTAAATAATATTTAATTCCTACACCAGTTAACGCAGTTTTGAAAATACCGTCATCGCCAGCTATACCCAGCGTGGGTTTCGCTTTAAAGTTAAAATAGAGATCTCGATCCGAACCTGAGTCAAGATTTCCGCAAGTTAATGTTTGAGAGCTGGAACTGGCTTCTACGGGCCCACTTTCTTTACCGACAGGATCATCTCGCTGAAAATGTACTTCCCCTCCTAAAGAGATAGTGGCACTATTAGTAGAACAATCCTCTACGCTATAAACGTGCGAATCATTCGCAACAGCATAATTACATATTAAAACGCAAATTAATAAGATCGAAGAAATTATTTTCATAATTAAGACCAAGGATAATATTGAATTTATATTATACTATTCAACAATGAAAAAAAATGAAACTTACTCTTTTTTAGGACATTAACTATAATTAATTTTAAAAGTAAGAGTGACATTTCCTTTGCCAGCGGTAACGCTATTCAAAACAGATACATAACGTGCCGAAAAGTCTAACTCCACTGACGCCTCACCGGGTTTTAGCTCTACTGCATCACTGGTTGCCCCCGGCGCGATCCGCTTTCCATCGGCATCAAATATTCCGAGCGCCAGGCCGTACGCACTGTCTGCTGCAGCCTCAAGAGCAAACACATCCGGATTATGCGCATCCGCGGTTCCTGAAAATGTTACCGTCGCGCCGCTGGCCGCCGGGCCACAGCTTTGTAAATTAAGCGTAAACATTTTAGCAGGAGAAAAATCCCCAACCCGGCTAAATTGCGCCGCCACAAACGTTCCCATATCAATAGACTTATTCTGTGAATCCGGTGCCAGCTCGCAGGTGTTATCCTGAATCGTGCCGGAAATATTTACCGTGCCGTCATGGGCATGCGTCGCTGAAATAAATACCAGCATCAACACGATAACAACGCCCTTCCACTGTCCCGATGTCATTAATTCATACTCACTGATAGGTTAAATCGAAATACATCACCGCAGAGGCCTCGCCAGAGGTGACGGGATAACGTGTAGATTTATAGCGCAGCAGAAATGAAAGAGTGTTGTTTCCTTCATCCAGTTCGAACGTCTGCGGAGCTTCGGCATTAAAGGGAATGGTTTTACCACCGTTGTCCAGCAGCTCCACGCCGACTCCCGTTGCCACGGTGCCGCCTCCCCCGGTGTCGCTTATCGCTAAAAGCGTTGGATTATCCGCATCGGATACCCCGGAAAACTTAACCTGAATGGTGGAAAGCTTTTCGTAGCAGTTCGACAAATTAATGTTCATCGCCTTGAATGCAGAGGTGCTTCCAACCGATGGGAAATCTTTGCCGGAAAAGGTGCCAATTTTCACTTTCTGATTCACGCTGCCAGTGTCTACTTCACAACCACTGGCCACCACGTTGCCTGAAACTGCCAGCGTCGTGTCAGCTGCTCGAACCGGCATACCGGGCAAAATTGAAATTCCGATGACGACCGCTGCACGTAGCGAGGTTAATGTATAGCTCATAACGTTCATCCCTGTTAACGACAGATGACTTTCATCTGGGTGATCGCGGCATTCTCGGCATCCTGAGGAAGCTGATAGTCTGCACTGCAGGTCTGCTCGGTCCCCTCACCCCACTGCACCTTCAGCGTGCCCTTAGGCGCGAGGCCCGAGAGGTAAACCTGCCCGTCTTCCCCAACGATGCTGCTCGCACCCTCATCATCGCGCGTGACGGTAGCCCCAAACGGAATCGGCTCGTTGTTATGCAGCATCGTCAGCAGCGCGCGGATCCCCACGTGAGCCTTGAAAGAGGCACGTACCAGCGCCCCTTTGGTCGGCACCACGTCGACCACGGCATCGTCGATGTCCACCTTGTCACCGAGCGTCGTGGTATCCAGCGCAATGCGGTTTTTACGGTAGGTATTCGCATACGGCACCACGGCGTAGCCGCGCCAGTCGGTCTTCACGCCGGTGGCGTTTTCAACGCGCACGCGATTTGCGCCCGGCGCCTCAATCAGCACGTTGGTTTCTCCCAGCGGCTGGCTGAAGGTCACGCCGTGTCGATGGGCGACTACGCCGCCAGAGATACCGTAGTTAACCTGTTGGGAATCACCGTTATCGCTGTAGTTGTAGCTGAGGTTAGAGCTGCCGTAACCGCCCTGATGCGCCAGGCTGGCGTTGCCGCTGTTGCCCGCGCCGTTATTAGTAAACCCCTGCTGCACGCTGTAGCTCAGGTTATTGCCTTCCAGCATCGTGCCGCTGATCCCGGCGTTACGCGTGGCGCTACCGTGGTTGTCACGGTTCACGCTGTAGGTCGCAAAAGCGTTATTCGGCGTAGTGGTGTCTTTTGGCGACAGCCATTTACCAATGGGCAAAGAAACGTTGAAGGCGATCATTTTGTCCGCCTCCGGCTGACCGGAAGATTTGCTGTAGTTGTAGCTAAGCCCCATGTTGATGTCGTGCCAGGCGGTGTTGTACCCAACCTGCAGCAGGGTATCTTTGCCCTCGGTGTGCCAGTAGGTCTGCTGGCTGCCGCTCACGTATACAGAACCCAGGCCGCCCAGCTGCTGGGAGATATTCACCTGCACCTTGCCGCGCTTGGTGTAGTAGAGGTTGTAATAGTCATACCAGTGGGGATGATTGTTAGTCGGGTCCGCGTCTTCGTTTTCCGGATCGCTATTGTAGCCATCCATGTGTTTGTAGGTGGTATCAGCGAAGGTGTAATACCCGGACGTGGAGTAGCGATACCCCAGCAGCTGGAAGTTAGTGCCAAAGTCGTTAAGGGATTTTGCGTACAGCAGGCGCAGCGACTGCCCGGTGTGCCGGGAGTCATCAATCAGCGTGCTTTTAGCGCCGGTGATATCCGCTGACAGTGCCCCCCAGTCGCCCATATTTATCCCAGCACCCAATGCCAGCGCTTTGTAATTACAGGAGAACTGCGTGCCGCCGTATAGCGTAATGCCGTGCGCCAGCCCCCACATCAGGGTACCCTGGCCGAACGGCGTCTGATCCTGCTGATCGTTGCTGGTGCGGTACTTCGCGGCGGTCAGAGAGTACTTAAGACGCCCCTCGCGCTGCAGCAACGGTACCGCCGAATAGGGCACGCTGTAGGTGCGGATTTTCCCGTCCTGCTCTTTCACTTCCACCATCAGATCGCCGCTCGACGAGGTTGGAAACAGGTCGTTAATGGCAAAGGCACCCGGCGCAACGTAGGTCTGGTAGACGATATAGCCGTTCTGTTTGATGGTGACCTGTGCATTGCTTTTAGCGATCCCGCGCACCGTGGGTGCAAACCCTTTCAGGCTGTCGGGCAGCATGTTGTCATCGGAGGCCAGCTGTACGCCGCGAAAGCTGATGCTGTCGAATACGTCGCCGGAGGTGTAGCTGTCGCCCGCCGTCAGCTCGCTTTTCATCGAGATAATAGTACGCTCGATAAAGCCGCTAACGTGCTCCCACTCGGTAGACGTTTGTCCGTTGCTGCTGGTGTTGCGGTTGAAGGTCGAGTAGTCGCGATAGCGCCACGGGCCTACGTTGACCCCGCCGTTCAGGCCAAGAAAGTTGCTGCTGCTTTTGCCACTCTGGTCTTTACTGTTCGATCCGCTGAAGCTGTAGTTCATCAGCAGAGCATTAATGCCCTGATCCCACTTCTCGGGTGCAATATAGCCGCGAGCGGTGTTTTTGAGCGCCACCTGCGGCACGCTGAGATCCAGACGCTGATGGCCGAAATCAAAGCTGGCGCTCGCACCGTCAATCAGAGAAGCAATGTTGATACATTGCCCGTCGGCAGTCTGTTTTTTGTCTTCAGGAATACTGAGATCGATCCCCATATCTGACAGCGTTTTTGCCGACAGGCAGGCCACCAGGCCCGTATCGTCAGAGGCTGCTTTTCCCTTAGCGGCAGCAGCTTTTTGTGCTTTAAACTCGACGTCACGGCTGACCACAAAATCATTATTCAGGTAAACGTCAACGCGATAGGTACCCGGTGCCTGGCCTCCGCCCGTCTCGAAGCTCGACAGATCGGCAACCGGTCCTTTCCCATCGGTGAGAAAGGCCGGGTTAAAATATTCATCCGCCAGCACGCAGCCTGAAAAAAGGCTGGCGCCAATCATCAGCGCCAGCGGCGATAAACGCCAGCGCACCACTGATAACATGCGTTTTTCTTTTTGGATACCCATCACGTATTCCACCGTTAAGCTTTGCAGGTCAGCGCAGGCGTTACCGCACCGTAGTCATTCAGCGTCTGGTAGGAGACAGCACCAACCGTATCGATCGACTGGCTGCCTTTTGGCGGCACCATCATGTTTGGCTGTTTTTTACCTGCGACGGTAAAATTGACCAGCGTGACGAAATACGGCGATGGGTTTGAAACGGTGAGATGTGAGCCATCAGCCTGGCAGCGCAGCATGGCTGCTGCTTCCGCAGGTTTCACAGAAAGATGCGCAGGGCGTACGAACAGCTTGATGACCGACTGAGTGGCAATCTGTAATGAATTGGTCGCCGGGGCTGAGCTATCCAGCGACGGGATCGCTTTGTTATTCAGGTAGAAAACGGACTCTTTATCCTCAGGCAGCGCCGGGCCGTTATAGATAATACGCAGAATATTGATCCTGCCAGGCTTTAGCACAAACAGCGGTGGCGTGACGACAAACGAAGTGACTTTATTGCCCTTATCATCTGAAATCCAGGACTGGACTAAAAAAGAATCCTTCTTATCGCTGTTCGTCACATTAATACTGGCCTGCTTAGCATCCTTCGGATAAATCACGCGGGTCGCACCTAAAGCAATGCCCGCCGCCGCAGCGCCATTGAACAACGTAAGAGAAATGAAAGAAGCCAATAAACCAACAATAGTTAACGAAACGCGTACAACACGTGATGATAAAGAAATGGTTTTCATTGCAAATTCCGAGTTAAAATTAAGTAATTCCTGTTCCTTTTCCTGTACTGCTTACTGATATATCACGGAGAAACTCACCGCCGCGCTGGCATCGCCTGCTACAATATTTTCTGAGACGGAACGATATTCGGCGGTAAAATATAAAACTGACTTTCCATCAAGAACCGGATATTGCGAAAGCGGTGCTGAGTTCGGAATGATTAAGTTCCCTTTGCTGTCAAAAATACCAATCCCCATCCCTTGCGCGGAATCGGCCCCATAACCGGCCTTAAAAACCTGGGGATCCTTCGCATCAACAGAACCCGTAAAAGCAACCGTGGCAAATTGAAATAGCGCATTACTGCAGTTATCCAGCTTAATCCAGAAGGTTTTCGGTGCAGCCCAACTGCCACGTGATGGAAAACTGGCGGCCCGCACCTGATCCATCGTGACGCTCTGATGGAGGCTTTGTGCTTCTACGGAACAGGGGGCATTAACCACAGCGCCATAAAAATGCATATCGCCACCAGCAAGGTTATTTGTGCTGCTGGCGCTGGCAAAACAACTGAATAACGGCGTGATAATTATCATTAAAAACAGACGAAGCATTTTATCTTGCTCATAAAAAATAATTATGTGACGCAAAAATAACGCTCTCCCGTTATTTCGGGAGAGCGTTTCGATCAGGAATAGGTGATCTGGAATGTTGCAACTGACTCCACCGCACCTGCAGTAGCGGCATCGGCAGTCGTCACGTAATCCACACTCATAGGGATTTTGTTCGTTCCGGTAGACAGAGTCTGCTGCGAGGAGGCTTTTTCCACGTCCAGTTTGTTGCCGTCTGGCCCGAACAGCTGCAGCGCAACGCCCGTTGCCGCACCGGAACCTGCGGTGTTCGCCAGCACGCCAGCCTGGTCTGGGCTTGACTGACCGTGGAAGGTGACGGTGGCATTTTTATAGGTTGTCACGTCGCAATCTTCCAGGCTGATGTTGAACGCCTTTGCCTGGCCGGACGTTTCACCTTTGGCGCCCATACTGTCCAGAGTAACCTGATCGAGGATCACGATACCGTGTTCAGAATCTGCGCTTACAGAGCAAGGTGCGTCAGCAACGGAACCCATAAAGTGGATAGTGCCGCCGCTCACGGTCACGGCCGTGGTGCTTGCTGCCTGAGCAGTAAACGCAGTGCCTGCGATAAGAGATGCGGCGATAACAGCTAGAATGTGCTTATTCATTATTCAGACTCCAGATACAAAAAAAATAAATTCCCTTGTCATTTTTCAATAACCCACGTTGCCGTGTTTATCGATAGCGATATTGTTCCCGGTATCATTGCTTCTCTCCATTAAAAAAAAGTCCTATTCAGGATTCTATACAGGACAAAAAGAGGAGAGACATTATGCACGCACCGGGAATAAAGTTTGTCATCAGCACGGACTTTGCTCACCACATTATTATGGAGTGATTTACTTACCCTGGAGATTACCGTTGAAAACAATATTATCTGCACTGCTTGGTTGTATAATATCGACTATCTGCATTACCGCTAATGCCACCGTGAATATCGGCGGCACTCGCTTACTCTATGACGGTAATAAAAAAGAGGTGTCATTAAGCGTACACAATCCGGATAGCACACCGTATCTGATTCAAACCGTTGTTGATAACCTGACTAACGACCCGCAAAAACCGCCGTTCATTATCACCCCTCCGCTGTATCGTCTGGACGGCGGTAAAGAAAACCTGATGCGCGTTATTATGTCCGGCGTTCTCCCGCAGGATAAGGAATCAATGTACTGGCTGCGCGTTAAGGCGATCCCCTCTGCGCCACGTGAGAAAAACACCCTGCAGATTGCCGTAGCGACCAGCATTAAACTGATTTATCGCCCGACGGCATTAAAAGATATCAATGTCGAAAAAGAGAGTGAAAAACTTACCTGGCGAGTATCCGGTAACAAACTGGAGATCACCAATCCAACGCCGTGCTTTATCAATTTCAACGAAATTACCGTTGCCGGAAAAAAACTGCAAAACGTCTCTTATGCGGCGCCAGGCATCACCACGACGTTTGTCCTCCCTGTTGGGGTGAACGGTGGAAATCTGCAATTTAGTGTCATTAGTGACTTTGGCGCAGTGAGTTCACTGCATTCAACATCTGTATAAACTGGTTATGACTATGAGTAACGTTAAAAAACTTATCCTTCCGGCTGTAGCCGGATTTTATTTCGCTATGGGCTTTTCACATTATGCCCTTGCGGGCGATCCGGTGACGCTGAACATTACGGGCAACGTGGTGGCCTCGCCTTGTGAAGTAAGCACTGCGAGCGAAAATATGACTATCGACCTTGGCGGCGGCAAAGATTTGCAAACGGCGGATTTAAACGCTGCGGGCAGCAGCTCTGCTTGGGTGCCAATTACCGTTTCCCTGGAAAATTGTCCGGCTGGAACCTCAAGCGTCACGGCAACCTTCCACGGTACCTCTGATGCTGCTGATGCAGAAACCCTTTACAGCAACACCGGTACGGCAACCAACGTGGCCGTACAGCTGGAAGGAAAATCCGAAGAACCTTACGGAAACGGTAAGACCTCAACAATTACCATTGCTGAGGCCACTGACGGTAAACCAACCTGGAACTTACAGACTCGTGCGTTCAGCAAATCGGGCAAAGTGACCCCGGGGACAATCAGCTCGGTGATTACCATGACCTTCGCCTACAACTGATCCCCACAGCAATAACAAAAACAAGAAACAGCCAGTGAAATGGCTGTTTCTTGTTTTTGACACTCTTCAAGGATGGAGACCTCATGGATGACGCAGGCATTACAACGTTTCACCAGTCCTGGAGCTGAGATAAAGTTTTGATATACTTTTTTAAACCTCGCTGGGATTGCAGTCTCTATGAAACCAATAAACGACATAAATAAAATTATATCTGCTATTTCCGATCCTTCTCACATTCGTACCGCTAAAACACGTCAGGTTATTTCCACCAACACCCATCAGGAGCCGATGGCGGTAGTGATCCATGAGGGGCTACTGGCCGCCTATCGAAATAGCGATCATCTCCTTTTACGCTATTTTCAGGCACCCATGATTGTGGGTATCAATGCGTTAACCGATATGAATGAGGGCATCGTTTACAAAGCTTACAGTGACGTTCGTTACGAATTGCAGCCTCGTGATACTGTTCTCGAAAAAATTGAGAAAGAGAATTTATGGCGGGAAACAGCCCTGCTCTTCATGTTTGGCGTAAAACGATTCGCTGAAGCGCATAAGAACTCGGCGGGCCTTTCGACGTATGAGCTGATCCGTTTAAATCTGCTGGCGCTTATGGAAGAGGAGGAAGAACTTCGACTCGCCATTAACGTCAGCGATTATATTCAGGAGAAAACCCGGATCTCACGCAGCCGGGTGATGAAAATTCTTAGCGATTTGCGTGAGGGCGATTTTATTGAGATCAAAAGAGGCATTTTATTGAAAGTGAATAAACTGCCGGAAAATTATTGATCGGCGATCATAGCCCGGCGGCGCTTCGCTTGCCGGGCCTACACGCTAGTCACGCTGCTCCGCCAGCCACGCCATCGCCCTTTCCCCCGCCTCATCCACCGGTAAATAGACCAGCAGCCGCGAGCCGTTTCGCGGCGCGGAGTACCAGTACATCTGCTGCAGCGTAAAATCCCCCAGCTCGGGATGGGTAAACAGCTTGAGCTGGTTCTCCACGCCGCGCACGTCGTTGCGCTGGTGCCACAGGGTTTTGAACTCTTCAGACACCGCAAAGAAGCGCGCCAGCTTCGCTTCCCACAGCGGGTCGCCCCGGTGCTCGGCCATCGCCGCGCGGAAATAGGAGACAAATATCGGCAGTACGTCGTCGCGTCTGCCGAGCCGCGCGCGCCACGCCGGGTGGGTGAGGAACAGGTAAATACAGTTGCGGTCTTCCGGCGGGATTTCATTAAAATCGACACCCATCAGATGACCAAAACTGTCGTTCCACGCCACGATGTCGAAGTTGGGCTTCTGGATGCTGGCAGGTTTTGGCAGCAGGGTATCAAGCAGGCGGCGCGTGCCTTCGCTGATGCCCTCGCAGCAGACCGCCTGCGGGGCTTCACCCGGCGGCAAACCGGCTAAAACAAACAGGTGTCGGGCCTCGGTTGGGGTGCATTGCAAGGCTTTCGCCACGGCCGCCATCACCGCGCTCGACGGGTTGACGTCCCTGCCCTGCTCAAGCCAGGTGTACCAGGTCACGCCCACGTCTGCCAGCATCGCCACCTCTTCACGGCGCAGACCCGGCGTGCGGCGGCGACCGCTGCGCGGCAGGCCGAGACGCTGGGGGTCGAGGCTTTCACGCCGCGCGCGTAAAAAAGCACCCAGCTGTTTTCGGGTGTCATCCTGAAGTGAGACGACGGGTTCAGACATCAAGGCCATAAATCCCCCTGCATGGTAGTGCCAGTACCAGTATAAGCAAGAACTGGTACCCGTTTATCAGATGGTTGATGCTACGACCATCTGATGAATGACGCAATGGAGATCCCATGAATACGTCAGTTGTTTCACCGGGCCGCGCAGGCCTGATATTGCTGTTAACCGGCCAGATGCTGCCGCTGATTGATACCTCAATCACCAACGTCGCGCTGGACTCCATCACCCACTCACTGCACGCCACCGCTACAGAACTGGAGCTGATCGTCGCGCTCTACGGCGTGGCCTTCGCCGTCTGCCTGGCACTCGGCAGCAAGCTGGGGGACAACGTTGGCCGCCGTCGCCTGTTTATGTGGGGCGTGGCGAGCTTTGGCCTGGCCTCGCTGCTGTGCGGCATGGCGGGAAACATCGAACAGCTGCTGGCCGCGCGCATCGTTCAGGGCGAAGGCGCGGCGCTGATCATGCCGCAAATTCTTGCGACGCTGCACGTCACGCTAAAAGGCACCGCCCACGCGAAAGCGATTAGCCTGTTCGGCGGCATCGGCGGAATTGCGTTTATCGTCGGCCAGATG
>Ga0308162_1001922_pt1 | contig 14892 bp, 16 predicted proteins | sample PhySR2_FD_201370 | JGI IMG/M metagenome (GOLD analysis project Ga0308162, IMG submission 201370) | Phyllosphere microbial communities from UC Gill Tract Community Farm, Albany, California, United States - DLSLS.R2 | ecosystem: Host-associated > Plants > Phyllosphere > Unclassified | place: USA... | reverse complement strand
TTAACTTTCCCGGTAAACTCATTCCAGCAGCCAGACTAACTGATGAATCTGCCTTGAACCAGAGTCATGTAAAGGAGAAGAGAATGACCACACTGGAAATTTGCTGCTATGGCGTGGATTGCGCCGTGACCGCACAACAGGCGGGCGCTGATCGGGTTGAACTTTGTGCCGCACCGCGCGAAGGCGGCCTGACCCCGTCTGCGGGGATGCTGAATGCCGCCCGGCGCGAGGTTTCGATTCCGGTTCATCCTATTGTCCGGCCACGGGGTGGCGATTTTTGTTACACCGCACGTGAATTCGAGGCGATGAAATCGGATGTGGCGTTAATTCGTGAACTCGGTTTTCCCGGTCTGGTGATTGGGATGCTGGATGAAGACGCCCATATTCATCAGGGGCAGATGCGACAGATTATGGCGCTGTGTGACGGTCTGGCGGTGACCTTCCATCGCGCCTTCGATCTCTGTCACAGCCCTAAGCGCGCACTGGAAGCGTTAACGGATTTGGGTGTAGCGCGCATTCTGACATCCGGTCAGCAGCAGAGCGCTGAAAACGGAATTGCATTACTTCGGGAACTAAATGAGACCAGTACCGGTCCTATTATTATGGCAGGTGCGGGCGTGCGTCTCAGCAACCTGCAAAAGTTTCTCGACATGGGGATTGATGAAGTCCATAGCTCGGCCAGTCGCCTGACGGCGTCACCGATGCGCTACCGCAAAGCGGGTGTCTCCATGTGTTCTGAAGCCGAAACCGATGAGTTCAGCCGCTACTGCGTAGACGGCGATGTGGTTGAGGCGATGAAAAGCGTGATGCAGATGAGCACCGTTCGGGTTGCCTGAACCACAACAGATTTTGCCGCGCAGCACGCCGATCATTGACGTGGTGTTTGCAAGTACCAAACCCCAGTACAGCTTGCTGGGGTTCTTTTTGTGTAAAACACGTTTGTGTAAAACACGCTCCGTTTGCCGTGACAGCGTTTCGTCCGGTTCAGTTAAAATGCCTGCCTTTTACTAACTAATTAATGTCATCCAGGAATTTAAGGCCTGACGGCATCCTTAACATGCGCTTTATCCGTTACGCTGGCGCCTTGTCGCATTTTCGATGTTTAAAAGGCGATGCTGGCTTAAATCATCGCCGCTGTTCATCTCCACAGCGTTTACACTGAAAGCAACGTCGCCTGGAATTTACCCTATGAAACGCAATCAGATTCTTACTTTAAGCCTGATACTGACCGCTAGTACTGGAAGCGCTGCGGCCAGCGTATGTGGGCCAGACAACACCGCCGTTTCCAGCAGTAATACCCTGATTTTGCTTGGCGGAAATGCGAAAGGCGCGGTGAAGCAGGTGATTGCAGGTGAATTTGGTAAAGATGTGAATTCGCAAAAGCGGGTGCTGGGACAGTTTGACGCCTGCGGCAATCTGACGGTGGCTGACGTCAGCTACGACAAAAGTGAACGCAACGTGATCCTCAGCATGGAGCAACACATCGCCCGGGTACAGGACGGCTGGGTGGCGGAATATGCGTATCTTGTAAAAGTGCTGAAAGAGGGCAGGGAAGTCGTGGTTGATAACCGGCAGGGAACGATTAACTGGCAGAAAGGCCAGCGTGGCACTATCACCAGCGCTTCCGACAGATTTACCAGCATGGGTAAAAGCGGCTTTACCGACACCACCTATCGGTATGATCGCCAGCTACGACTGGAGAAGAGTGTGGCACGTGGCAGCGATCCGCTGACCAACGGCGAGTTCCACTACCACTGGAACCCAAAAGGTCTGGTGACGCGCACCACCTCTGCCCGGGGGACCGACGAATACACCTACGATCACCAGTGGCGTGAAGTGCGGCTCAACGGCACTGCGACCACACCGCTTAGCACTATCCGGTCGGTCGATGAGTGTCAGTCCTGGGATGAGGTTGGCAACTGTACACTGAGCTATCTGCATGAAACCGAAATCTTTACGCGTGGCACCATTGAGCGCCATCTCAGTTCCGCCTACAAATATGAGTACTGGGACCAGCCTGCGGCAGAAGAGTAACAGGCGATCGGATGATCGCCTGTTGGCGGCTTATTTCACCATCTGACTAAAGGCATCCAGCGCCAGCAGGGCGTTGGCGATATCTTCCGGTGACAGATGAGGGTTGAGGTTTTTCAGCGTATCGCCCTCACTGTTCGCCAGTGCCCCCACTTTCACCAGATTTTCCCAGCGTTCATTTTCCAGATGCATTTCACGCAACGTGGTCGGCATGTTGATGCTGCGATAGAAACGAATATAGCGCGCAATTTCCTCATCCGACCGCTGCTCAAGCACCATCTGCGTCAGTGTGCCGTAGGCGACTTTCTCGCCGTGGGTGAGATGATGGATATCGCCATCGATGGCGGTAAAACCATTGTGAATAGCGTGGGCGGCTGCCAGCCCGCCGTTTTCAAAGCCCAGCCCTGAAAGCAGCGTGTTCGCCTCAACCACCGCTTCCACTGCGGGCGTGACCCGTTTTTCGGTAACGGCGATGTATGCGCTGTATCCCCACTTAAGCAGTGTTTCTTCGCAGGCGCGGGCAATCGCCAGTCCGGCAAGGGTCGGATCGCCGCTGACCATCGATTTCGCATGGGAGCGCGCCACTGCCTGCGCTTCAACCCAGGTGGCCAGACCATCGGCAATGCCGGAGGCAAAGAGCCGCGCAGGTGCACTGGCGCAGACTGCCGTATCGACCAGCACCAAATCGGGATTTTTGCTGTAGAAGCGATAGCTTTCAAATACGCCGCTGTCAGAGTAGATGACTGATAGCGCACTACAGGGGGCATCGGTGGAGGCAATGGTCGGCACGATGGCCACCGGCTGTTTAAGTTCGTCCGCCACCGCCTTAACCGTATCCAGCGTTTTGCCGCCGCCCAGCCCGACAACCACGTTACAGCCCTGGCTCTTCGCCAGCGCACTGAGACGGGTGATCTCATTACTGGAGGCCTCGCCGTTAAACTGCTGCCAGCTGAATTTCACCCCGGCGGACTGCAATGTCTGTTGTGTGCGTTCGCCAATCAGCTTCCAGACAACGTCATCCGCCACCAGAAAGGCCTGATCGCCCAGTTCAGTCAGGTACGTTCCCAGCTCATCAAGCACACCTGCGCCCTGCACATATTTACGGGGTGATGAAAAAATAAATTTACTCATAATCACATCTCCTTAAGATGAATGGTTCGACCCGATCCAGCCTGGCACAATCCACTCAGAGTGGCAGTCGATTCCGCGCATGACTGCTCCATGGGCTGTTAAGCTGCCTGAACACCCCTTGCCGGGAGAAATAACGGAGAATCGTCATGAGCGCCACGCTCTTTTCATTTCTGTTTGCGATAACTATTCTGACACTCACACCTGGATTTGATACCGCGCTGGTGCTGCGAACCGCCATTGCGCAGGGCTGGCAACGCGCCTGGGCGACAGCCCTTGGCGTAACGCTGGGTTGTCTGCTTTGGGGGATCGCAGTTGGGCTGGGGCTGGGCGCGCTGCTGATGGCCTCTGAAATCGCCTATAACCTGCTAAAGTGGATCGGTGCAGGCTGGCTGCTCTGTCTGGGCATAAAGCTGCTGCTTAAGCCGCGTCAGCAATCCGTGGGGACAGCTGAACAGCCTGCACATCAGCAGGGCTATCTGGCCTGCTTCAGTCGGGGATTAATGGGAAATCTGCTGAATCCGAAAATTGGCGTGTTTTACGTCACTTTTCTGCCACAGTTCATTCCGGCGGGGGCGTCCGTGACGCTCTGGTGCACACTGATGGCACTGGCGCACATGCTACTGGGGCTGTTCTGGAATGCGGTACTGATTGGCGGCAGCCACTATTTCGCCAGCCATCTGCGAAAACCGACGGTGCTGAAGGGGATGGATCGTCTGACCGGCTGTGTATTTATTGGATTTGCGGCGAAACTGGCGTTGTCTCGCCGCTAGGGTATTAAGGTTTGGTGGCGACCAGAACGGCACGCAGAGGCGCCGGATAGCCTTCAACCGTTTTGCTGGGATCATCGGGGTCGAGGAATTCAGCCAGCGACTCGCTGGTCATCCAGTCGGTACGGCGCTGCTCTTCGGTGGTGGTCAGAGCAAAATCGACAATCCGCACATCGACAAAGCCGCTTTTCTCCAGCCAGCTTTTCAGCGCTTTCGCTGAAGGGATAAAGAACACATTGCGCATCTGTGCATAGCGTTCACCGGGCACCAGCACCTGATTCACATCGCCTTCAATCACCAGCGTTTCCAGCACCAGCTCGCCTCCGCTCACCAGCTGATTTTTTAGTTGTAGCAAGTGATCCAGCGGCGAACGACGGTGATAGAGAACACCCATCGAAAATACGGTATCAAACGCCTGTAACGCTGGGAGTTGCTCAATGCCCAGCGGCAGCATATGCGCACGGCGATCGTCATTCAGCAGCTTACGCACTGCTTCGAACTGCACCAGGAACAGCTGCATCGGATCGATGCCGACCACCAGGTGTGCGCCTGCGCCAATCATCCGCCACATGTGGTAACCGCTGCCACAGCCGACATCCAGTACTGTGCGGCCCGCCAGCGGGGAGATGTGCGGTATCACGCGTTCCCACTTCCAGTCAGATCGCCATTCTGTGTTGATGTGGGTGCCATAGAGGAAATAAGGCCCTTTGCGCCACGGCATCAGGTTACGCAGTAATTTCTCAATCCCCTGACGATGGCGGTCGCTGATGTCATCGCGGTCGGCGGTGACGCTGTGCAGCAGGTCCAGTTTTTGCGGTTCCAGCAGCGGCAGATACTCCAGCGACTTGTACCAGTCACGAAAGTGCCCGTGCAGGTTTTCACGCTGCCACTCACTGATTTGCGCCGGTAAGACTTCCAGCCACTTCGCCAGCGGGCCCACTGCAATTTGCTGATAAAAACGGCCAAAGTCGATCATTTCAACGCCACCAGAGATCCAAAATTAAAGCACTGGAACCAGAGTTCGGCGTGCGAGAACCCGGCCTGTTTCAGGCGGGCTTTATGCGCTTCAACGCTGTCAGTCAGCATCACATTTTCCAGCATGCTGCGTTTCTGGCTGATTTCCAGTTCGCTGTAGCCGTTGGCGCGCTTGAAGTCGTGATGCATGTTAAACAGCAGTTCACCGACCTCGGCATCTTCAAAGCTGAACTTCTCCGACAGCACCAGCGCGCCGCCCGGTTTGAGTCCCTGCCAGATCTTTTCCAGCAGCGCCAGACGTGCAGGCGGCTCAAGAAACTGCAGCGTGAAGTTGAGTACCACCAGCGAGGCGTCTTCAATCTCAATGTCGCGGATATCCGCTTCCAGCACCGTGACCGGTGTGTCCGCGCGAAACGCATCAAGATGGCGACGACAGCGCTCCACCATCGCCGGGGAGTTATCCACCGCGATGATCTGGCAACCCGGCACATGAATATTGCGACGCACCGAAAGGGTGGCCGCACCCAGCGAGCAGCCCAGGTCATAGACCCTGCTGTCCGGAGTCACAAAACGTTCTGCCAGCATGCCAATCATCGAAATGATGTTGGAGTAGCCGGGCACCGAGCGCTGAATCATGTCAGGAAAGACTTCAGCTACACGCTCGTCAAAAGTCCAGTCGCCCAGTTTTGCAATGGGCGCTGAGAAGAGTTGATCGCGGTCAGACATATCGAAAATCCGAAGAGACGACGGAAAGGGCGCTATTCTCGCAGAAAGTGGGGCGGGCTGCACCCCTTAACCCAGGCTGGCTTAATGGAACGTCAGGACCAGTTCCCACGGCATATAAATCAGGTTGAAAATCACCATGCCACACAGTGAAAACAGCGTCAGGAGCATGCCATATTTACGGCCCGCCATGGCGCTGCTGCGCAATCCCCATGCGTGCAGCAGGCGGCTGATAAAGAACAGCAGGCCGGTGAGATGCACCATCCAGATATCGGCGCCGTTCATCTCCATCATCACCAGCAGAAACAGCGCCAGTGGAATGGTTTCGATGGCATTGCCATGAATGCGGATCGCCATTTTCAGGTCGTGATAGCCGCCATCGCCATACGCCACCCGGTAGAACCGACGGTAACGCACCACGTCCAGCGTGAATTTCATTATCAGCAATGCCCCTATCACCACATATAACGCGCTAACCATAGCCACTCCCGCGACTGTCCATAATGATTCGATTCTAACGGGCGCACAGCCCGCTGTCCTGTAACGCAATCAAAACAGTGACGTCTGTTGCGGCCAGTCGGGTCCGTTACCGATAGCCGGATCGATCTCCTGCAACTGCGGCCAGAGTGCCTGCACCAGCGGAAAGACCTGACCCATATCGGGCGTGTGCAGAAACAGCATGGCGTCGCCCTGTCGCTGCCACTCAGCCAGCTTAGTACGCCAGATCTGGAACAGCGGCACGCTCTCGTCCACGTTGTCGCTGCCGATAAACCGCACCATCGGCTGCGAGCCAGTTCGCAGGGCATGCGGCGGTACTCTCGGCTTCTGCGAACGCGCGACCAGCGCCGCCGGGCTTTGCGAGGTGGAGGCGTGAACCGGACGGCTGTCGAGGATTACACGATTGATGCCACGGGTCAGCAGGCCCCGATTCAATGACCGTTCCGCCTCGCCCTTGGCAAAGAAAGCCGGATGACGCACTTCAACGCCATAGTGAAAACGGCGCGGCAGACTATCCAGAAAACGCCACAGGTCGTTGAGCTGTGCCGGGGAGAAGCTGGCGGGCAGCTGCAGCCAGTACTGACCGATACGATCGGCCAGCGGCTCCATCAGGCGCAGAAAATCGGTCAGCAGATCATCGCTATGCTGCAGCGCCGCCTGATGGCTGATGGTGTTGGGAAATTTAAAGCAGAAGCGAAATGCATCGTGGGTCATGTCGCGCCAGCGCATCACCGTTTCAGCATTCGGCAGCGCATAGAGGGTGGTATTTCCCTCTACGCAGTGGAAGTAGCGGGCATAGTCCGCCAGGCTTTCGATACCCCAGCGTTTCCAGTGTGAATGCTGCCACTGGGGCAGGCCAATACGAAGTGTCACGCGCGCTCCTGGCTGCAGGTTAAGTGATCTCATTATCCGCTATGGTCAGGCTGAGGGGCAAATGCACACAGGAAATCGGTGCTTTGGCGCTGATCTGCTTATCCTGTCTGGCTTTTTCCATTATAATGGCCGCCATTTTTGCGACAGCATCGCATCAGGTAACGCGGCCGGATGCTGTCAGCTGCAGCGGCGAAGTTAAAAGGATAGTGTTATGCGTACAGAATATTGCGGACAGCTCAATCTGTCTCATGTGGGTCAGCAAGTCACGCTTTGCGGCTGGGTAAACCGCCGTCGCGATCTGGGCAGTTTGATTTTTATCGACATGCGCGACCGTGAAGGCATCGTGCAGGTATTTTTTGATCCCGATCGTCAGGACGCATTTAAGCTGGCTTCTGAACTGCGTAACGAATTCTGCATCCAGATCACCGGTACTGTGCGCGCACGCGATGAGAAGAACAAAAACAGCGACATGGCGACCGGCGAAGTCGAAGTGTTTGCCCAGGCGCTGACCATTATCAACCGCTCTGAGCCACTGCCGCTGGACTCCAACCAGACCAACAGCGAAGAAGCGCGCCTGAAATACCGCTACCTGGATCTGCGTCGCCCTGAGATGGTGACGCGTTTGAAAACCCGCGCAAAAATCACCAGCTTTGTCCGTCGCTTTATGGATGACGAAGGGTTCCTGGATATCGAAACCCCGATGCTGACCAAGGCGACGCCAGAAGGCGCGCGCGACTATCTGGTGCCAAGCCGGGTTCACAAAGGCAAATTCTATGCGCTGCCGCAGTCACCACAGCTGTTCAAACAGCTGCTGATGATGTCCGGCTTTGACCGCTACTATCAGATCGTAAAATGCTTCCGCGATGAAGATTTACGTGCCGATCGTCAGCCAGAGTTTACCCAGATCGACGTAGAAACCTCCTTTATGACTGCGCCACAGGTGCGCGAAATCATGGAGCGTTTAATCCGCAATCTGTGGCAGGACGTGCAGGGCGTAGATCTCGGTGCGTTCCCGCAGATGACCTTTGCGGAAGCGATGCATCGCTACGGTTCCGATAAGCCGGATCTGCGTAACCCGATGGAGCTGGTGGACGTTGGCGACCTGCTGAAAAACGTGGAGTTCCAGGTCTTCTCTGGCCCGGCTAACGACGAAAAAGGCCGTGTTGCCGCGCTGCGTGTACCGACGGGTGCGCAGCTGAGCCGTAAGCAGATTGATGAATATGGCAAATTCGTGGAGATTTACGGCGCGAAAGGGCTGGCGTGGATGAAGGTTAACGTCCGTGCAGATGGCCTGGAAGGCGTGCAGAGTCCGGTTGCCAAGTTCCTGAATGCAGAGATCGTTGAAGGCATTCTGAGCCGTACCGGCGCGCAGGATGGCGACATTATCTTCTTTGGTGCTGACCGCGCAAAAGTGGTCGCTGACGCACTGGGTGCGCTTCGCCTGAAAGTGGGCCGCGAGCTGAACATCACCGATGAGAACGCCTGGGCACCGCTGTGGGTGATCGACTTCCCGATGTTCGAAGAGGACGAGGAAGGCGGTCTGGCCGCCATGCACCATCCGTTCACTGCACCAAAAGAGATGAGCGCAGAAGAACTGGCAGCCGATCCGACCCGTGCCGTGGCGAATGCTTATGACATGGTGATCAACGGTTATGAAGTTGGCGGCGGTTCAGTGCGTATCCACAACGGCAAAATGCAGCAGACGGTGTTCAGCATTCTGGGTATTGAAGAGCATGAGCAGCGCGAGAAGTTTGGCTTCCTGCTGGATGCGCTGAAGTTCGGTACACCACCGCATGCAGGCCTGGCTTTTGGTCTGGATCGCCTGACCATGCTGCTGACCGGCACCGACAACATTCGTGACGTTATCGCGTTCCCGAAAACCACGGCGGCAGCCTGCATGATGACCGAAGCGCCAAGCGAAGCGAACCCGGCTTCTCTGCTGGAGCTTGGCATCCAGGTGGTTAAAAAAGAAAAGCCTGAGAATAAATAATGGGCTATAAACACCCGGTTTCAGTGCTGGTCGTCATTTCGGCGCGCGATACTGGCCGGGTGCTGATGCTGCAGCGGCGTGACGATCCCACGTTCTGGCAGTCGGTGACCGGCAGCCTGGAAGCGGGAGAGTCACCGCTGACAACCGCGTGTCGTGAGGTGCATGAAGAGGTCGGCATTAACGTGCTGGCTGAGCAGCTGGAAATAGAGGATTGTCAGCGTCAGATTGATTTTGAAATCTTCCCCCATTTCCGCCATCGCTATGCGCCGGATGTTACCCATAATCACGAGCACTGGTTTCGCCTGCAATTGCCGGAAGAGCGTAATATCACGCTGACCGAGCATCTGGCGTTTCGCTGGCTGGCACCCGCTGACGCTGCAGCATTAACCCGATCATGGAGTAATCGCCAGGCAATTGAAGAATTTATCTGAATGCTCGCCATCGCCCGGTATTCCGGCGGCGGATAGATTAAATTTTATGAATCTGGTGAGTTTTAACAGGACTACACCAACCTATTGAACAGTCAGGCGTCATCCTCGCCACGAAATTGTTCACCGTCAGCGCGAATCCCCTGCGTACACAGATACGTGAGGATAACGCGTAACGCTCGCCTCTCAGGGCCGTCAGGTTGTCACTTACCTGGCTGAGCACCGACGGTAAATAAGCTCGCAGCCAGGAGAGTCTGCACCCTGTAAAAGATCGGAGAATATTTAACATGGCAGGACACAGTAAGTGGGCAAATACCAAACACCGTAAGGCGGCGCAGGATGCCAAGCGCGGCAAAATTTTTACCAAAATCATTCGTGAACTGGTGACGGCGGCCAAGCTGGGTGGTGGCGATCCGGGTTCCAACCCGCGTCTGCGTGCAGCGATGGATAAAGCGCTGGCCAACAACATGACCCGTGACACCATGGATCGCGCCATCGCGCGCGGGGTGGGCGGCGATGACAACGCCAACATGGAGACCATCATTTATGAAGGTTACGGTCCTGGCGGCTCAGCCATCATGATTGAATGCCTGAGTGATAACCGTAACCGTACTGTAGGCGAAGTGCGTCACGCCTTCACCAAAACAGGCGGCAACCTGGGCACCGACGGTTCCGTGGCGTACCTGTTCAACAAAAAAGGTGTGATCTCCTTCGCGCCAGGTCAGGATGAAGACGCGGTGATGGAAGCCGCACTGGAAGCGGGCGGCGAAGACATCGTCACTTATGACGACGGCGCGATTGATGTCTTTACCGCATGGGAAGAGATGGGCACCGTGCGTGATGCACTGGAAGCCGCTGGCCTGAAAGCGGATACCGCAGAAGTGGCAATGATCCCGACCACCAAAGCGGAAATGGATGCAGAAACCGCACCAAAACTGCTGCGTCTGATCGACATGCTGGAAGATTGCGATGATGTGCAGGAGGTTTATCACAACGGTGAGATCTCCGACGAGGTGGCGGAAACGCTGTAATGGCGGTTGTCACCCTGTTAACCGGAGAGGCGTAATGTCGATTATTCTGGGTATCGATCCCGGCTCACGCATCACCGGTTATGGTGTTATTCGTCAGACCGGCCGCCAGCTCACGTATCTGGGCAGCGGCTGTATCCGCACCAATACCACCGAATTGCCCGCCCGCCTGAAGCTGATTTATGCGGGCGTCTGTGAAATCATCACGCAGTTTTCACCCGATTTCTTCGCCATTGAACAGGTGTTTATGGCGAAGAATGCAGACTCCGCGCTGAAGCTCGGCCAGGCGCGCGGTGCCGCGATTGTTGCTGCGGTAAACCACGATCTGCCCGTGTTTGAGTATGCTGCCCGTCAGGTAAAACAGACTGTAGTTGGCATCGGTAGCGCCGAGAAAAGTCAGGTGCAGCATATGGTGCGAACCCTGCTGAAGCTGCCAGCAAACCCGCAGGCGGATGCTGCCGATGCGCTGGCGATAGCCATTACTCACTGTCATGTGGCGCAGAACGCCGCTCGCATGAGTGACAGCAAGCTGGTGCTGACGCGCGGACGGTTGCGCTCAGGTTAGGGCATGGCACAGAACAGACACTCAGGCTGGATATTCATCCAGCCTTTTTTATGTTATAAAATCCGCCACATTCGTTAGTTAAGGAAGCATTCAGGTGATAGGTCGTTTACGGGGCAACATTCTGGAAAAGCAGCCGCCACTGGTGCTGCTTGAGGCACACGGCGTCGGCTATGAAATTTACATGCCCATGACCTGTTTTTATGAGTTGCCTGAACTTCAGCACGAAGCGGTTATTTTTACCCACTTTGTCGTGCGTGAAGATGCTCAACTGCTGTTTGGTTTTAACAGCAAGCAGGAGCGCGCGCTGTTTCGTGAGCTGATAAAAGTGAATGGCGTCGGACCCAAGCTGGCGCTGGCGATCCTCTCCGGCATGTCGGCGCAGCAATTTGTGACCGCTGTTGAGAAAGAAGAGATCGCGTCACTGGTGAAACTGCCTGGCGTAGGTAAAAAGACCGCTGAGCGTCTGGTAGTCGAGATGAAGGACCGCTTCAAAGGGATGCACGGCGACCTGTTTGGCGGCGATTCGGCCTTTACGCTCACCACGCCGAGCGCCGAGCCGGAAACCAACGATGCGGAATCTGAAGCGGTTGCAGCACTGGTATCACTGGGTTATAAACCGCAGGAAGCGAGCCGTATGATCAGTAAAGTCGGTCGACCGGATGCGGATTGTGAAACCCTGATCCGTGAAGCGCTCCGCGCCGCCATTTGAGGTAAGTCATGATAGAAGCCGACCGCCTGGTCTCCGCTGCCAGCATTAACGAAGAAGAGATAATCGACCGCGCCATTCGTCCGAAGATGCTGACCGAGTATGTCGGTCAGCCACAGGTGCGTGAGCAGATGGAGATTTTCATCAAAGCCGCACAGCTGCGTGGCGATGCGCTGGATCATCTGCTGATCTTCGGTCCGCCAGGTCTGGGGAAAACCACGCTGGCGAACATCGTGGCCAACGAGATGGGCGTGAACCTGCGTACCACATCGGGTCCGGTGCTGGAGAAGGCGGGCGATCTGGCGGCGATGCTGACCAACCTTGAACCCCATGACGTGCTGTTTATCGATGAGATCCATCGCCTGTCACCGGTGGTGGAAGAAGTGCTCTATCCGGCAATGGAAGATTATCAGCTCGATATCATGATCGGTGAAGGCCCGGCGGCGCGTTCGATCAAGCTCGATCTGCCGCCGTTCACCCTGATTGGTGCCACCACGCGTGCAGGCTCACTGACCTCGCCGCTGCGTGATCGTTTTGGCATTGTGCAGCGTCTGGAGTTTTATCAGGTTAAAGATCTGCAGCACATCGTAGGACGCAGTGCCGCCTGTCTGGGACTGGCGCTGAGTGACGAAGGGGCATTAGAGATCGCTCGTCGTGCACGCGGCACCCCGCGTATCGCTAATCGCCTGCTGCGCCGGGTACGTGACTTCGCTGAAGTTCGAGCGAATGGTGATATGAGCGGTGAGGTCTCCTGCAGTGCGCTGGATATGCTTAACGTCGACAGCGAAGGGTTCGATTATATGGACCGTAAACTGCTGCTGGCGATCATCGACAAGTTTATGGGTGGGCCGGTAGGGCTGGATAACCTGGCTGCGGCGATTGGTGAAGAGCGTGAAACCATCGAAGATGTGATTGAACCCTTCCTGATTCAGCAGGGCTTCATTCAGCGCACACCGCGTGGCCGTCTGGCCACGCAGCATGCTTATCGTCACTTCGGCATTACGCGCGAAGAGTAATTACACAGCCGGTTTGCGCACCATGCTGAAGATAAACAGGATGGCGGCACAGAGCACCACTGACGGCCCGGCAGGCGTGTCGTAAAACGCCGAGAAGGTCAGACCGCCAGTGACGGCGATCACGCCGATGACCACCGCGACGGCCGCCATGCCTTCCGGCGAGCGCACAAAACGGCGTGCGGTAGCAGCCGGAATAATCAGCAGTGAGGTGATGATCAGCGCACCCACAAACTTCATCGCCACGCCAATCGTCAGCGCCGTGACCAGCATAAGAATCAGCCGGGTACGCTGGATGTTGACGCCATCGACCTGCGCCAGTTCCGGGCTGATGGTCATGGACAGCAGCGACCGCCACTGCCACGCCATCACCAGCAGCACAATCACCACGCCGCCACCCATCATCCAGAGATCGTCTGGCGTCACCGCCAGCAGATCGCCAAACAGATACGCCATCAGATCGACGCGCACATTCTTCATCAGGCTGACGACGACCAGGCCCAGCGACAGCGCGCTGTGCGCCATAATGCCCAGCAGGGTATCGATAGCCAGATGCGGACGACGCTCCAGCCAGACCAGTCCCAGTGCCAGGCAGACCGTCACCAGAATCACCGCATAGTAGGGGTTCACGTTCAGCAGCAGGCCAAAGGCTACGCCGAGCAGAGACGCGTGCGCCAGGGTATCGCCAAAGTAGGACATCTTACGCCAGACGACGAACGAACCCAGCGGACCGGCAGCCAGCGCTAACATCACACCGCCTATCCAGCCCGGTAATAACAACTCAATCATGATGAACCCTGTCCTTTGCGTAAAACGATACGTCCCTGAAGGTCGTGACGATGATTATGATGATGACGGTAGATCGCCAGCTCCTGCGCGCCACGCGGGCCAAACATCGCGATAAATTCGGGATGCTGCGAGACGGCTTCCGGCGTGCCGGAACAGCAGATATGGTGGTTGAGGCACAACACTTCGTCGGTTTTTGCCATCACCAGATGCAGATCGTGGGAAACCATCAGCACACCGCAGTTCAGTTCCACACGTAACTGATTGATCAGGTCATACAGGGCAACCTGACCGTTCACGTCCACTCCCTGCGTCGGTTCATCCAGCACCAGCAACTGAGGCTGGTTCAGAAGGGCGCGCGCCAGCAACACACGCTGAGTTTCACCGCCGGACAGCTTCTGCAGCGGAGAGTTGAGCAGATGGCCCGCCTGCACTCGTTTCAGTGCCGGCATAATCTCCGCGTGTTTGCTGCCACGGGTCAGACGCATAAAGCGCTCAACCGTGACCGGCAGGGTAGGATCGATGTGGAGCTTCTGTGGCACGTAGCCGATACGCAGAGCAGGATCACGCTGAACCGAACCGGTTGTAGGGGCGAGCAGGCCAAGCACCACACGCACCAGCGTAGATTTTCCGGCACCGTTGGGACCCAGCAGGGTCAGGATGCGGCCAGGCTGCAACGCCAGGCTGACGCCTGATAACACATTGCGCTGGTTAAATTTTATGGAAACGTTATCGAGTGTGACAAGTGAGGTCATAGTATTTACAGGTTGCACAGAATTTCGAATGTTATAATATCACATTCCACCTCATGGTCACGATGGAATGACGCAATATGTTACATAATAAAAAGGGCACAATTTTCGCCCTGACTGCTTTATCTGTTTCAGCTTTGTTAACCCTTCCTGCCCAGGCGAATGTCGTGGCTTCACTCAAACCGGTAGGTTTTATCGCCGCAGCTATTGCTGATGGCGTTACACCGGTCGAGGTGCTGCTGCCAGACGGCGCGTCCGAACACGATTATGCCCTGCGGCCATCTGATGCAAAACGCTTAAAAAACGCGGACTTAGTTGTCTGGGTCGGGCCAGAAATGGAAGCCTTTATGGCAAAGTCTGCGGCTGAACTTCCGGCTCAAAAAAACCTCGCGATGGTGAACATCGACGGGGTAAAACCGTTATTGATTAGTGGTGGTGAAGATGAAGATGAACATGCAGCGGAAAAATCCGAAGATCAGGATGCTGAAGCCCATCATCACCATCACGGCGAGTTTAATATGCACCTGTGGTTGTCGCCAGAGATTGCGCGCAAAACCGCGGTTGCAATCCATGGAAAATTATTGGAACTTATGCCGCAAGATAAAGCCAAACTTGACGCCAACCTC
>Ga0308162_1001921_pt1 | contig 14915 bp, 11 predicted proteins | sample PhySR2_FD_201370 | JGI IMG/M metagenome (GOLD analysis project Ga0308162, IMG submission 201370) | Phyllosphere microbial communities from UC Gill Tract Community Farm, Albany, California, United States - DLSLS.R2 | ecosystem: Host-associated > Plants > Phyllosphere > Unclassified | place: USA... | reverse complement strand
CAGCACGCGCGCGGGCCAGCGCGGAAACGCATAACGGGATAAACTCGCGATTCTCACGCAGGCGGTTTACCGCCCGGTCCACCGCCTGAGGATTGAGATCGTTGATCAGGCAGCGCTGCACGTTTTTGCGTTTTTCTGGTGACAGATTCAGGTAATCGAGCACCTCATCCACCAGCAACTGCCCTTCATCGTTACTATTACAAGTCAAAAACATGAAATTATTTAAATAATTGATTTAAATACAAAAAACAAGTACACACTTTTCACTTTGATAAAATTTATCTATGAAACGATGTTAAAGTTTGAAGAATTTTTTTGACAGTAATATCATTAGCCATATTCAAATTTTGTTAAAATCACTAAACGTTGCATTTTAGCAGGTCATATAATGGTAAAAAAATTGGGTAAAAAAAGAAAAGAACAGACACCTCTATCTAAAGTACTGTCTTCCTCAGATACACGGAAAGTTGTTCTTAACCACTTTTTTGGTAAGCTCACACCGCATGAAATAAGATTAGCTGTAACCTCCTTGGAGAATCACAGACATTTTAAAGAAGCGATTTCCACTCATAAACACAATTTCAAATTTATATACTCCAAGATGACACCCGAATCTACATTAATAAAAAACATAGGCTGGTGTATTGGTTTACTGGAAACTCACAAAGAAAAAATAGAATTATTTTTAGAAAAAGAAAATGACCTTCTCCTTTGCTTTTTTGATGGTAATTTCGACGCATGTCTAAGTATTATAGATGATTTAGAAAAATTCTGCGGTGTGTCTTTATGGTCTATTGGTATCAGAGGAAGCTTGTTATCTCTTTCAAACAAGACTGAAGAAAAAAGGGAGTTAACTCTCGAAATTAACAATAACTCTTCGACAAATAACTTTCTCAAAACAACAGCTAATCTTCTAGCAAATAAATACGATGATAATTCAACACTACCTGCCTTCAATAACTTTGCAGAACAAAAAATTAGACGTAGTTTTACAGGCGGATTACTACATTTTTTAATGTATAAAATTGTCCCTATAAATTACTCTTTCGCTTATAATTTTAATGAGATATTGAACAAAGAGAAAAACACAACAGCAATAGATATTTTAAATTGCCTTTTGGACATGGTGAGATTTTCAATAACAAAGAACACTAGGGGCGAGCATTATCATGAATCACAATTGGTAATAAGTAATTTATACAAAATTTTTCCAACAAAAAAAATAGAGAGCTTAGCAAATGCTTTTGATATTGAAACTCCTTACGATTTTATAAAATCTGAAATCAATATCATTGATGAATACACAGCTGGAAATTACTCATCTGTGTGCAAAACTTTTGAACAAAACCAACAATACGCACTCAAATTTTCTCTTTTCGAAATCTGGGTAAAATCAGCATGCAGAACTAAAACTTTTCCAGATAATTTTTTAGGTGAACTTGTATCACTTACAACATCAATAATTTTAAAAGATGAAAACTACGACTCGGCACTTAATAGGATTTATTTACTTTGTCAGTCATTCAATGCGATTTCTTGGTTTAAAGAATTTGAAATGTTTATAACTCGTGAAGCGAGGTTTATTTCAAAAGAAGTCAACAGCAACCTAGATAACGCATCAACCATAATGTCAGACTTAAACTCACCACTGCGCTTTGAAAAACTATCAAAAAAGTTATCTACTGAATATGCTAAAGCTTTAATAAAACACGCTCCATATTCTAATTCGGTAAGATTATTTCTTAGTGATGTAGATATAGATGAAAAAATAGAAAGTGGTTTGGATATCGAAGCGAACAGAAAGAAAAGATACAAAGCACTTAAATTTATTAAAATTGGTGAGAACGATAAAGCAATTGATATACTTAAAGAACTATCACAAAGCGAAGATATTATTGTAAAAAATGAGGCTTATCATTATCTTGTCTCGACGTACATTTCAATGGGTGAAGTTGAACGTGCGTTATCAGCCTATGTGAACATTGTCATGAGCAATATTAATTTGCTTGACTCATTCGACAGTGAAACATTATGTGAAAGTGCCCAAGAAATTATTAAAGAGTCAAAGGATATAACGGTATCAATTGCACTATCACTTCATTCCATAAACTTCAATAACGAATACGATGCTGCACTGAAGTTTGCTTTTGAAAAATTTATTACTAACAATGGTTTCTCTAATCCTTTAGAATTATTTGAGCATATATTAGAAATTGAAAAGGAACATTTATACTACTTCCTAGAGTATGTTTGCATACCTGAAAATATGAAACTTTATTTGTATTTCGATACTAATAAAGAAATCGAAGAATGTAGGATTGAAATTTGCAAAAAACTTATTGAAAAAGGACACTCACAAGAAAAACTTGTTTTTGAAGTAAAAGAAAGAACAAAGCGACAAGTAATATTGAATGCTGTCAAACAAGTAGATAACAGTAGGATTCATGCTGATATTAGTAATCTTATTAATTCAACAAACATTCGTCAGCTTTTTGATTCATTCTCTAACCTCAGGTCTAAAGTTTTCTTTAGCACCGAAGATGAAATTCAGTTTGAAAAATTAATGGCTTCTATTGATGACTTAAAAAAACAAAATGCATTTGAACAGGCGTTATCAATGATCCATGTTCAAGATATAGTGCTAAATGAAAAAAATTCAATTTTTTTACGCTTAGTTAAGTTAGTGAGAGATGAGTTTACATTCGGAGCGAAAGGATTGAATGGACACTTGAGCACCAGAATTAGGCATGGTCATTTACCTAACACTTTAAAGAAATGTTTTTCAGAACAAAATTTAGTGTCTCCAAAAGTAAGCCTTACTGGAAGTTTCAAAAAAAATGAATTTTGGTTGGATAAATTTAATCACTTGTCAGAATCAAAATTGAGTTTACTCGATAAAGACTTTTCAGACTTCTCATCAAAATTATTTGACTTAATTAATGAGATTAATGATAAGTGGCTCCAAGTAGTTGTATATGACCAAGATATTGCTGGACTTGATGGGGGTGAATTAAAAAAAATAGCATTGTTTAATTATTCTACAACTTATGTAGAAAGCTATTATCTTCAAAAATCCCTCTCAGTTGGATCAGATTATGGTGACTTTATAAAGCAAGTGACCTCATGGTTATGGAGAAAAACTGAACAAAACCTTGAAAACATTCGGCATGAAATAGGATCAACTCTGCGTGAGCGATTGATCAAGCTGCTTGATGGATTAGAGAAGGCAGTTTTCTCACAAGTTGGAGACTGCACAGGTTTCGCAGAGTTCAACGAATCAATGGCCATATCTCGTCGCAAAATAAATTCAGCTCTTGATTTAATTATCGGATGGTTCCATCGCTCTAAGGGACTTTCCATACCACACTTTGATTCTGACACAGTTATTTCAATCACTGAATGGTCTGCGGGCGCAAAAGTCGAGAATATAGATACTACTGGTTATAGCTATCAAGGACGAGCTTTGACTTATTTCGTGGATGCTATGTATGTATTATTAGAAAACAGTGTGGATAAATCGAACCTTGAAAAAAACCAGTTAACTATTAATACAACATGGGAAGTGGTTGATAATGATCTCATAATTAAAACAGTAAATAACTGTTTTCCGATAACATCTTTGGTGGATTCTAACAAAGCACTTGATTTTTACAGAGAATCTTACGGGCAGGAAGAGTATTCTATTAAAGCAGCACAAGGTGAAGGTAATAGTGGTTTCTTTAAAGTGTGGAAGAGTTTGTATAAAGACCTTGAGCTAGAGCATTCAATATGGTTCGGATATACTTCATTAACCGAGTTTTCCGTAAAAATAACCATACCTTCTTCACAGTTAGAAAAGGTTTTGTATAATGCAAATTCTATTAATTGATGATGAACATGATAAAAGAGAAAAAATCAGATCTCAAGTTGAACTTATACTTGGGTCCAGAGCAGTTATTACAGAGCGAGAGTCGTTGAGAGGTGGATTGAAGGCCATTTTAACAATGAATGATCTTGATCTAATATTATTAGATATGAGCATGCCTAGTTTTGATCTGACAGATCAGTTTAGCAGTGAAGATCCCGAAAGCTTTGCTGGCATTGAAATTATGTCTCAAATGAAACTTAGAGATGTTAATTTCCCCGTTTTGGTAGTTACTCAATATAAAAGCTTCGAAAAAGGAAGCGTGTCCCTCGAAGACTTAATTGAGAAAATGTCAAATGAATTTAAACCATTTTTCAAGGGAACGATCTATTATGATTCTCTATTGGATGGTTGGAAAAAACAACTAGCTGACTATCTTGAAAAAACTGGTAAGGTATAAAAATGAAAACACTTATTGTAGATGACCAATACGAGGATAAGGCTCAGATAATTGCCTCCATTTTAAAAAGTATTGGAGAGGATGATTTCGATTTAGTCGTGGATGCCAAAAAAGCGATTAGGAGTATGAGCTCTGTAAAATACGACCTACTTATATTAGATTTGCAAATTCCTGAAGTTTTAGGTGAAGATGCAAAAAACGACGGCGGAACTCAACTTTTAAAATACATCGAATTAAATGAATCTATAATTAAACCAACTGTTGTTTTAGGAATAACATCACATAAAGATGCTTATGATAGTTGTTTCGATTTTTTTAAAAAAAGAGGATGGTCTCTTATCCTTGGCGTTGATGATCAAGAACAAATATCAAGTGTATTAAAAACAATGAAGGTTCATGTGACTACTTTAGAAAAGAAATATGATGTTGTATTCCTGACTGCTCTCCCACATACAGAGTATGAAGCGGTTTTAGCTCTACCTTTGGATTGGAAAGAACATCAGGAAGTCAACGATGATTGCATATACCACACATCGAATATTACCACATCAAGTGGGTCATCACTTAGTGTTATTGCAACAACATTACCTCACATGGGAATAGCTGCAGCAGCATCAACTACAGCAAGTATATGTGTTAAATTTAAACCATCATTAATAATAATGACAGGAATTTGCGCAGGTATTTTGGACAGGGTTAATTTGGGTGATATTTTAGTTGCTGATCCTACTTGGGATTGGGGTAGTGGCAAATTAACTATCGAAAACGGGGCCGCAAAGTTTCTTAGTCAACCAACTCAAATGGCATTAGATCCTTCCTTGAGAAGGAGAATTCAGCGTATAGCAACATCAAACACTTATATGAATGAGATTTATGCTGGATGGAGTAACAACCGCCCACCGCATAATCCTAAAGTACATATCGGTCCGATGGCAACAGGAGCGGTAGTTTTAGAAGATCCTATGACAGTAGACTTAATCAAGGCTCAAAATAGAACTACAAATGGAATTGAGATGGAAGCATTTGGAGTTATGGCTGCTGCTTATTATTCAGGCCCAAATAGGCCAAAAGTTTTAATTGCAAAATCTGTATGTGATTTCGCCAACCCTGAAAAGAATGATGATTGGCAGAGTTATGCAGCATATACTAGCGCTCAATTTGCATATAATTTCCTAAAAAATGACATAACCATTTAAATACTCGCAGTGATAAAATTCATTTAAAATTATTGAGAGTTTAGCCCTAGCTTATTTTTTTGGTTAAAAGACTTAACTCTCATTTTTAAAACCAAAGAGGAACATACATTAACAAATATATATTCTTTTAATTAATTCTAATTGATAGAATGAGTTACCTTGCAAATTAATTATTAGTGCGTAATTTCTTTATCAATTTCAATTTTGACTCATCTTCACAAAAAAGTAGCTAAGGGGTACTCCCAGCTCGGTTGCAGCTTTGCCAGTATTCCGGTTTTTCGTTCAGGGGAAACACGTTTCATTTTTCATTCAATCACCCTCAAGGTTCTTTTTTAGAGAGGGTGACAACTATGCTGACACTGAGGGTAAACAACAAATGAATAGTAGGCCATGATTTCAACCACAACCTACTTTTCACTGTCATTCACGAAAATATTGATAACGACGCCGAGAGTTATGCTTCCAACTCTTAGCTACTTTCATTGTATAAGCAGGTAAGTCATCCCAAGGATCAGGTAAACATGAACCTCGCGCTGCCCTTAACTTTAGAGGGAAATCTCGGTACTCAATACCATGAAGAGCATAGAAACGTTTCTCTTGATATGTACTAAAGTATTTATGGTGATGGCTACGAAGATTTGGATACCAGCACCAAGATCTTAGCCCATAAGTATGGATAGATACTTTTTTATACTGCGATTTAAGTTTTTTCATCTCACTTCCTGGTTAATTTAATTACCTAGAAGTGATCCTCAGCATAGTAGTTCATGATTAATTCTCCTTAATCATCATTAATTTTGACGCAACTTACTAATCAAACTCAGCTTTGCCTGTTCATCGAGATTATTAAACAGGCAAACGAGTTCTGCACTCAACTCATCTTCACAAAAAAAGTAACTCAGTGGGACGCCAAGTTCACTCGCCAGCTTCTTGAGCATATCTATATCCGGAATATGCCGCCCCTTTTCGTAATGATTCATACGCCCGCTAGCCGAGCCTTCATCCATACCGGCTTTGATCCCCAAATCCTTTTGGGACAAACCGGCTTTTTTTCTGGCCTGCTTGAGTCGTTCGGGGAAGGGATTATTCTGCAAAATTTTTTCATCATCTGGCGTCTCGGATGCTTAGATTGTCTAAGTTTCTCTCACTCCTGTATACTTAGCAATCCTAAGTTTTCAGCCTGCGAGTTTTGACCGATATGAACCAAGGGATCTTATTCAGCAGCAGTAAAAAATTTCGTCATATTTTAAACCAGCTGACCAGTCATCAGGTATTGCGTAGTGATTTGATTAATATAGCAATGACTGAATTTCGACTCTCTGAAAAACAGGCTATAGGGCTGATTGATCGTGGTATCTATCAGCTAAAATATCAAGGCCTTGTAAAGGCTAACGGAAAGGTAAAAAATATCAGCTACCAGTTTTCTTTTGGCGTGATAAGCCATTCACCGCTTCATGTCGTTAATGATGCAGCGCTTTTGCTCTCTTCTGAAAAACAAATATTAGAAAAAGAATTGGCGCAGATCCGCTACGAGCTGGAAGCCTATCAAGAATTTCTGGAAAAAATACCGAAACAGAAGATTAAAATAATGAGATTACAACAAGATACCGTTGAAAAACTCAATCAGTTAAATGGCAAGTTGCGGGCAGTTAACCAGCTGTTATCCCTGTAAACAAAGAAGGATGCCAAACAGATGGCAACCTTCTTTGCCTGACGTTTTGCTATGCGGCAAGCGTAGTTTTTTGCTATGACAAGGCAATATCAGCCTCAGCATGATTCGCACTCAGTCTTTACTCTGTCGTTTTACCGACTTTTTTACTGTGGGCTTTTTATAGGAAGTCTTGCCTAAGCCCCTTAATCCTTCAAAACGGATATTGTCGAGCTGATGAATAAACACATGCAGACCATCTACCATCGGTTGCATAAACTGACCGTATTTAATCTTTTTCTCAGAAATTGCTTCTAGCTGTGACTCCCAATGTGCCGTCATATCAGGCTTGGTCATGGCTTCTGGCAAGGATAGAATCAGTCTACGACCAATATCTGTGGCGTGAATTTCTTTGCCTTTTTTGATCAAATAGTCACGCTTAAACAGTAATTCAATGATACCTGCTCGGGTCGCTTCTGTTCCCAAGCCATCAGTCTCTCTAAGTACCTTTTTAATCGCTCTATCGGTGACATATCTGGCAATTCCCGTCATCGCTGATAGCAAAGAGGCATCGGTAAAGTGACGTGGCGGCGAGGTTTGCTTTTCATCTAGTTTGCCATCAACACAAACAACCCCCTCCCCTTTGATAACCTCTGGCAACCTTACGGCCGAGAACTCGGGATCTTCAGATGATGATTTCCGCTCTGGTAATAATGCTTTCCAGCCTTTATCAACCACTTCTTTTTGTCTGCTGATAAACAAGCCGCCACCCACTTCGGTATCAATCTGCTTTTCCTGATATTGAAAAGGTGGATAAAACTGCATCAAATACTGTCTGGCGACCAGTTCATAGATGTTCTGCTCATCAAGCGACAGACGACTCGTATCAACCCCACGACTGGTAGGGATAATGGCATGGTGCGCACTGACCTTATCATCATTCCACGCCTTAGATCTGACTGACAGACCGGCAATTTCAACAGCTGTCGACAGTCCTGGGACAGTTTTAGCGATCGCTTGAGTGACTCTATGTGTATCGCCAAAGTGTCCGCTGGGTAGATAGCGACAATCTGAACGAGGATAGGTAATCAGCTTATGTTTCTCATACAGCTGCTGGCACACATCCAGCGTTTTCTGGGCATTCAGATTAAAACGTCTGGAAGCATCGATTTGCAATGCGGACAAGTTATAGGGTAATGGCGGGGCTTGTTTCGCACGTTCTTCGGTTACCGCAACCACGGTTCCTGGCTGGCCTGTTACCTTCGTCAATACGGTTTCAGCCAGCTTTTTCAGTACCAGTCGCCCCTCTTCATCCATATAGGGTTCACAAGCGGCACTCGGTTTCCATTTTGCCGTATAAATTTGGTCTTTATCGGTTTTAAGATCGATAAACACGTCATAAAAGGGTTTAGAGACAAAATTCTCGATTTCTAAATCACGATTAACGACCAAACCTAATACCGGCGTCTGTACCCTTCCTACAGATAGCACACCGTTATAACCCGATGACTGCCCTCGTAAGGTACATAAACGGGTCATATTGATGCCATAGAGCCAGTCAGCGCGTGCTCGCGCTAACGCTGAAGTAGCTAGAGGGATAAAGTCGATATTGCGGCGTAGGTCATTTAACGCCCGTTGGATAGCATCGGCGTTCATATCGTTAATTAAACAGCGCTTGGCTGCTTCACGCTTCTCTTTTGGGACACCGCAATAATTGATAATCTCATCAACCAGAATTTGCCCGACCCTATCGGGGTCGCCCATATTGACCAGCACATCGGCTTCATTAATCAGTTTTTTTATAACGTTAAATTGCTTCTGCGTGGCAGGTTTTACTGAGTGTTTCCACTCTATTGGCACTATAGGTAAATGCTCTCTGCGCCACTTTTTAAAGTCAGGGTTATAGGCATCAGGCTCAGCCTGTTCGAGTAAATGGCCAATACACCAAGTCACCACATCACCGTTTGCGGTTCTAATAAACCCGTCCCCTTTTTGATGTGGTTTCGGCAGAACATCAGCAACTGCCCTGCCAACACTCGGTTTTTCAGCTATGTACAAAATCACTGACTTCTCCTGTTACTTATATCAACAACCTTGAGTGCTGATACTTCCCTTTCCAGATCCTCGATCTTATCTAATGCTTCGAACAAAGAGAATTCTAACTGGGCATTTTTAGCAATAATCTTATCGCAGAAGGATTTGATATCGTCGCGTTGAGACCTGTAACGCTCTTTTAACTCGCGTTCTTTATCCCTTTGTGCGCGCATGTTATCCACCGAGGCTTTACCTGACTCGATAGTAGACACTGCGTTGTCGAACTTTCTTTCGTGAATAACTCTTTTAGCTTTCTGGACAAACTCATCGTAATAGTAGATGCCCCCCGAACTCAGACCTGCTTCCTGATTGATACGGCTCAGACTGACTCGCCCATCGCGGGGAGTCCGTTCCGGAACGCCGTTTAATAAACGCTCAAGAGCCTGTTCAAGCCTGATTATCGTTAGTTTACCTCGCTCAGTGAGCGTTTCTTCAACAATCATAAATAAGTGTCCTGTTTTTTAAAAGAAACATAATCAAAATGATGCTCGAATAAGACCTGCTCAATCGCCTTGATTTCATAAAAGAACTTTGAAGTGATATTCGGCATATCAAATCCAGCAGTAGCAATCACATTATATTTTTTTATTAACTGTTCTCTAATCGGAATAAGTGACTTAGCCTGCTCTTTAGTCACAATTTTGTACTGACAGGTCGTCATATCGCAAATACGATCACAATTTGGATTTGTACAATAGCCGCCTGGATGTTCAACGAGAGAAAGCTGCCCATCTTGAACCTGTTTGCGAATCTCTTCTCGGCTTAAGTAAATACGTGTGTCGCCCTCAGCCCGAAGGTTTTTTATTCTTTTTCCTTCATGGCCTGCTAAAGTTTCAGCCTCATTATAAAAATGATAAAAAACATCTGTCATATGATTTAGATTCTCACCCGCAATTTCATCCTGGAGATCTTTATCAATCATCATATCAACATAGGAAGCGATATTAGCCTGATTGGCATACCAGGATGTCATGGTCATATTCATATTCTTGAACTGGTACTTAATATCCAGCAGAGAGGCCAACTTATTACGCACCAAATAAACAGCAAAAGTTCGACGAAATGCATGAGGATGAACTTTCAGCACCTGCCCTATTTTAAGCTCATCTTTTCTGGAAGGATTTAATAAGTCGAACTCTTGAACATCATCTTTTGTGGCACGATACCCCACGGATTTAACGAAGGTGTTAAGAGAATGAGCCAGTGATTGTTTTCCAGCATCAGGCCGATATCCCCGCATATAGGGGAGCGTAACAAATAAGCTATCGACCTTTTCAAGAAAAGTATTTTTTTCATCAGGATGTGCTATTGATTCCGCTCTTTCTCTCCACTTTTCACGCGCAAAGCTAAATGCATCCCAAAGCAGTTCGATTGCTTTTTTGACACTCGGTATTGTCACCCATGAAGTATGTCGTACCACACCACCCAAATTAGGCTTAGTATCTAGACCATGTAAGACAGGCACGATCATACCTGCGTATTTTTTCTCTTGATAGGAATCAATCCTAAAAGACTTTATCTCACCATCCCGACAGCCTGTAAATGCCGCAATCACGGTGTAACAAGCTCCTCTCAGCCAAGATAACCATGAACCACCATAGTCAAATTGAATATTAATATTTTTTGGTGGCTTCTTAATATTCTTAAGTGCATATTTTCTTGCTGAACGATTAGAATCATAATGTTTTGATGATTCAAAATATCCGGACACGAAATCATTATAGCATGAAGATATTTCATTTCTGTAAGGGTGATAAGTTTCAATAACTTTCAATGCCTCACTATAATATCTGGACGCAATAGATTCTGGAATACATACAGCTTGTGAGACTAATGTACCACTTACTGATAAATACATAGCTAACTCTTCATGATTTCTTATCTCTTTTTTTATTATATCTGCGTTGTATAAATGAGATAAGAATATAAGGTTGTTTTTCCATGTTTTGAACTTCAACCTCTTATGTTTAGCCTCAACTAATAACCGTCTGAAAAAATCATCATTATCAATAACGCTATATGATGTACCATTACATATTGTTATGCATTTTTCAAAAATGACAGCGCCTTCAATAATGCTTTTAACCGCACTTTTTTTTGACTTTAAGCTATCATTTGATATGACATTATAAACTAAATATTTTACTGTTGATTTGAACGAACCAGATAATCTAGAGAAAGAAACGTTAAAACCTAATGACCATAAATACCAATTATCAGAAGCATAGTTACTATATGGACGACCTTCACTATCAAAAGAAACAATCAGATCATCATAAGTATTATTGCCATCAATAAATTCCAGCGCTTTTTTCATCAGTAAATACCCAGCATCAATTCTAGATCATTCACATCCTGCCAAATGGGGTGCATTCCATTCAAATATTTATCATAGGCTTCATTGTATACCGCAGTATGCTCCGTTTTCATTCGTTCAATTATGATCTGAATAGTATTATTCACTTTGTTCAGTAAGTTTGATGGGCGGGAGTTAATTGCTGGTCTTGTGACAGACTCCAGAATCACATCGTTAAATGAGAGTAAAAGCCAAATATCATCGACCTCTGCGATAATAGCGTGATGCTTGCACCCAAAACATTCAAGAAACTTATGGCAAGCTACGACATCATGGGTTTTAGCCAGGCCATTTTTAACTAAAGCTTCTTTGACTTTTATAGCCTTATCTTTAAATGCCCCGCCGCATCTTAAGCCATTAGTCAGTTTTTTAAATTCTTTACTGGCTTCACCTTCTTTAAGTGGATCGTGGTAAAGGAATGCGCTCTCAGTAATAGCCTTATCTAAAGGTTTCCCCAAGGCAGTTTGTTCTCTGATATACAGTGCGGAAGCCAGTGAGAACTCAGTGGTAACAGGATCACCATCTGCATAATGTTTTGCTACCGTTTCAACGGAATTATTGAGCCCCTGAGAAACAAAGAACACACTTTCTGTAGCTCTCATAATTAATGAAGCTTTAGTTTTTCTAAAGCGCTGGCTGCTTAAGGCAGGTAAACCAAGGTCTAAAAAGATCTTATTTAAAATGCCAGTGCTGTTACCTGTCATATAGGAATTTTTATTGTTGGAAGGATTTGGAAATAAAAATCCATTTTTATCGTGACTTATTTTTTTACTTATCACAATCCACTTTTCAAAAAAAACACGAGCTTCTCTGGTAAAACCCACATCAATTTCATTGATTCGACCAGACTGCCTTCCTTTTTTAACATTCAGTTTAAATACTTTCCTTGTAAGATCTTTAAATGGTTCATCAGTAAGATCTGACAATCTCATTTTTAACAAAGATGTTGCATTTGCGCCAGTATAAAAACAACTAATAAAATAGGCCGCTCGCACTAGGTCACTTATCCATACTGTATCACTGTTATTATATGATACCGTCCTTTCTGTTGATAAGTCATGTCTATATCGATAAATACCCTTTAGATCTTTTACGCTATAAAGAGGAAAGATATCAGGTTTAGTACCACTTTCAATATGCAAACAATAATCATCATAGATTATATATAGGGCTGAAACCAACTCTTTTAGTTCATCATCTGTATAGGGTAAAATGTTCTGTGTGTCAGCAGGGAATGTAATGAAAATATTTTTACATTGTTTAAAAAGATCAGGGTCTAACTCCATCAACAACGCTTTAAGTGAATTTTGTCTGCCAGATAATGTTTTACCTTTGTGCCCATTTCGGTAAGCCTCTATAAGACTATTTATATATAAGCTGACAGAATCAATGCAAAAAATCTGATTAATATCTTGTTCGTCAACCATTCGGATAAAGCGTACAGTCTCATTAAAAATATTGATCTTCGTTCTATCTGTAACATCTAAAGAGTGAATTGCATTACAAATACGTACTACGAGTTTTCTTCTGTTTGCATCAATAACATCTGGTTGATTAACAGATATAATAACACGCCGCTCCTTCATAGCTAAAACAGGACAGTGTTTATATAACAAACGTTCGAAGTTCGCAGTACCATGGCCATCAGTGATGGATTGATCCCGTAAATTAATATTGATTATTGTATCCGTATCAATAAACGATGATGTTACTATTTTGCGTTTATTCTCTTTTAAAAATGCCATGATTATTTATCACTCTTGAGAATAATATTCAATGCTTTCTCATGCACCTCATTAGCTGTCATTGTTTCTTCCTCACAGAATTTTAGGTAACCCAGTAAGGTAGATCTACATTTATGTCCCATCACTGATTGCAGATAATCAAGCGCTTCCCCCTCCTTCAACCCAACATTCAATAATTCCTTCAGCCTTTCTACTGCATAGGTTGAACGTAAATTATGAAACTTATGACTAAAGTTGGGTAACTCTTTTCTAACCGCATTTCTGATTTCACACCATCTGGCATCCAGTGTTTTAGCTGCATAGAGTTTACCATTTTGATTTAGCAATAATGGTGGGTTATCTTTATGTTCAGGATAAAGTTCTTGGTATTTCTTTCTGCGCTTAATATATCTGGATGAATTAATATAATCATACAGGGCCTGCATTAATTCAGAGTGGATCTCAGCCATGCGTATTGTACCATTTTTAGTTTCAACACCTTGTCGGGGATCAAGCAGCAAACCCTCATTATTAACTAGATATTTTCTCTGAAGCTGTTCGGTATCTGGTTTATAAATTTGCCTTGCTCTTAACGATATTATTTCAGACCGTCTAAGACCAGAGTATCGGCTAAGATCAATAGCTAACTTACATTCCTCAGAGAGTGATACCTCATTACCCTCACCTGTACTGGTTGAAACACCTATACAACGGGTTTTATATACAGACTCAACGATTTGCCATTCGTTACTGCTAATCGGAACCAGTTTTCGTGATAATCCAAAGTGTCTGGTATCATTAGGTAATTTTAATCTTAAATCCGTGGTATCAACATGAATGAAATGATTTCTCATATATTCATGGGATGAATTTCTATGTAACCGAACCACTTCATATTTAAATGGAGGATAGGCAAAAAAGTGATCGCGAGCCAGATAAAATTTATAAAAATTAATCACCGATCCCATATAACTGTTTGCAGTACTACGAGCCAACTCACCACGTTTGAACATGTCTCGCAAATGCTTACGAAAGGCGTAGGTGGGACGTAGCCTGAGAGATATTGCCATCTCATCCCATGACATACCAATATCATGGAGAAAGGAAAAATAATGCAACAATGCCTGAGCCTGTGTATTAACCTCTTTTTTACGCAAATTAGCTTTTAAATGAATCAGCCAATTATTGGCGACTCTGATACTGCTACCGTCTTCCATAAATAATAGCGGCAGCTTTCCTAAATGCTGACCTTCACCTACAAAATTTACCGATAACTCGCCAGTATCAGTATCAATTTCCCTATTAATCTTCTGGTCAACAAAAAAGTCAGGAACTTCCCAAAGAATGATGCTCATACGAGTACCTGCCGGATGATTTCATAAGTTCATAGATTATCGAAGTAACAATCTAATTCAATGAGAACATCGTAACAGTACCCGATCCGGGTCCCCGGCATGCACCACTTCACTCGCCTGCGCCAGCAATCCCTCAACCACTTTCAGCTGCTTCGCGACCGAGGGACGAGGTTTAAGCTGCCACTTTTCCGGAATGATCGGCAGATCGGCCAGCGACCAGCGCGCATAACGGCTGTCA
>Ga0308162_1001918_pt1 | contig 14921 bp, 8 predicted proteins | sample PhySR2_FD_201370 | JGI IMG/M metagenome (GOLD analysis project Ga0308162, IMG submission 201370) | Phyllosphere microbial communities from UC Gill Tract Community Farm, Albany, California, United States - DLSLS.R2 | ecosystem: Host-associated > Plants > Phyllosphere > Unclassified | place: USA... | reverse complement strand
TGCCACTGGAATATGCACGTGATGGTCAGATTGTATTGAACATTGCGCCGCGTGCCGTCGGTAATCTTGACCTGGGTAACGATGAGGTTTCGTTTAACGCACGTTTTGGTGGCGTTCCGCGTCAGGTGAACGTCCCGATGGCGGCTATACTCGCTATCTACGCGCGTGAAAACGGTGCAGGCACGATGTTTGAACCTGAACCGGCCTACGAAGGCGGGACGCAGGAATTCCCAGAGAATCAGGAAGAAACGGTGATGTCAGTCATTGACGGCGACCGCCCTGATGATGCCAGCGATGATGATCATTCACCTGATGACGATCCGCCGCCACGTGGTGGCCGTCCCGCACTGCGTGTGGTGAAATAACACAGCATGCCCGTCACCTCGACGGGTATTTTTTTGCCTGCCAGATAGCGCGTTTTTGCCTGCCAGAGAGCAGGCATAAAAAAATCCGGGAACACAGGTTACCCGGATTTTTGCTTTCTGCGGCAGGGATTAATAAACGTCGCGCAGGTAGCGTTTCTCTTTCTTCAGCTGATCGATGTAGTCGGCCGCTCGCTCGCTGGACAGCCCGCCAAACTGGCGCACGATTTCATACAGCGCGCTATCGACGTCTTTCGCCATGCGTGATGCATCGCCACAGACGTAGAAGTAGCCCCCTTCCTGTAGCCAGGCATAGAGCTCTGCGCCCTGTTCCAGCATCCGGTTCTGCACGTAGATTTTCTTGTCCTGATCGCGTGAGAAGGCCAGATCAAGACGCGTGAGCAAACCGCTCTCCTGCCAGGCTGTGAGCTCTTCGCGATAAATGAAGTCGTGCTCCTGATGCTGATCGCCAAAGAACAGCCAGTTCTTGCCCTGGGCACCTGTCACCTGACGCTCCTGCAAAAACGCACGGAACGGCGCGATGCCCGTACCCGGTCCCACCATAATCAGCGGGGCATTGCCGTTGGCGGGCACACGGAAGGCTTTGTTAGGTGAAATAAAGATCGCGGGCTTTTCACCACGGCGCACGCGCTCTGCCAGGTAGGTTGAGCACACACCGCTACGGTTACGGCCACCGCTGTGATAGCGCACAGAGGCAATGGTCAGGTGCACCTGATTAGGATGCGCTTTTGAGCTGGATGAAATGGAGTAGGCACGGTGCTGCAGCGGGCGCAGCAGGGCAACAAACTCTGTCACGCTCAGGCTACGCGTTAGCTCAAGCTGCAGCAGATCCAGCGTATCTTTGCCCCACAGCCAGACGCCCAGGGCATCTTTATCATCATGCTGAAGGACATGGCGCAGCTCCTGGTTGGTGGTATTTTGTCCTACCCACTCAATCAGCTTGCGTGATGGCTCAGAAATTTCAAACTGGTAGGTCAGCAGGTCGCCCAGACTTCGGTCGAAACCCGGCACCGGCGTCTGATAATCGGCGTTCAACTGCGTAAGCAACAGGTTAACCAGCGACGGTTCGTTGACCGGAATCACGCCAAGCGCGTCACCGGCTTCATACTTGAGACCGCTGTCGCTAAGATCAAACTCGAAGTGGCGAATGTCCTTAGCTGACTGTTCGCTCGACAGGCGCTTGTTGGTGATCAGGGCAGCCGCATAGGGGTTGGATTTGTTGCTGCCAGGAATGACTGGCGCTTCCGGGGCGCTCTCCAGCACCGTGCCGCTGCTGCCTGCGCTGCTGGCAAACTGTGGCATCGTGCTGTTCAGCCATTCATTCGACGGCTCTTCGTAATCAATATCGCAGTCGATACGGTCGACAACGCGTTTTGCACCAAGCTGTTCCAGACGCATATCCAGGAACTTACCTGCCTGGCAGAATCCGTCATAACCGGTATCGCCAATGGCCAGCACGGCGAAGTGCATCTGCTCCAGGCGCGGCGCAGTGCTGGCTGAAATCGCGTCCCAAAACAGCTGGGCGTTGTCGGGCATTTCACCTTCGCCATAGGTTGAGGTGACAATCAGCACGTGGCGCATGGTGGCGAACACGTCGAGATCCACATCGCCTAATGCCTGAACGACGGGCACCAGACCTTTGGCTCGTGCTGATTTCGCCGCTGACTGGGCCAGCGCCTCAGCATTGCCGGTCTGAGAACCATAAAGGATGTGCAGTTGGGTGGTGGCGGCAGCACTGCTGCCCGCCGCTGGCTGCTGTTTATCTTCCAGCACCAACAAACGGGAGTGCAGGCCAGCCAGAAAGCCCGCCAGCCAGTATTTCTGGTCACCATTAAAAGGTGCATCTTCAGGAATATATGGAATTTTCATGGATACCTTTACTCAATCCCGCTCTTGACCGTCATACGTCGCCGTGTCGATGGCAGTCGGTTCCTGCGCGCTCAGCAGCTTGCTGCTGAGCGGATAAGGTTGCCGCTGCGCCCGGTACGACGAATAAATCCGGGTAATCATGATTAAACACAGTTCTGTTCACTGACTCTGCTGTCAGGCCAGTTTACCCACCGCTGCTGCAATTTCAGGTAACGCTGCACGTGCAAACAACTCTTCAAAATCAGGCAGGCGACCGAGGATTTCACGGTTGCAGGCATCCTGATACATGATCCAGCCATAGGTGGCCAGGCTGTCCATCGAGCGGATGTTACGTTGCGTCAGTGCCGCTTTATAATCGGACATGCGTTTTGAACCGATCAGGCTGGCCAACTCGCTGTCACTGTAGTTTTCAATCGCTGCTCGCGCATGGCGTTGCAGTTTACTGATCAGAGAAAAGTCTTCTGTCATCAGCAAATTGCGGACGGCTTTCTCCACGGCAGGGGCCTCAACTGAGGTGCCTTTCGGTAACTTACCTAATGCCAGCTGCTGCGCAAAGCTCAGTACGGTGTAGTTGTTGAGCAAAACAAACATTTCCTGCGTATCGGTCGCCCCATAGGCCGGTACCGCACCGTCAGCAATGGTTTTGCCTTCACGCCAGGCGGCTTTGAATTTGGCTACCTGATGGGCAGCCAGCGCCGTCGACAGTTCTTCCAGCAAATCCTTACGGGATTTCGCCTTCAGAATTTCACCGCCGTCCTGATAAAGCAGCAGAGAACGTGGCATCACGTAAACAAAGTGCTGACACTCGGTTTCCCAGTGTTCCAGCAGCCAGGCGGCACGCGGAGACTGCGTGGCCGCAAGGTGCCAGTTCAGCATGGTCCAGACCGCCTGCTTATGGATCTGCGCCAGCTCATCCTGGTCGGCAATGGAGCCAAACAGGACCGAATCGCCTGCCGCATGGTTGGCCAGTGAGCCATAGGGATCGTACTGGTAAGCAAAACCGCCGCTCATGCCGTTACCGAAGCCTTTACCAAAAGTGCCCAGGTTTAACACTGCGCCGTTGGTCATATATTCGCAGCAGAAGTCACCGACGCCTTCCACCACGGCAGTCGCACCGGAGTTACGTACCGCGAAACGGTCGCCCGCCTGGCCCTGAACGAACAGACGGCCGCCGGTTGCGCCAAACAGGGCGAAGTTACCGATCAGGACGTTGCCATCGCTGTCCTGTGCGCCGCCACCGGGTGATAACACCACCAGTTCGCCGCCGCACTGGCCTTTACCAACGCCATCGTTACAGGTGCCACGATGTTTCATCACCATGCCGTCATTGCAGAATGCACCAAAGGACTGACCTGCTGAGCCTGTTGTGGTGATGTTTACCGTTTCAGGTGCCAGGTAGCGACGACCGCGATCGTCCTGCAGCACGGCCGGCATCGCCTGGATCTGTGCCGCCGTCAGGGTGTGATTCAGCATGCGCTCAATATCGATAGCTAACTGACCGCCCACGCTTTTATTGCGGTTGTTAAGCACGACCTCGTGGCCCAACTGCAGCGTTGTTTTGCCCTGTTCCACCAGCTGCTGGCTGAGCTCTTCAACCCAGATGTCATCCAGCTCAAAATCTTTTTCCAGGTAAACCGGCTTGTCGATTTTCAGCTCTGGCACCACGGTGAGCATCGCGCGCAGATCCAGCTTGCCCACTTCCAGCGGGTGATCCATCAGGTGGAGCAGATCGGCGCGACCACGCGCTTCACGCAGGGAGCGCAGGCCCATCCGCGCCAGAATTTCACGCACTTCGTGTGCGACGTTCAGGAAGTACTGTGCGAGCTGACGTGGATCGCCATCAAACGCTTCGGCGTTCGTGGTTAACCCTGCCGGGCATTTGACGTTACAGTTTTTCGCCATCACGCATTTCAGCATCATCAGCGCGGTGGTACCAAACTCAAAGCTGTCGCCGCCCAGCAGCGCGGATTTCACTACATCGCTGCCGGTTTGCTGTGCGCCGGAGCAGCGCAGCAGCACTTTGTCGCGCAGACCGTTTGCACACAGCGCCTGATGGACTTCGGCGATGCCGATTTCCGCTACGCGCCCGGTATATTTCAGGCTGGTCACCGAGGCCGCGCCTGTGCCGCCGGTGTTACCGGCAACGTTAATCACGTCAGCACCGGCTTTTGCCACGCCGACGGCAATGGTGCCAATTCCCTCGGAGGACACCAGCTTCACAATGACGCGTACGCGGGCCGCTTTACAGTCGTGAATCAGCTGCGCCAGATCTTCAATTGAGTAAGTATCGTGGTGCGGCGGGGGAGAAACCAGCTCAACGCCCGGCGTGCCGCCACGCGCTGCTGCGATCTCCACGGTCACTTTGGCCGCTGGAAGCTGGCCGCCTTCGCCGGGCTTCGCACCCTGGCCGATTTTGATCTCCAGCTCTTCCAGCATCGGATCGGCAAGGTAAGCCGCCCAGACACCGAAGCGGCCAGAGGCCAGCTGTTTGATGCGTGAGGCACGAATGGTGCCGTGACGCGAGTAGTGTTCGCCGCCTTCACCGCAGTTGCTCATGCCGCCGACCATATTGGTGCCGTGCGCGACCGCTTCATGCGCCGGAGCCACCAGCGCGCCGTGGCTCATTGCGCCAGAGGCGAATGTGCGGGTGATTTCGCATGCGGGTTGAATATCGCTCAGCGGCAGCGACGGCAGCGCGGTAAAGATACGTGACAGATAGTCTGCCGCTTTGCCGCTGGCGGTCACTTTCAGGCCACCGGCGACCACCTCAGCCGTTTCAATTTCGTCATTAAAGCGGGCTTTCAGCGCACGAGACAGGTTAAGCAGGCGCTCGCTCTCCGGCTTCAGCCCGACAATCGCATCGGTAAGACGCAACATAAAGGCGTTCTGGCTGCCTTCAATGGCATCACATACCAGACCGCGCGTGGCAAAGCCGTTGTTGGTCAGCGAGTAGCGCCCCAGCTTACGCCGGAATTCGGCTTCACTGTCAATGTGGGTCAAGTCCGCCGGGAAGGCCAGAATATCGCGCAGTGCAGCGGGACGGCGCTTGCGCTCTTCATACATCAGGCTGGAGAACTGACGATAATCGGCCGTAATGGCAAAATTATTCATCACGTCATCCGGGATGCGCTCAAAGCTGCTGTCTTTGAATGTCTCTGGCTTGATGCCAAAGGCATTGTCCAGACGGGCCAGCGTCATCAGCCGAATAAAGTTATCCTCTTCACGCGCTTTGTCCGCGAAGCGAATCGGTTCTTCAGTCATATCAATAAAGGTGCGTACGGCAATGGTGCCGTAAGAGTGGCCCGCGCCTTCTGCACGCTCTTTAAACAGCCCCAGCAGTGGCACTTCGGATTCGCCCTGAATTTTCAGTGCGCTTTGATGCCAGTCCACCGCCATCTGCGCGATAGTGGCAAAGCCTGCGCCGCCGACGGGCGTTTTGATATTGGGGTAATACTTTCTCAGGACCGGATCGTCCGTATTCAGGAAGTTAGGCTCAAAGAATTCCCCGCTACTGTAGCTCTCCACGGTACACAGGCCGACTTTGCCCATGGTTTTCATCAGAGCTTTTTCAGCGGCTTTGGCGTAGCGTTTAAAGGCTTTATTGCCTTCCTCGCCTTCACCAAATTTTTCCTCAGCGCGCATTTGCACGCCAAGCGGATAAACGGCCGATGCGCCAAAGCCCAGCGTGGCAGCAATATGGTGGGAAGAGATAATCTGCCCACTCTCCACCACCAGTGAAACGTCAAGACGTAAGCCTTCCTGCACCAGACGCTGGTTAACCGCAGAGATAACCAGCAGCATTGGCAGGGCCGCTTGCGTGGAGGAGATATGGCGATCGGTCAGTACCGCGATGCCGCCCTGTGAACGGGCAAAATCCACCACCTGCTGGGCCAGATCGTCAATCGCTTTTTCCAGCGCACTGGCGTTGGCCGTGCGGCTGAGCAGGTCTTTGCCGATTACCGGTTCGTACAGCATGTCAAAGCGGGCATAAGGCGCGACGTTCTGTTCACGCAGCTGTAGCATGTCCAGATGGGTCAGAATCGGCGTAGGCACGATGATCTGGCGGCCTTTACTGCGCCCCAGATGCGGTTTCGCCCCCAGGGCTACGCGCAGCGTCATGCCGTCCGCTTCACGAATGGAGTCCAGCGGCGGGTTGGTCACCTGAGCAAAGCGCTGTGAGAAATAGTGCGCCATGCCGCCTTCATGATCGGACAGGCCGTTGATGGCGTTGCCGTAACCCATCGCCGAGATTTTCTCTGCGCCGGTGTTCAGCATGGGGTCCATCATGAACTTGAAGCTTTCCTGGTTGTAGTAGTAAGCCACGAAGCGCTGATAGGTTTTCAGATCGCCGCGATAGCGCAGGGGAGAGCCTTGTTGTTCCGCGGGAATGACCGGCAACTCTTGCAAATCGACACGCGATTTGCTGACCAATGCGGCATAGTCTTTTTCTGCAGCCAGTTTTTCCAGCGCTTCATGCGTGGTGTAACTGCGCTTTTCGCGATGATCAAAATAGAGCATCCCGCCAGCTTCGATACGACCACGGCGCAGCACGCTTTCAGGTGGAAACGCGATCTGGCCCGCTTCAGACATGGCGCCAATATACTCCGCCGTTTCAACCGAACGCAGTGGACGCAGCCCCAGGCGATCAAGACGTGCACCAATCACTTCGCCGTTACCAAAGATGAGCGCGGCAGGGCCATCGTTTTTCTCTTCGTACAGCGAAAAATACTCCAGCATGTCGCGGACGGCAGGGGAGAGCGCGGTATCGTTTTCCCAGGCCGGGGGCATCATGGAAACCACGGCGGTGATCAGATCCAGATCGTCTTCCATCAACCGGCTGTGAATACTCTGGTCCAGGCGCGAACTGTCAGACTGACCTTTTGGCCGTACAATCGTTTTGCCACGGGCAGAGGCCAGCGCGGATTCGGCGATACGGTTTTTACGGTCGGTATTCAGCTCACCATTATGGGCCATCAACCGGAAAGGTTGCGCCATGGTGGTGTGCGGATCGGTATTGGTTGAGAAGCGAGTGTGGAAAAACAGTCCGCGTACCTGATGATCGGGATCGGTCAGATCCTTGAAGTAAGGAATCACTTCATTCGAGTTCAGGCGGGCTTTAAAGACTTGTGTGCGGGATGACAGCGACAGCGGATATAACCCGCCGAACTCGCTTTGGGTAAAGGCCTGCGCCTCAATGGTCAACAGTGCGCGATAGATCTGTTTTTCAAAATCACTTTGGTCACTGATGTCCTGAGGTGCGGCAAAAATCCACTGCACAATAGGAAGCTGAAACTGCACGGCAGCCGGACGTGTCACACTGTTATCCAGCGGCATTTCACGTTTCATGATAACCGCCAGGTTAAAACGGCTTAACGTCTCTTCTACCAAACGTTCGGCATTGGCGCGCAGTTCAACGTCTTTAGGAACGAAAAAGTTACCGACGCCAAAGCGACCGGCTTCCAGCGCCTGACCGGTAATTTTACGGAAGAAATGCAGTGAAAGATCGACGTTAACGCCTGCGCCATCGCCAACGCCCTCAGCAGACATGCCACCGCGGTGCGGCACCGTGCAGAGCGCGCTATGCGCCATACGCAGAATTTCATGGGTCTGCTCGCCGTCCTTACGGGTAATGAAACCTACACCACAGCTGTCACTTCCTGCTGCTGGGTTATATAAGCCATAGGAATCAGGTTTTTTACTGGACATTGAGGGTCTCCTTAAACTGCTCTAGACATTACCTGCATTGTTTCAGGCACTGAGTTCAACTACACAATCTTCCCAGCGCAAATTCTTTCATTTCCGCGCCTGACAGCCTGCGCGGTTGGGTTTTGCGCACTTTTCAGCGTCAGGAGGAGATGCCCCTTGATGCGTAGTGCGTGTTTTTTCCGTTCTCGAAAGGAGATGACTCAAACCATGTGGACGTCATGTTGCATAGATATGCCGTGACGCGTGCCCATCATGAAAGCTTTCAGCGGAATTCCAACTTATCGGGAAAGCGAATCGAGGTCAAATAGCGAGTCTGACACAGTTTAATCTCGCTTTTATGTCGTTAACCGAATGAAATTATTATGTTTTTATGTCTAAAATGTGTCAGTTTTTCACTAAGGTGCAGGGGATGAAATGTGAACTGTATCACTGTGCTGTAGGCGTGAAATCACTTAAGTATGCTGGAGGCGAGGTGCTAAACAGCATCAAATGCTGCTGCAGGCAGTGGAAGCGCAGGATGTATCTGTTTTTCTTATAGCAGCAAATTTGAATGAATAAGGGCGGCATGATTAGCAAAATTAATTACGGTAGGTTGCTTAAAACTACGATTTATATGAATGAGTATGCATAAAAAGCAGGAAATCGCGGCAAAGGGACGTTGCCAGGCGAAAAAAGACGAGCAGATAAGGCGCGCCTTTTTGACAGGCGGCCGTACAGATTCATTGAGTTAGCACAATTAGTCAAGGGTTTTAGCGGTAAGGTCATGAACGTCGGCGAAGCAACCGCCTTTTGCACCATTAAAGTGCGTTAGCGCTGGGATCTCACCGGATGCATTGCGACGATCGCGACGTAAATACGCTATCATGTGCCTGTTCTCATCTAGGGAGTGTTTATGAAACAGATTCGCCTGCTGGCGCAATATTATGTTGATTTGATGGTCAAGCTTGGCCTGGTACGTTTTTCGCTGTTACTGGCGTCGGCGCTGGTCGTGCTGGCCATGATTGTTCAGATGGCCGTGACCATGGTGCTGCGTGGTCATGTTGAAAGTATCGATATGGTCCGATCGGTCTTTTTTGGTCTGCTCATCACCCCTTGGGCGGTCTACTTTCTTTCTGTCGTCGTGGATCAACTGGAAGAGTCACGCCAGCGCCTGGCACGGCTGGTGGATAAGCTGGAAGAGATGCGTACGCGCGATCTTGAGCTGAACCAGCAGATGAAAGAGACCATTTCCCAGCTCAATCAGGAAATCACCGACCGTAAAAAAGCCGAAGAGGCACGTGAGCAGGTGATGGCGAAGCTGCGCGAAGAGGTCGCTCGTCGCGAACAGGCGCAAATCGAACTGGAGCAACAGTCCTCCTTTCTGCGCTCTTTCCTGGATGCGTCACCGGACCTGGTCTTTTATCGCAACATCGACAAACAGTTCTCAGGCTGTAACCGCGCCATGGAACTGTTAACCGGCAAAAGCGAAAAACAGCTGATTGGGCTTACGCCACGCGACATCTATGACAATGACACGGCCACCAAAGTCCTTGAAACCGATGAAAAGGTCTTCCGGCATAACGTGTCACTCACCTATGAACAGTGGTTGCAGTATCCTGATGGGCGTAAAGCCTGTTTTGAGATCCGCAAAGTACCTTATTACGATCGGGTAGGTAAGCGGAGTGGGCTGATGGGCTTCGGACGCGATATAACCGAGCGTAAACGCTACCAGGACGCGTTAGAGAGCGCCAGCAGGGAGAAGACCACCTTTATCTCAACGATCAGCCACGAGCTTCGTACGCCGCTTAACGGCATTGTCGGCCTGAGCCGTATTTTGCTGGATACCGATCTGAATCAGGAGCAGCTCAAGTACCTTAAAACCATTCACGTCTCTGCGATTACCCTGGGCAATATTTTCAATGACGTGATTGAAGTCGATAAGATCGAACGTCGTAAGGTCCAGCTGGATAACCAGCCGGTCGATTTCACCAGTTTTCTTGCCGATCTGGAAAACCTCTCAGGCTTACTGGCCCAGCCGAAAGGGCTGAAGTTTGTGATGGCACCGCAGTTACCGCTGCCGCATAAAATCTCTACCGATGGCACGCGCCTGCGACAGATTCTGTGGAACCTGATTGGCAACGCCGTGAAATTCACCCAGCAGGGAGAGATTGTCGTGCGTGTGGCCTACGAGCAGGATGAAACGCTGCGCTTTGAGGTACAGGATTCCGGGCAGGGGATTCGTCAGGAAGAGCAGGATAAAATTTTTGCTATGTACTATCAGGTCACCGACCAGCATGGCGGCAAGCCGGCGACCGGAACCGGTATCGGCCTGGCGGTTTCACGCCGTCTGGCGCAGGCCATGGGCGGGGATATCAGCGTAAGCAGCGCACCGGGGCAGGGCTCCTGCTTTACGGTGGTGATAAAAGCTCCGCGCATCGCAGAGGAAGTGGAAGATGAGGGCGTGGACGACACGCTGCCGCTGCCGGCCTTACATGTGCTGCTGGTGGAAGATATCGAGCTGAATGTGATCGTGGCCCGCTCGGTGCTGGAAAAACTTGGGTGCAGCGTAGAGGTGGCCATGACCGGGAAGGCGGCGCTGGAGATGTTCGATCCGCTGGAGTTCGATCTGGTGCTGTTAGATATCCAACTGCCGGACATGACCGGAATGGACGTTTCACGCGCCCTGCGCCAGCAACATCCTGATGCAAACCTGCCACCGTTAGTCGCCTTAACGGCCAACGTGCTGAAAGATAAAAAAGAGTATTTTGATGCGGGCATGGACGATGTGCTCAGTAAACCGCTTGCCGTACCGGCGTTAACGGCCATTATCAAAAAGTTTTGGGACTATCAGCCTGAAAGTGATGGCCTGCCCGTGACGGCGGCGAGCGCCAGTCAATCCGATGCATTACTGGATATCCCGATGCTTGAGCAATACCTTGAGCTGGTGGGGCCGAAACTGATCACGCAAAGTCTGACCATGTTTGAACAGATGATGCCGGGTTACCTGGATGTACTGGATTCTAATCTGATGGCGCGCGACCAAAAAGGCATTGCTGAAGAGGGGCACAAGATCAAAGGCGCAGCGGGATCGGTGGGTCTGCAGCACCTTCAGCAGGTGGCAAAGCAAATTCAAAGCCCTGAGTTACCGGCCTGGTGGGACAATGTGGGCGAATGGGTTGAAGAGCTTAAGCGTGAATGGCGACACGATGTGCAAGTACTGCGCGAGTGGGTGGCTGAAAAACAGCGGTAGTACAAAAAAATGACCCCAGCCGAGGCCGGGGTGCGCTAATACTGCGCCAACACCAGGGAAAAAGACGCTGCTGCTATGCTTAATGTTTTCAATGCAACAGCGGGGTATTGGTTAACACTTGCAACACCTTAGCAAATTCAAATTACCTTGTGACAAGATTCATTAAAATTTGTGATGTTGAACCGCGTTTAAATACAGGAAACATTAATTCGACAACATAGTCAAGCAAGGAATCAATTAAACAGTCACATTGGTTATTTTTTAATCAAAACTTCTGTTTTTTGTACGGGCTTAACCCAAATTTGTTAACAAAACCTGTGTTGCGCGCTGTAACCAAAATTTTTCATCGCTGTTCTGGATTAAAATAGATATAAACTTATGATAATAAAGAATAATGAAGAAATTCGTTCCCGCGGACCCAAAACGTTTCGGAAAACCTGATCTTCCCGCACCATTAAAAGGTTTTACCGATAGAAAACGCTTTATAGTTCGGTGAAAACATAGGGTTAAAACACTGTCTTGTAACAGTTAAAACACGAAACATGACGACTGAAAGAACATTTTGTCTCCAGCTAATGGAAACAGTTTGCTGCCCCAACAGAATTATACATAAGTTATATGAAACATTGAGGCGAGGTATTGTCACAAAATGGTATCATCTTTCTGAAAAAGTAGAGCGCACGACAGAGAGGATGGAACCGATTCCTTCTCTGCGGAAGTAATTGAACTCATTCAAACTATTGTTGCATTCTCAATGCATTTTCATTCTCTTGTTATAAACATTGCACATTGTCACCCCGTCTTTTTCGGTAAAGATTTTTATTGCGGGTGGTGATTACGCCTGAAATTAATTAACACAAAAAAAATTTGAGACGATCGTATGAGTAAGCATAAAGGGAATCTGTGGCGGCGTATTAAGCCGCTGGTGATGCGCATTGTATTGATTTGGGTGGGACTGTGGCTGGCGGGCATTTTACTCTTTTCGTTTGTACCGGTGCCGTTTTCTGCGGTGATGGCAGAGCGTCAGATAGGTGCCTGGTTTAGAGGCGATTTTGGCTACGTATCCCATTCCGACTGGGTAGGCCGAGAGGAAATCTCGCCCTGGATGAAACTGGCCGTTATTGCTTCAGAAGATCAAAACTTCCCCAACCATTGGGGCTTTGACGTGGCAGCCATCCAGTCCGTTCTGGACGACAGTGACAGCCGGATGCGCGGTGCATCAACCCTGTCGCAGCAAACGGCAAAAAACCTGTTTTTATGGGATGGACGTAGTTGGATTCGTAAAGGGCTGGAAGCAGGATTAACTGTTGGGCTGGAAACGGTGTGGACCAAACGCCGGATCTTAACGGTCTACCTGAACATCGCGGAGTTTGGCAAAGGCACTTTTGGGGTAGAGGCTGCGTCACGCCGCTTCTTTAATAAGCCCGCCAGCCGTTTAACCATGTCAGAAGCGGCATTGCTGGCTGCGGTCTTACCGAATCCACTGCGCTTTCGCGCAGACGCGCCGTCAGGCTATGTTCGTCAACGCCAGCAGTGGATTTTGCGTCAGATGCGTCAGTTAGGTGGAGAAGGCTTTCTGCAGCGCAATCATCTGAACTGACGTTAGTCTTCGTCGAATCCGGCTTCAAACAGCTCAATGACAGCGGCCAGCGCTTCGGTTTCCTGCGGGCCGCTGGCCTCTATCTCAATATGACCGCCTTTGGCAGAGTCCAGCATCAGTAATGCAATAACGCTGCTGGCTTCCGCCTCGGTACCGGTCTCATTGCGTAACAGCACTTCTGCATCGAAACTCTGCACCAGTTCAAACAGCTTCATGGCGGGACGCGCGTGCATGCCCAGCTTATTTCTGATTTCAACAGTTTGCTTAACGGTCATGATTTACGTTTTTCCAGCGTGCGATGACGAGACTGTACATTTTTACCGCGTGAGCGAAAATAGTCAGCCAGCTGCTCTGCGATATAAACCGAACGGTGCTTACCGCCGGTACAACCGATCGCCACGGTGAGGTAGCTGCGGTTATTGGTCTCCAGCATGGGAAGCCAGAGTTCCAGATAGCTACGCGTCTGATAAATGAAGTTATGGACTTCGGTGTGACGATCGAGGAACGCGGCGACAGGCCGATCCAGGCCCGTCATCGGACGTAGCTTGGGGTCCCAGTGTGGGTTAGGCAAAAAGCGCACGTCAAAGACGTAATCGGCATCGATGGGAATACCATGTTTGAAGCCAAACGACTCAAACACCATCGTCAGCTCACGCTCGCGTTTACCCAGCAAGCGGGTACGCAGCATTTCAGCCAGCTCATGTACCGACATTTCTGAGGTATCAATAATCAGATCGGCACGCGAACGCAGAGGCTCAAGCAGGTCACTTTCTTCATCAATCGCGCTTTCCAGCGACAGATTCTTGCTGGATAACGGATGCAGGCGGCGCGTATCACTGTAACGACGGATCAGCGTGTTGCGATCGGCATCAAGAAACAGCAACTGCGGTGAAAATGCCGAAGGCAGATTGTTGAGCGCTGTTTCAAAAATCTCAGGAGATTCAGGCATATTACGCACATCAATACTGACCGCCGCAGAGATATTGCGCTCGACCAGTGACTCTGCTAACTGTGGCAACAGTACCACTGGCAGGTTATCAACGCAGTAAAAACCCATGTCTTCCAGCGCGCGGAGCGCCACTGACTTTCCTGAGCCTGACCGACCGCTGACGATCATCAGCACCATGACCTTCTCTCCCGTTTTAAATCCGGTTCAAACCGGTAAATCACGCGCTTTATTGCTCTGTTGGTTCTTCGGTAATAATCGCATACAGCTCTTCATCGCTCTGCGCGGCACGCAGGCGGCGGCAAACCGTTTTATCCGCCAGCCGTTTTGCCACTAACGACAGCGTATGTAGATGGGTTTTACACTGGTCAGCCGGAACCAGCAGCGCAAAAAGGAGATCGACGGGCTGGTTATCCACGGCATCGAAAGCAATGGGTTGCTCCAGGCTGATAAAAACGCCTACGGCCCGTAAGGTATCCTCCTCCAGCTTGCCATGCGGAATGGCAATACCGTTACCGATACCGGTGCTCCCCATACGCTCACGCGTAAGAATCGCTTCAAACAACGTTTGATGCGGCAGGTTGAGCTGCTTAGCGGCCAGTTCGCTGATAATCTCAAGCGCCCGTTTTTTGCTTTGGCAGTGTACGCTACTGCGGGTGCAGTCTGGCGAAAGCACTGTGCTCAATTCCAGTGTTAAATCATTGTTCATTATCGTTTCACTTGCGAGTTCACATAGCCATCGAATCAATACGCAGATATCACGTAGCGAGTGAATGGCGCTGGCATAGATGACAAAACGGGGCGGTTAATCCGCCCCATCCTTTCAGCTCTGCGCGCCGGGCGCGCCTGCCAGCGTGAAGGTTAGTGTTTTTTTAGCTTGTCTTTATATTTGGTCAGTTGACGGGCCAACTTGTCAATCAATCCGTCAATCGCCGCATACATATCTTCCGCTTCAGAGGTCGCGTGCAGCTCGCCACCATTGACGTGCAGGGTCGCATCGGCGATTTGCGTCACCTTTTCCACTTTCAGGACAACATACACCTGATTGATATGATCAAAGTAATGTTCCAGTTTGGCAAATTTTGTCGTCAGGAACGCCCGCAAGGGGTCGGTGATTTCAACGTTTTGCCCGGTAAGGTTCAGCTGCATAGGTCTTCCTTCTCATTTCTGTCAAACCAGTTGTTTACG
>Ga0308162_1001914_pt1 | contig 14936 bp, 15 predicted proteins | sample PhySR2_FD_201370 | JGI IMG/M metagenome (GOLD analysis project Ga0308162, IMG submission 201370) | Phyllosphere microbial communities from UC Gill Tract Community Farm, Albany, California, United States - DLSLS.R2 | ecosystem: Host-associated > Plants > Phyllosphere > Unclassified | place: USA... | reverse complement strand
ACTGGTTATCACTGTATGCTAACCATATTGAGGGGCTGCAGGCATCAGGCACAGCACCTTCTTCAACCGCTAACTCGGGTTACATTGTCGGACTCGGACGTACCCGCCAAAACGAGGTCGGTGTTAAGGTTGAAAAGGGCCGTTATGGTGGGAATATTGCGCTATTTGATATGCGTCGTCAGGTCGGTTTAACTGGGAGTGATAACGTGTATCGCCTAGCAGGTGAACAGCGCAACCAAGGTGTAGAGGTGAATGTCTTTGGTGAGCCGGTGTTAGGTTGGCGTGTCAATGCAGGTTCCACTTGGCTACGTCCTAAGATGTCCAACGCCAATGGCTATGAAAATAAGCGCTGGGTAAGTTATGATGGTAAGGATGCGGTGGGCGTACCGCGCAACCAATGGACCTTAGGTACCGAGTGGGATATTCCGCGGCTCGAGGGGTTAATGGTGCAGGCAAATTTACTCCATACCAGTCGCCAATATGTTAACAGCGCCAACACCTTGCGAATCCCGAGTTGGACGCGCCTTGATATGGGCGTGCAATATCAAATGCCAATTCAGTCGTCTACGATCAGCACGATCACTTGGCGGGCTGGAGTGGAAAACGTTACTAACGAAAAATATTGGGATACCGTCGGGACTAACAATGGTTATCTGACACAGGGTGATCCCCGTACTTACAAACTCTCTATGAGCCTCGATTTTTAAGGTATCGCCACTCGGGAGGTCACTCCCGAGTGCTAACATAAGCTAATTATGCAACTACTGAAAACCATTCTCCGCCAGCACACGCTGGCTTTCAGCGCCATCATATTACTGAACTTATTGAGTGCCGGATTAGGGATCGCGATTATCTCATGGATCAATCATGGGCTATTGGCCGAACACTCTTTGGCATTAGGCATCAGCAAAATGCTGGGCCTGCTCATCTTATTATTAGTGACGACCCTTGGCGCGCAGTGGAGCCTCACCACCCTGGGTCACCAATTTATCTGGCGTAAACGTTCGGCGATGGTCTGGCAGATGATGAACACTCCGATTGCCACGCTTGAAGCGAAGGACGAGGGGGAATTACTCGCGCTATTGGGACCTGATATTCGTAATATTACCTTAGCGTTTGTCAGGCTACCTGAATTGATCCAAGGTATCGTTCTAGCTCTCGTCGCGATCGGCTATCTGGGCTATCTGTCGATTCCAGTGTTACTGATTACGATAGGCTGGTTAGTCGTCACCTTTACGCTGGGTTATAAGATGGTCAGTAAGGTATACCAGCACATTGCTAAAGTCAGGAATCATGAAAGCGACTTACAATCCTCATTTCAGGTCGTGATCCAAGGCAGAAAGGAGCTTGCATTGAACCCGGCACGGGCTAAACACTTCTATGAAAGCCACTATCAGACCGCGGCGTTGGGGTATAAGCAAAATATCATTAAGGCCGACAGTTACCATCTTTCCGCGATTAACTGGTCAAATATTATGATGCTTGGGTTAATTGGTGTGATATTTTTACTTGCCGAGACACAAGGATGGGTCTCCATGGCGGTGGCCACCTCTTTCTCCTTAACCATTCTCTTTATGCGCACCCCACTATTACAGGCCATTGGCGCCTACCCGACCTTACTGTCCGGCGAGTTAGCCTTTAAGAAAATCAATGAACTGCTGCCAGAGAAGCCTTCAGCGCAACCGGATGAAACCCATAAAGTAAAAGAGAACTGGCAACAATTGCACTGGGACAGTATGACGTGGCAATACCCAGATAATGGATTTCAAGTGGGGCCGCTGTCGATGACCGTCAACCGCGGCGAGACTTTGTTTATTATTGGTGCCAACGGTTCGGGAAAATCGACATTAAGTTTATTACTGACTGGGCTTTATCCCATGGCACAGGGGCATGCCTATTGTGACGGTCAGCCAATTCACAGCAAAAGTTTACTATCGTTGTTTTCTGTGGTGTTTACCAAACCCTATCTATTCGACACTGTCTTTATCGAGCCGAGTGAAAGCGACCATGCCTTAGCCGCAGAATGGTTGGCACGTCTACAGCTTACGAATAAAATCACGATCAATAATCATCAGCTCAGCACCTTGTCATTGTCGGCGGGGCAAAGCAAACGCGTCGCGCTGCTGCTTGCCATGGCTGAGAAACGCGATATCCTATTTCTTGACGAATGGGCTGCGGAACAAGATCCGCAGTTCAGGCGCTATTTCTATCGCGAATTACTCCCTTGGTTAAAGCAACTTGGGAAAACATTACTGATTATTAGCCATGACGATGACTATTTCGATGTCGCCGATCGTGTCTATGCTATGCAACAAGGTCACCTGCGTTTATTAAGCGCAGAAGAGAGTCGCCAGGCTGCTCGTGCAGTGGTCTCGCAGTCTTAATAAAGGATTTTTAATGAAAAAATTAGTCATTCTGTTACACGGTTATGGTAGTGACGGCAACGATTTAAAAGGGCTGGGCGAATTCTGGGCAGGCTCCTTACCCGGTCTACGCTATGCCTCGCCCAATGCGCCGCAACTTTGCGAAGCGGGCATGGGCTATCAGTGGTTTAGCTTGGCGGATATCACTCCACAAAATCGCCAACAACGCTTAAGCGATGCGCGTCGCGACGTTGATCAGATCCTCACTACCATCATGCAACAGCATGATATCGATGCCGCTCAGGATCAGATTGTATTGGTGGGCTTTTCACAAGGGACGATGATTGCGCTCGATATCTTGTTACGCAGCCAGTATAACGTTATCGGCCTAGTTGGGTTTTCTGGGCGGCTAATTGAAGCGCCCACCCAAGCTCCCACCACCACGGCTGAGGTCTTATTAGTACATGGTGAAGCGGATGAGGTCGTGCCGGCCCAAGAGACACTTAATGCACAAGCCGTACTCAATCAACTCGGTATTTCCTGCCAAGTGATGATTGAACCGGAGCTGGTGCATACTATTTCTGCTGCGGGGGTAGAGGCCGCCACACAATTCTTAATCGAGCGTTTCGGTTGGGAAGATGAGGACGAAGACGAAGATATGTAATGAGAGTCGCCCCAAGTCATGAAAGAAACGACTTGGGGCGTAGGATTATTCGAAGCAGGTCTCAGGGTTGTCCGCGAGACTCACAAAATGCTCACCATGTTTGTCCAACGCATGAATCTGCCCGGTTTCAATATCATACACCCAGCCATGAAGATTAATCTTTTTGTTACGCAGTGCAACGGCGACAGAGGGGTGCGTTTTGATATTGTTTAGCTGAGCGATCACGTTTTCACGGACCATCGCGTTCAGTTTATCTTCAGGCGATGAATACTCATGCTTCTCCACGACCGCTTTTGCGGCATCAGCATACCGTAGCCAGTGCTCAACTGCTGGCATGGTATCTAAGCAAGCACAGCTGGCAATCGCCGACATGGCGCCGCAGTTTGAGTGACCACAAATGATGATATCAGTGACGCCAAGTGCCATCACCGCATACTCGATAGTGGCTGAAACGCCACCCGGTTCAGGACCGAAAGAAGGAACAATATTACCAGCGTTACGAATAACGAATAACTGCCCAGGTTCCTGTTGGGTGACCAACTCAGGGACTAAGCGGCTATCAGAACAGGAGATGAAAAGCGCTTTCGGTTTCTGACTTGAAGCAAGACTACGAAAAAGTTCTTCTCTTTCAGGATAAATGTCTTTCTGGAAATTCAAGAAGCCATCAATAATTGTTTTCATACTTATTCCACATAGGTGCAGGTATTAAGGAAAAACGAAACCCATTATCAGGGTCCGCGTGCTTAACCACAAAAGTCTGTATTAAAAAACAGAAAAAGCCAATCGGTCCGAAATATGCTCTAACACCGCCGTACCGGCTAATGAATTACCAAACTGGTCAAGGGCAGGTGACCATACAGCAATACTCATTTTACCTGGCACGATGGCAACAATCCCACCACCGACGCCTGATTTTGCAGGTAACCCTACTCGCCAGGCAAATTCACCCGCGGCATTATACATCCCGCTTGTCATCATTAGGGCATTGATATGACTCACTTGTCTATGGTTAAGTTCCTGTCTAAACAAAACCTTACATAACTCGGGTGAGATCAGATAGCGGAAGCAGCGGGCCAACTCTTCACAATTCATTGAGAGGGCACAGTAGTGAAAATAATTCTCCAAGACCGTGTTCACATCATTATGAAAGTTATCGAAAGATTTCATCAACCAAGCAATAGCGGCGTTGCGGGCGGAATGAGCAAGCTCTGAACTGGCGACCTGACGATCGTAGTGAATATCTTCGACGCCACTTAACCGCCGCACCAAGGTTAACATCTGCTGGCGTGGTGCCGATAAACGGCTTTGTAGCATATCGCAGACGACCAATGCCCCGGCATTGATAAAGGGATTTCGAGGAATACCCTGTTCCATTTCCAACTGGACTAACGAGTTAAAAGGTTGACCCGAGGGATCTTTCCCCACTCGCTGCCAAAGGTCGTGTTCTGAATAACGGGTCATCGCCACGGTGAGCGAAAGCACTTTGGAGATCGATTGGATAGAGAAACGCTGTGAGGCATCACCCGCCGTTAATAACTGGCCATCATGGGTGCAGACAGCGACCCCTAATTGGTTTGCCGGAACTTGAGCAAGTGCAGGGATATAGGAGGCAACCTGGCCTTGCCCCAATAGTGGACGCACCTCGTCAAGGATGGATTCAAGAAAAGCATTATCTAAACGCGGCACGACTCGCTCCCAACACAAATAAAAAAAGGTGAGCATGATGCGATGCTCACCTAGTAATTGCAAGCTTAAATCATGGTGCGGCGCTGACTCGCCAAACTTGATTACCAACATCGTCGGCGATAATTAAAGCACCTTGATTATCAAGGGTTAACCCCACAGGCGCTCCAAAAATCGTTTTCTGATCATCAGAGACAAAACCGTCTACCACTGTCCTAGGTTGGCCCACGGGTTTGCCTTGAGAGAATTGCACATAACTCACACGGTAACCATTAAGTGGCTTACGGTTCCAACTACCATGTTCGCTAATAAACAGACCATCTTGGCCAAATCCAGGCAAATGACTGCCTTGTGCAAACTGTATACCAAGCGGCGCAACATGAGAGCTTAGGGCATAATCTGGGGCCACCGCGCTGGCGACCTTATCGGGAGCAGGGGGCTGGACTCTGCGATCAACATGTTGGCCATAGTAGCTGTAAGGCCAGCCATAGAAAGCCCCTTCCTTCACTTGGGTGAGATAATCGGGGACTAAGTTTGCGCCAATCTCGTCACGCTCATTGACGATAGTCCACAATTGCTGAGTTGCCGGGTCAAAGGCAACACCAGTCGGGTTACGTAAGCCACTGGCATAAATACGACTTGCCCCGCTTTGGCGATCAATCTCAAGGATCGCGGCGCGTCGGTATTCGGCTTCTAACCCATTTTCAGTAATATTACTGTTCGACCCGATCCCAACATAAAGGTGTCTACCGTCTGGTGAAGCGGTTAACGATTTGGTCCAGTGATGATTTATCGTCGAAGGTAAGTCTGCAAGACGCTTACCTTGAGTGGCATCTATAGCGGTATCACCCGTCTGGTAAGGGAAGACGAGGAGGGCATCTGCATCGGCAACGTAGAGTGATTGGCCAAGCAGCATCATACCAAAAGGTGAGTTAAGATTCAGGATAAAGGGATATTTCTGCCAGTGGCCTGCTGCATCCTTACGCAGTAATGTGATACGGTTTCCTCCTTTACCCCCTTTGCCCGAATCCTTTTTCACCAGTCCCGAAATAAGCTGTTTAGGCGTAGTAACCGCCTCACTCCCTGGCGCATTGGACTCTGCCACTAAAATATCATTATTCGGCAGTCGATAGACCATCCTTGGGTGGGCTAAACCTTGGGCAATACTCTCTATTTTTAACCCTGCCGAAGGGTGAGGGGTTTGCCCCTGCGCCCAGTCAACTTTTGACGGCACGCTAATCGGCGGTAGTAAGAACGCGCTCGCTTTATCAAGCTTTGGATGGGGGCCAATCTGTTCAGCGATAGTGGTCGATTCGCTATTATCGCATCCTGCTAACAGAGCGCAGAGAATAAGCATACTGCATTGACGATTTATCATAGTGTCTCCTGCTGTTGACGAGGCGTGCTCAGCGCATCATTCAGTACCGCAAGGACTAACAATGCGACGGTCACACCTGACAGCACAAGCCCAGCGGGCATCACGCCCCACGCATCACGGCTGTGCACGAACGCATTAAATATCGCCACGATGATGGCTAAGGCATTTAGCCAAAAACTACGACGGGCTGCTAACAGTGGCGAGACAGAATGCGATACCCAGACTTGGTAGAGGTTAATCAAACGTGGAAGGATGGCAAAAAGTAGGCCGAAGAAATTAAGCCAACTGGCTCCTTTGATCCAGAAGATCTCTTGCGTCGTAAAATAGATAACATCAAAGCAAAACCCCGCGACAAAGGCACCATAAGCCGCGGGATTGAGAAGATTAACCAGAAAAATCGCTAACCGCGAGGGTGAGCGAAGTTGAGTCACAGAAGACATAGCAGGCTCCAAACGTCAAAGACAGTCTATTGAGCATGGCTAACATTTTACAAATTAACAACCTTTTTAACAAAGTTATAATTTTGAGGCTTCCACACAGGCCTACTTCGCCGGTATCACCTGATCAACCATTGACAAAAATGCTTTCTCAACCGGAGAGGCGGAATAACGGTGCCAGACTAAATAGATATCGCAAGAGGAGAGCGTATCCAGTGGAAAGCAATAAAGGCCTTTCACTTCATCATTATTTTCGATAAAACTGCGCGGCATTACGGTAAAGCCAAGTTTTTGGCGAATAGCCCCTAGAATCAGTGGGTAAGACTCTATATCACATTGTTGGCGCGCTTCCAGTTGTTGTGCGGCAAGCCAATCCTCGATAAGAACATGATAAAAGCAGTGCTCACCGAAGGTATAGAGCGTCAATTGCGAAACGTGCTCGATAAAAGTCTCTAAGCTTGCACAATGGGTGACTAAACATAAGCTTTCAGGACCGAACAGTCGGCTTTCAAGTACTGGGTGTTCAACCGGACCATCGACAACCACCATATCCACTTCACCTGCCAATAAACGGTCCATTAAGGGCAGGGAAGAGTGACTTGAAAGTGACACCGTCACATCTGGGTATTGCTGCATAAAGCCTATCATTATCTGCTGTAAACGGCTGTTCAGGGCAACATCTAATGCACCGAGGCGTAAATGACCCTTTAAAGATTCGGGTTTAAAAAAGTGAAGGCACTCTTCGCTCTGCTTCAGTAACTGCTGCGCTTGAGGGTAAAATGCACGACCTTCTGGGGTGAGCGTTAATCGCTGTTTATCCCGATTGACTAACGCAACGCCCAGACTCTCTTCCAATTCACGGATACGCGTTGAGATATTAGACGGGACACAGTGCATTTTTTTCGCAGCTTGTACCACACTCCCTGATTCGACCAGTGCGCAGAAAATGCGTAATTGGGGCAGTTTCAACAACATATCGACTCTCCTACTTCTACATTGACAACAGTGTGTGCCAAATCGGTATCGTAATGAAAGAGAGTAAAATAGCATATCCTTGAATAGCATTGGCCAAAACAGGTTGTAAACCCGCACGTTGTGCCATGATCGCCGCCGCGATCATCGGTGCCATAGCACCTTCAATCACTGTGACCTGTTGCGTGAGAGACGAGGCACCGCTGACGACGACAAACGCCCAAACGACTAGCGGTGCGGCGACTAATTTCCAGACCACTCCTGTAATCAGCGGTGAAATCCCACCACGTGGTGGCCGTAGGGCAATTTGTAATCCAACGCAGAACAGGGCTAAAGGCGTCAACGTAGCGCCTATCTGACTGAATGAGGTCTGGAGAAATTCAGGTAAGCCACCGAGGGGTTTAATCGCCAGACTAAGACAGAGCGCAATAAAAGGGGGAAAGGTGACCACTTTTTGCGCAATCATTTTAACGGTGGGTGTTTGACCGGAACACAGCGCCATCACCATCACACCAAAGGTGGAGAGAATGATAAAACTGCCTACTTGGTCAGCGATAACCGCAAATTGTAGCCCGGCGGCACCATAGTAACTCTGCACGATGGGATAGCCCATAAAAGAGGTATTACCTATCCCTGCGACTAACGCTACAACACCCGTCACCGCACGCGGCCAAGACAATATGTTGCCTATTATGACAGCTACCGCTAACGCCCCGAGAAAAACACACCACATGCCTGCTACAGGCACTAGGGATTCGCGATTAATCGTGGTATGCGGGATAAGCGTTAAGATAAGGCAGGGAAGTGCGACAGTGATCAGCCACCAGTTGATTGAGGGGACTAACTGTTCTGGATAGGACACGTAGCGGCGTGCTGCGATGCCCATTATTAGGCAGATAATGAGTAAAGGATTCATGGTAAGGACCGAACGTGATGAGAGATAACCGGTGCCGCAGCACCGGTAAAAGGCTTATGACTTATAGTTGAGGTAGACTGTTTTTTGCTTCACGTAGAGTTGATAACCGTGTTCGCCATCATCACCGCCGATGCCTGATAATTTCCAACCGGCGTGAAAGCCGTTGACCTCTTCAGGGCCGTAGCGGTTAATATAGACTTCACCATATTCAAGCGCGTCGCTAATTTGCATTGCCGCGTGCAGATCGCGGGTATACAGGTAAGAGCTTAACCCGTATTCACAATCGTTCGCGAGGGCAATCACTTCATCCAAGGTATCGAAGACCACGACAGGGAGAATCGGACCGAAGGCCTCTTCTTTCAGGATGGTCGCATCCGCCGGAAGATCGGTCACGATCGTCGGTGCAACCCAGTTACCCTCTTTGAACTTAGCGTCGGTAGGCACCTTACCTTGCCAGAAAATCTTCCCACCTTCTTTTTGGCTTTTCGCTAACAGCTCATCCACGTGGGATTTCTCTGCTGCAGAGACCTTAGGACCCATAGTGGTTTTAGACGCCATCGGATCACCTACAACAACTTTATCTGCCGCTTTTTTCAAGGCTTTCATAAAGGTGTCATAAACATCGCGTTGAACGTAAGTGCGTTCGTTACAGATACAGACTTGCCCACAGTTGGCCATACGTGCATCGATAGCATCCTGAGCGGCTTTTTCGATATCGGCATCGGCCAGCACGATAAAGGGTGCTTTACCCCCCAGTTCAAGGGAGACAGGAATCACTTTTTCGGCAGCGTTCTTAGCGATAATTTTACCGGCGCGAGTGGACCCGGTCATGGTCACCAGTTGAACATCAGGATGTTTAACTAATGCGTCACCGACCTTGCTGCCTTCCCCGCAGAGAACGTTAATCACGCCATCTGGAATGCCAGCGGCTTTACTCAGTGTCGCGAGAGCTAATGAACAAAGTGGGGTATTTTCACTCGGTTTGACGACAATAGTATTACCCGCGACTAACGCTGGAGCCGTTTTACGCGCGAAAATTGCCAGTGGAAAGTTCCATGGAATAATGGCAGCGACCACGCCTAGAGGCGCTTCTTTAGTGATGGCCTGTTGTTGCGGATGGTTTGACGCCAAGACATGTCCGGTACGTTTCCACCCAAAGCCAGCGTAGTAACGCAGCATTGTCATCGCCATTTCCACTTCGCCAATCGACTCACTGAGCGGTTTACCTTGCTCAGTCGTCAGCAGTGTAGCAAGGGCTTTTTTATGTTTTTCAATTTGCTGTGCGAAAGCTTGCAGATACTCTGCGCGTTGTGGTTGTGGCAGGGCGGCCCACTGTTTTTGCGCGTTTTTAGCTGCAGTAACCGCCTGATTCGCCTCTGTTTTACTTCCCATAGCCACCTTGGCGATGGTTTCACCGGTAGCAGGGTTCAGCACATCATCGGTAGTCTTACACTCCACCCATTGGTTATTAATAAAGTGAGCGGCATTTTCAGGCAGTAATTTTTTAAAATCGGTAGACATAATTTCTCCTATACGGTCCGTCAACATTACGCGTCAAGGGGAGTCGGTTGTAGAATCTCGATCCAATAACCATCGGGATCTTTAATAAAGGCGATGTGTTTCATACGGCCATCGCTAAGATGCTTTTGAAACGATACATTCAGGGCTTCAAAGCGTTCGCAGGCTTCGCGGACATCTGGTACAGAAATGCAAATATGACCGAATCCTTGCGGCTCATCATTACCGTTGTGGTAATGGAAGTCTGGCTGAGTTTCAGTACCGTGGTTGTAGGTCAGCTCCAATACGCCTGTCTGGCTAAGCACCCACTCTTTACGCGCTTCTTCGTCATCGGGGATGGCGGAAAGTGGCGCACGTATCAAATATACGATAGTAAAGGCTGCATCATTATTAACCTGCTCGTAAACCGGAACGAAGCCTAAAACGTTGCAGTAAAAATCGACTGAGTCCTGAAGGTTTTTAACCCTGATCATCGTATGATTAAAGTGATAACCAGCCGACTCTGCACTTCGCGTACGGTCAAAAGAAAATTTTTCTAATAGTGTCGCTAACGCCATAAATGACTCCTTAACTAAGGCTGTGAAAATCTACTGACTCAAAGCTTAGGACAGGATTTCGTTTTACGAAAGTGACAGTTTTTGAGAAAAGATGTTCACTACTTGTGAAATGACAAATATTGCGTTTCGAGGATTCTGTGCCACACTTTTGGGTAATTACATCGATAAGGAGCACATAATGTCTCGTTTTACAGATAAAGTGGTAGTAGTTACTGGCGCAGGATCTGGTATGGGTGCCGCAACAGCGAAGGCTTTTGTAAACGAGGGTGCGAAAGTTGTGCTAATCGGCCGAACAGAAGAGAAATTAAAAAAAGTTGCGGCAGAAATGCCCGCCGCGCAGGTACTTATAGCCCCCACAGATATCGCCGACCCGCATGCGGTGACCGCGTTAGCCGCCCACGTCGAGCAGAAGTGGGGACATGTCGATATATTGGTCAATAACGCTGGCGTAGTGGTGCAAGGGTTAGCCCATGAACTGTCGGTGGACGATTGGGATAAGCAGATGGGCACCAATTTAAATGGTGTATTCTATATGGTACGCGCCTTCGTCCCCGGCATCTTAAAGCAGAAAGGAAATATCGTTAACATCTCATCGGTCTCCGGACTCGGGGGCGATTGGGGAATGAGTTTCTATAATGCTTCGAAAGGGGCGATCAGCAACTTTACGCGCTCACTGGCGATGGACTATGGCCAGCATGGCGTCAGAGTTAACGCAGTATGCCCTGGCATGACAGAAACCGAGATGACCGCTGGGATCACCTCAGATACTCAAGCGCTCGATAAGTTTAAGGACCGCACGCCGCTGCAACGCCCCGGACAGTCCGAAGATATTGCGCATGCGGTGCTGTTCTTAGCCAGTGATCAGGCCAGTTATATCACTGGAGTTAACTTACCGGTTGACGGCGGTATTCATGCATCGAACGGCCAACCTCGCCAAGCCTAACTATTCTCGCATACTGGCTAACAGTTGCTGGGTATTATAACGAAATGCCGCTAAGTAGCTGGCCGCAGGGCCCTGTTGTGTAGACAGGGCTTCCGGATACAGCTCACCGCCAGGCATTGCCCCGCTGGCCTGAGCAATTTGAGTGACTAACCGAGGATCAGTCTGATTCTCAGTAAAATAATGCTTAATATGCCGCTGTTTCAGTTCCTTGATTAAGCTACCCACCTGCTGAGCGGAGGCTTCCGATTCCGTCGATAAGCCTAACGGGGCACTAAATGTGACACCGTAACGCTTGCCGTAATACCCAAAGGCATCATGACTGGTTAATACGATACGTTTCGCCTGCGGAATCGTTTGATACTGCTTAACGGCCCAGTCATCAAGTGCATGTATTTTCTTAAGGTAGTCTGCACCGCGTTGCGCATACTGTTGGGCGTGGGCAGGATCGGCATTCTCTAGCGCCTGCATAATATTTTTTGCATAGACTGCGCCATTGGCGAGGCTATTCCACGCGTGAGGGTCGACGATCGTTTTCCCCTCTTCCTGCATCCTGTTTTGCTTAATGCCTTGTGAGGCAACAGTCAGCTGACCTCGATAGCCGGAGGCGGTGACTAAGCGATCCATCCAACCCTCCAAACCTAAACCATTGACGACCACCATTTGCGCTTGTGCCAATGCGCGGCTGTCTTGTGCGGTAGGTTCAAAACTGTGCGGATCACCGTTAGGGCCGACCAGACTTTTTACTTCTATATCCGCGCCTCCTATCTGTTTCGCCATATCGGCGAGCACGGTAAAGCTGGCAACAACGTGCAATGGGGCAGCGAAAGTAAGAGGACTAGCAAGGCATAATGCTGTAGCTAAGGGTAAAAGTTTCAATGTAAGGCTCCTGAACGATGACGGTAAAAATGCGCCAAGCCGCCATTAGCGCGCCCGGCAAAACATGAGAATAGAAAAATTACTGCGCTGCACAGCACCACGGCAGGCCCTGCGGGCAAAGCGCTATACCACGAGAGTAATAAGCCTAGGACCGATGATAAGAGGGCAATCATTGCGCCGATGACTAACGTCGGTAATAAACGTTGGGCCCAAAAACGGGCACTGATTGCCGGTATCATCATCAGTCCCACCGACATCAAGGTGCCGAGGATTTGAAAACCTGACACTAAATTGAGCACCACTTGAAAGAGAAAGAGGGCATGCAGTGACACGGCGAGTCCTTTATGACGCACCCGTAAAAAGTCACCATCAAAGGTATCGATCACCAGTGGACGATAGATGATCACCAGCACCGCCAACGAGCAGAGGGAAATGATTGCGGTGAAACATAATGCTTGATGACTGACCGCAAGTAATGAACCGAAAAGGATATTTAATAAGTCCATCCCTGAGCCCTTAACCGAAATTAAGGTGATACCCAGCGCTAACGCCCCCATATAGAGCCCAGAAAAACTTGCATCCTCTTTAAGCAAGGTTGTGCGGCTAATTAGCCCAGAGAGTAGTGCGACGATAAGGCCCGCCAAGAGACCGCCAATACCCATCGCTAAGGTCGACATCCCAAAAAACAGGTAACCTACCGCGGCACCCGGCAATACGGCATGGGAGAGCGCATCCCCCGCCAATGACAAACGGCGTAGAGAGAGCAAGACTCCTAGCGGTGTGGCGCTGAGTGATAGACAGATGCAGCTTAATAACGCATGGCGCATAAAATCGAATTCGATAAAGGGTTGGAATACATTCATTAACTGACTCGATATAGCGAAGGAGTGGAAACGGTTGGATTGACCCACTGTGCAGAGTCAGGGGCCAAGACCAATTGACGGGTAAAATAACGGCTAACTAACTGTTCGTCATGCAGGACCACGAGGATGGTCTTCCCTCGTTCGCTGGCCTGAGCCACAAGCTCCATTAACCGCGCCATCGTCGGCTCATCAACACCGGTAAAAGGTTCGTCTAATAACCAGATATCGCTATCTTCTACCCACATTCTGGCGAAAAGAGTACGTTGTAGCTGACCGCCAGAAAGCTGGTTAAGTGGGGTATTAAACAAATCGCTCATCCCTGTAAGGGTTAACGCTTCATCGATTCGTACCTTGACCGCATGGGGTAAGCGACCATACCAAGTGCGTTGCGACCAACCGCCCATGCAGACGATATCGTTGACGGTAAGCGGAAAAGTGCGATCGAGGCTCTGTTGCTGGGGCAATAACGCAATATTTGCCGAGTCGCACTGGTAGTGGCCACCACAGGCAGGCAGAAGTCCCGCTAGGGTTTTGAGTAATGTCGATTTACCGCAGCCGTTATCGCCGGTGAGGGCGGTCAGACTTCCTTTCGGTAGTGAGCCTGTAATCGCCGGAGTAATACTTCGCCCGGCGTAACCTGCATAAAGATGGGTAAACTGGATCATTCGCGCACTCTTTAAATGTAATAATATAACATTACATGAAAGTAACGCGATTGCGTAGCGCTGAGTGTAAAGAAATGTTACGACAGGGGCCACATCCTTGTGGCGGCCTATCAGCCTAGATCGCCCCCCGCTACTGGCAGAACAGTACCAGTGATATAGCTCGCGTCATCACTGGCTAAAAAAAGAATGGCAGCTGCTTGCTCGTCCAGCGTGCCATAGCGGTGCATAAAGCTGGTTTCACACGTTTGTTCAACGACCCGCTGCCCCCAACGCTGCTGTTGTGCCGTTAAGGGGCTGGCGTCACTGTTACGTGGGATCTTGCGTTCAGGCGCCTCGGTGCCTCCTGGAGCAGTGGCATTGACCCGAATGCCCTGGTCAGCGTATTCAAAAGCCAGCGATTGGGTTAACGCATTAACACCTCCCTTGGCGGCAGAATAGGGAATACGGTGTACGCCGCGGGTTGCCACTGAGGACACATTAACGATAGCGCCACTGCCTTGCACTAACATGGTGGGTAGCACGGCGCGACAGCCCCATAAGGTCGGAAATAACGATCGACGGACCTCGGCGTCAATTTGTTCCGCCGAATACTCGGCATAGGGCATCGCCCAGATGGTCCCTCCCACGTTATTAATCAGGATATCAATGCGTCCTGCGGCATGAGCCACTTGCTCGATCGCCTGTTGGGTGGAGGACCATTGCTCCAGATCGGCGATGATAGCCGTACATGGCATGGTTTCCGTGCTTAATGCGTCGGCGATATCGAAAACGATCGGCGAACGATCGATTAAAAAAAGTCGCGCACCTTCCTCTGCAGCGCGTTGCGCGACACATTGGCCGATACCTTGCGCCGCCCCCGTTACCACCATTACCTTATCGTTAAATCGTCCGATCATGCTGGGACCTCCGCCGCTTGCGGGGTGAATTTCTCATAATAAAAATGCTGCGGCGTAATCTGCTGTTGTTGTAACCAATTCATCACTGAATCGACCATCGGCGGCGGCCCGCAGAGATAAATATCGACTTCACCCCCGTAGAGATGGTCCGGGTGAATATGATCGGTAACATGACCGGTGAGCGGTTCGCTTGTGTCAGGATCAG
>Ga0308162_1001911_pt1 | contig 14960 bp, 12 predicted proteins | sample PhySR2_FD_201370 | JGI IMG/M metagenome (GOLD analysis project Ga0308162, IMG submission 201370) | Phyllosphere microbial communities from UC Gill Tract Community Farm, Albany, California, United States - DLSLS.R2 | ecosystem: Host-associated > Plants > Phyllosphere > Unclassified | place: USA... | reverse complement strand
CTGAGCACTATTTACAGAAAGTGGGGGCGCTGTTTATGGCGCTGCCGACCGCCAACCTGGGCGACGCTGCCATTGGGATTGTGACGCTGGGTACGCTGATCGTCTGGCCTCGTCTGGGGATCCGTCTGCCGGGGCATCTGCCCGCACTGCTGCTGGGCTGCGCGGTGATGGCTATCGTCAATATGTTCGGTGGTCATGTCGCGACCATCGGCTCGCAGTTCCACTATGTTCTGGCGGACGGTTCACAGGGTAGCGGCATTCCGCAGCTGTTGCCGCAGCTGGTGCTGCCGTGGGACATGCCCGGCTCCAGCTTTACCCTAAGCTGGGATTCCCTGCGAGCTTTGCTTCCCGCCGCGTTCTCTATGGCGATGCTGGGGGCGATTGAGTCCCTACTCTGCGCCGTCGTACTGGACGGTATGACCGGCACCAAACACAAAGCCAACAGCGAGCTGGTCGGTCAGGGATTAGGTAATATTATCGCGCCCTTCTTCGGCGGTATTACGGCTACGGCTGCGATTGCCCGTTCTGCCGCGAACGTCCGCGCAGGGGCGACGTCACCGGTCTCTGCGGTCATTCACTCCCTGCTTGTGATTCTGGCGCTGCTGGTCCTCGCCCCGCTGCTCTCCTGGCTGCCGCTTTCCGCCATGGCTGCCCTGCTGCTGATGGTGGCGTGGAACATGAGTGAGGCGCACAAGGTGGTGAACCTGCTGCGTCGCGCGCCGAAGGACGACATCATCGTGATGCTAATCTGCATGTCGCTGACCGTGCTGTTCGATATGGTTATCGCCATCAGCGTCGGGATCGTGCTGGCTTCCCTGCTGTTTATGCGCCGCATTGCGCAGATGACGCGCCTCTCCCCGGTTAACGTGGAGGTGCCTGACGATGTGCTGGTGCTGCGCGTGATTGGCCCGCTGTTCTTCGCTGCGGCGGAAGGCCTGTTCAGCGATCTGGAGTCCCGCATCGTGGGGAAACGGGTTGTCGTGCTGAAGTGGGATGCCGTACCGGTACTGGATGCAGGCGGCCTGGATGCCTTCCAGCGCTTTGTGGCACGTCTGCCGGAAGGCTGTGAGCTGCGGGTGAGTAACCTGGAGTTTCAGCCGCTGCGCACCATGGCGCGCGCGGGCGTGCAGCCTATCCCTGGCCGCCTTGCCTTCTATCCTAACCGCGAAGCTGCGTTAGCGGATCTGTGAGTCACCTGATGCAGAGAAACGTCTCTGCATCATCACCCCGATCGCCTGCTGTAGCCATGCAATCACGGCAGGCGTCATCCATGTTCCCTTCATCAGATGCGGCTCCTGCTGCATGGCAGTGCGAAACTTTTGCTGGGTCGCCGGGTTCGTGCCCGCGTACGACTGGAATAGCGACAGCCAGTTTTCGGCGAGCTTTTGCGCCTCCTCCGTGGCGGGAGCGATATTATCCCGCTGCGCCTGATGCAGTTTCGCCACCAGCGGCGGCCACTCCATCATGCGGTCAAAGTAGTGTGCCCGGGTAAAGGCCATCTCTTCGGCAGTGAGATACTTCTCCCATATGCAGAGCTTAGACTCAGCAAACGCGCGCGTGATGTAATCCGTCATCTCCGGCGTGATGCCGGTTTGCGCCTGCATCTGCGGTTCAACGCTGTGCATCTCGTTCAGCCGGGTGAGAAACTCCGGCTTGCCCGCCGTGTCCTGCGCCAGGCGTTCCATCCAGCGCGTCGCCAGATCCATGGCTCGCGCGTCCGTAATGGGTATATCTTGCTCCAGAAGCGTTTTGGCTTGTGCAACCAGTCCTGACCAGATAGCCGCCAGCGCATCCTTCTGCACTGCAAACGGCAGCTGCTGTAACTCTTCTTTGCTAAACCAGCGATCGTACATATTCATTAACTCCAGAGTCTGTAGCCAGGATTCCAGATCCGGCGTCGCATCGTCGATAAGCCCGGTCCGCAACTCCACCAGCCGGTCGCGCAGCGTATGTATGCTGCGCAGTTGTTTATCCAGCAGGCTGATTTGCGCATCGAGGAGCTCCGTTAACGACAGCGACTCCTGTTCCAGGAAATCCCTGATTTCAGCAAGTTCCAGCCCCGCTTTTGCCAACGCCTGGATCATGTGCAGACGCTGGACATCCGCCAGGTTATAAAGCCGGTAACCTGCCGCGCTTCTGGCTGAAGGCAGCAACAACCCTGTTTGCTCATAGTGGTGCAATGTCCGCACGGTGATCCCGGCACGTTTCGCCAGCTCACCCACCTGAATCAACATAACTGCTCCTTTTCTTAGCCAGTGGCGCCACTCTGGAGCCTTACGTTACGTGAGGGTCAACCCATGATGCAAAAAAAAACGGCTCCCCAGGGAACCGTTTCGGTGTTCTTCATCGTAGCACTAGCTGTGCTTATGCTGGTCGCGACGACAGCGTTTGTCGTAGTGGCGCACCCACCAGTACTTATCGCACACTTCCTCATGTCCGCTCATGCGCGCGCCGGCGAGCCACAATACCGCACCGAGGAAGATGCTCAGTATCGCGCCATGGGCGAAGTATTGCGGAAGATCAAGCTGCGGCAACTGGTTTAAAATTGAATAACCCACGCCGGCTACCATCACGAACAGCCCCAATCCCATCAGCACGTTACCGAGTAACGAAGCGTTTTTGCGTTTCATGTGTCACCTCCGGAACTTTGGGTTGTCAGGGGAAAAGCCCCTAATCCTTGTGTGTAAAGTATAGACAACGCCCCTTTTATGAGTTGCGCGAATGATCACAATTACAGATAACGCCCAAACAAAAGTTTACAAATAAGGCTTTGAACAGCTTGAAATTCTAATTGTTCAAACCGGAAATTATTCGCATTTCGTTATGATGGTCGCAGAATTTTGTCAAGCGGCGCGCCAGACAGTAAACTACGCGCCAGATCTGGAACCCATTAGGAATTGAATCGTGACGATTAAACTGATTGTCGGCCTCGCCAACCCGGGCGCAGAATATGCGGCCACTCGCCACAACGCCGGGGCATGGTACGTCGATCTGCTGGCCGAGCGGTTACGTGCTCCCCTGCGCGAAGAACCTAAATTCTTCGGATATACCTCACGTATCAATCTTGCAGGCGCGGATGTTCGCTTACTGGTGCCCACCACCTTTATGAACCTGAGCGGTAAAGCCGTTGCGGCAATGGCAACCTTTTATCGCATCAATCCGGATGAAATTCTGGTGGCTCACGATGAGCTGGATCTCCCGCCTGGCGTAGCAAAATTCAAACTGGGCGGCGGGCACGGCGGTCACAACGGTCTTAAAGACATCATCAGCAAGCTGGGCAATAACCCGAATTTCCACCGTTTGCGCGTCGGAATCGGTCATCCGGGCGATAAAAACAAAGTTGTCGGTTTCGTACTCGGTAAGCCCCCGGTTTCTGAGCAGAAACTGATTGACGAAGCGGTAGACGAAGCGGCGCGCTGCACCGAAATCTGGCTGAAAGATGGGTTAACCAAGGCGACAAACCGCTTGCACGCTTTCAAAGCGCAATAATCCACCCGGTACGGCATTTTTACCGCGCGTCATGCGGGTTACGTGTATAATAGGCGTAGTTATTTACTTTTCATCAGTCGGTTATCGTTAACGGATTGATTATCAAGATATTAAGGTGATTTAGAAATGGGATTCAAATGCGGTATCGTCGGTCTGCCAAACGTGGGCAAATCCACCCTGTTTAACGCGCTTACCAAAGCGGGTATCGAAGCGGCGAACTTCCCGTTCTGTACCATCGAACCTAACACCGGCGTTGTGCCAATGCCGGATCCGCGTCTGGATCAGCTCGCGGAAATCGTGAAGCCGCAGCGCATTCTGCCAACCACCATGGAGTTCGTGGACATCGCGGGCCTGGTAAAAGGCGCATCCAAAGGTGAAGGTCTGGGCAACCAGTTCCTGACCAACATCCGTGAAACCGAAGCGATCGGTCACGTTGTGCGCTGCTTCGAGAACGACAACATTATTCACGTGAACAACAAAGTGGATCCGGCCGACGACATCGACGTCATCAACACCGAGCTGGCGCTCTCCGATCTCGACACCTGTGAACGCGCGATTCATCGCGTGCAGAAGAAAGCCAAAGGCGGCGATAAGGACGCGAAAGCGGAACTGGCTGCGCTGGAAAAATGTCTGCCACAGCTGGAAAACGCGGGCATGCTGCGCGCGCTGAAAAACCTGACTGAAGAAGACAAAGCGGCAATCAAATACCTGAGCTTCCTGACCCTTAAGCCAACCATGTACATCGCCAACGTTAACGAAGACGGTTTCGAGAACAACCCGTACCTCGACAAAGTGCGTGAAATTGCAGCGGCGGAAGGTTCTGTGGTTGTTGCCGTGTGCGCGGCCGTTGAATCCGATATCGCCGAGCTGGACGATGCCGACCGTGAGGAGTTCATGGCCGAGCTGGGTCTGGAAGAGCCGGGCCTGAACCGCGTGATCCGCGCAGGCTATGAGCTGCTGAACCTGCAGACCTACTTCACCGCAGGCGTGAAGGAAGTGCGCGCGTGGACCATCCCTGTGGGTGCAACTGCGCCTCAGGCGGCTGGTAAAATCCACACTGACTTCGAGAAAGGCTTTATTCGTGCGCAGACCATCGCGTTTGAAGACTTCATCACCTACAAGGGTGAGCAAGGCGCGAAAGAAGCAGGCAAGATGCGTGCGGAAGGGAAAGATTATATCGTTAAAGATGGCGATGTGATGAATTTCCTGTTCAACGTCTGAGTCGTCTTGAATGAAAAAAATCCACGCCCTGGCGTGGATTTTTTTATTGCGGGGTTAAAACACATTTTCTAATAGTTCTGTTTTCATGCTGGGTTCAAAGGGAATGATTTCGGCAGTCGCAAGCTTCAACGCCTGAAAAGGATCCTCGCGCAAGCGCTCTTCGAGAGAGACCAGACTCTCGCATTTAGCGAGTATGACTCCACCGGTTCTTGGGATCCGTCTACCCGATGCCAGAAATATCCCCTCTGCATACCCCTTTTTTAGCCACTCCACATGAGCAGGAATCGCTGCGTCAACCTCTTCAAGGGGTTTGATATAGGTCAATATGACAATGTAAACCGTACTCATCCTTTGCCTCATAGCTCTGTTTTAAGCCGGTTGTTGGAACTGCTTATGCAGCCCTCTTTTGCTACCGGTTATTGTTATCGTTTTTTGGCGCTTTTGATGTTAATACGCTGGGCCCAATTGAGACAAAGCATTACGCTTCATATCCCAGGAATAAAACCACTCATGCCAGCCGTTTTGCTTTTCCGCATAGCTACAGACCACAACCACTTCCTTTGACAGGTTGAAAGTTAAGTAATAGAAAAATACGCCTTCAGGAGGTGCTGACCAAAATAGTTTTTCGCCCTGCGCATTGAAGATGGTCAAAACGGTTGGTAATGGCTTTGGCTCGCTTAACGCAAAGACTAACTGGCGTGTCGAGTCGACCATTGCATAGTCTAAAAATGGCATACTAACCAGTATGTTACTTTCACCATACGCCCATTGAAGCAGGTCTTTTTCTTTAATACAAATGAGATTTTCAATCATTGGTAAACCTCAACTTTTAAAGTTTGATCTGCTTCAAATCCCCTTCAAAAAGCCCCACAAGATATACCCGGTATCGGGCTGGCTGCACTTCTTTATAAGTTAATACAGTGGAAAACTCTTTTAAACACTTTGAACATGTGTTTTTCGAAACATCTAATTGGCTTTCATCATAGCTATATTTCTTATGTTCCCTAACAAGCTTCACACCTCTCATTTTCTTAACCAAAAAGAATTTTACCTCTTCAGTGAGCGTGTCAAAATCATATGAGTTTACGATAGAGTAGACTATTACACCCTCGCATTCAGGGCATGCTATTTCCTTTCCATACTCTATGAAATCATTGTCGATGCCATCGAGGACTAATAACTTTTTCTTTAGTCGATTAGTTATTTTCATTTTTTTAGCTTTTAATTTTATTAATAAAAAAGTAAGGCGAGAAGAAAATGAGGGATTTTATTAATTAATAACATTATTTAGTCAAACATTCCATTCGATATAAATACCACAATCGAAGCTTTTTTCATTAGACTGTACAACAATACTTCCCCATTCATGCTCCCATTGAATTCCATATGGGGGGGTTGTAATTTTAAGCTTTAGGCTTCGAGGTTATTTCATTCTCAACCCATGCTGTCAAACGCTGCCGCTCATCCGATAAATTACTCAGATTAGCCCTTTTATCCCAATCATCTAGAGTTTTATAAAAACTTCCATCCTTACTGGTAAGGAATATTGATGGAGAAAAAGAAAATACTGAAGGCCTCAGTTCCAAAATGAAAACTTGATCTTTCCATTTAATATTATCGATAGAGAAATAAAAAGGTCCTATCGAAGTCAATGGCGAGAAGAGTTTGTAAAATGCGGGATTTTTAAAAGTATTAACATCTTTTAACTCGAGTGGGTAGTTGTTAATTGCCACAAAACCAGTATGAACATCAAGGTTCATTTCTAACATATCTAAACCACCTTGCCTGGAAGTAACTACGTTGTATTCCAAACTATATATATCCCATGATTAAATGACTTTGTCTCATATGAGACTGAAACCCGCCCCCACTCATAGTTCCACCTAATGATGTCTGTTTCCGTGGTATCAGGCGTGTCCAGGTTTAGTGATCCTTTCAACCAATCAGGCAAGCTTTTACTGAGTTAATTTCCGGTTGGAACTCGTAACCCTTAACGATTATTAATGTAAGTTCTTAGGGAGTTATCCAAAAAAAATAATTGCATTTAAATCTGACATTATTAGCTTTTGGAATACCACAAATGTTTAATTAATTTTTTATCGGCAGCGGTCTTTGGCATAACAAGATGGCCTCCCACAGGGTCAATTTCAATTCTATTTATCCCCATGTGATTTTTCAACACCCCATCATTATAATTGCGAGGATTTTTACACCAATACGCACTCAATTCATGATTTTATATTATTCCACTTACAATAATCCCTCCAGGATTTTTCATCTCTGAAACCGGAACGATAATTACAATAAATTGCACCTGAACAATTCCAATGGTCATATGCCGAATTAATATGACCCCATGCACCATGAATTGGAAGGTCAATATTCGTTTTTTCTTTGAACCAATCCCTTAATTTTTTTGTAACTTTCCCCTCAGGTTTTTTTTGTTCTCCATCGATTAATTTATAAGGTGCAAAACTCCAACTACCTATAATAGCATTTTCATCATTAGGTTGAATAAAGTTAACTATCAAATAAATATCACCATGCGTGTTTCCTTTGATATTAAAAATGGCTCTATAAGAGACTGTATCACATCCCTTATCTGGCCAAGCCTCCCAATTAAAATTAGCATTATTCATTATTTCTTTTTTGGTTGTAAGTGGTGTCAGCGCCAGCATTTTATTGAAGAAAAAAGCGCCTGTATCTATATCAAGATTCATAGTCATATTCCGATATCAAAAGGCTTGCCAATAGGCTCAAGCACAGTTTTATAATTTGAAAGGAAAAATTGTGTTCCTCCTCCCTGACCAAAAACAACAGGATCTTGTGATAATGCTTGCCCCGTTCCAGCAACTGCATCACGTTTTACACGGTACGCCTGAATTTTGCTACGGAATCCAAATATTCTATGTGGCTGTACCTGCAAACTCTCCCATAGTTTTTGTCTACTACCGCCAGCGGCATCGAGAGTTGCCTTATCAAAATAAAAACCAGATTGTCCAGGAGCACCACCGAAGATGACATCACCTTCTTTTAACATTGTGTTAGACCATAAGTCGCGTCCTTTGTACTCCCCATGACCTTGCCACTGCCTGCCGAACGCAGCCTGATTATGGTCATTTGCTTTCGTCGGTGCACATCTTGGTTTCAACCCCCACGGATCCACCCACCCCAGCGCATTCGGCGCATACTGGTAAAGGTTTATCCCCCCCGCCAGCCCTATCGGGTCCTGCTGCGTAAACCGTCCGCAGTCCGGGTCATAATACCGGAACAGATTGTAGTGCAGCCCTGTCTCGCGGTCCAGGTATTGCCCTTGCATCCGCAGGTTCTGGGAATATCCTGATAGCTGCGTCTCGCTTTCCCGCAGCAGCTTGCCCCAGGCGCTGTTAACGCCTTCCCATCGCACCTGCCCTTCGATATCTGTCATCCGCTCCGGCGTGCCGTTGGGCTGGCAGTGGAACCAGAAGATCTCCGGGGCATCAGCGCCGTCAATACGCGCCAGCGGGTCATAGCTGTCCTGGTCACTGTAGACGTAGGTCAGCGGCACGTCACCGTGCAGCTCCTGCAGCAGGCGGAACCCTTCCCAGACAAACCGGGTGGTGACCCGCTTGCCGACTGGCTGACCACCCAGTATCTGGCGGCGCGTTTTGCTGATGCGTCGTCCGAGCGGATCGTAGCGGAAGCTGACCTGCGTCTGCGGCCTGTTGCGATCCCGCGGCTGGCTAATCACTTCCGTCAGGCGGTGCTCACCGTCGTACTGGTAATGCCAGCGGATCTGGCCGTTATCCTTCTCCACGGTGCGACCGTGGATGTCATAACGCCAGCGAATGCCGTTCAGCTGCGTCAGGCGGTTGTGCGTAACCTTCTCGGCAGAGCCTTCGAGCGGGTTACCGGCAGCGTCCCAGCGCCACTGCTCCTGTCCGGGCAGCGTGCCGTCCTGAACCAGCAGACGCCCGGCGCTGTCGTACTGCCAGCGGTACCAGCTGAACGGGTTATCGTCCCGCTCTTCCCGCACCAGGTTATTGCGGTAATCGTAATCCCAGCGGCGGGACCACCGGCGCGGCGACGGGCGCTGAGCGTTGCCGGTAAAGACGTCACGGCGATGCAGTCGACCAAGACGGTCGTACTCGCTGCGGGTGGTCAGCAGCCCCTGGGTACGGCTGGTCTCGCGGTGGAGTTCGTCGCGTGTAAAATCAGAAACCGACAGCTTATCGAGAGCAATGCTGAGCAGATGCCCACTGCCGTAGTAAAACTGCTTCAGCTCGCGGCCATCGGGCAGCGTGACGGAGGTGCGGTTGCCAAGCGCGTCATACTCCCACGCCAGCTCGCCGTGCTCGCCCGCCTCGCGCGTGACGCGACCAAGCGCGTCATAGTCAAAGGCGAGCTCCTGCTCTGCCTCGGTGCTCCACGCGTCGGCTGAAAGTGCAGGGTGCAGCCCAATCCGGCTTAACAGCCCGGACGGCGTGTAGTGGTAGCGGGTCTGTCCTTCCGGCGTCGTGCGGGCGACCAGCTGGCCGCTCGCGCTCCAGGCGAAGGCGTGGGTAATGGCTTCGGGATGACCGGCGGCAAAGGTACGCGCTATCGTGCGCCCGCAGGCGTCGTAGCGATACTGTGAGGCCACGCCATCGAGCCCTACCTCTTCCAGCAGCAGCGAATCTGCTCCCCAGCGGAACTGATACGCTTCACCGTTTTCGTTTGCAAGAGCAATCAGACGCCCGCGGTTGTCCCAGCGGCGACGGACCTCTTCACCCTGAGAATTACGCGTGGCGGTTAAGCGTCCTGCCTCATCGTATCTGAACTCACTTTCTTTACCATCCGCGCCAGCATGCTTCACCGGCAGGCCGCGCTCGTTCCATTTGAGCGACTCCGTCCAGCCTTCCGGGCGATCGAGCTGCACCGGGCGCCCTGCAGCGTCGTAGCGATAGCGCGTCTCTTCACCGTCAGCCCCAGTCTCGGCGACCAGCCAGCCCAGCGGATGATAGTGATACCGGGTCGTGCGGCCAGAGCAGTCCGTCGCGCGCACCAGCTGTCCCGCCTCGTTGTACTCCTGGTAGCGGCTGTTGCCGGCGGCATCTATCTCTTCAACGACCTGGCCGAACTCGTCCCGGCGCAGCTGTGTGGTCTGTCCCATCGGATCCACCACGCGCTTCAGCCCGTGATGTTCGTCGTACCAGAACCGGGTGGCGCTGCCGTCGGCTTCGATAATCGCAGACGGCAGCGCGCGGTGCTCAAGCCAGGTGGTAGCGCGCGTATTGCCGTCGGCATCGGTCTCCTGAACCCGGTTGCCCATTTCGTCGTAGACGAAGGTGACGGTGTTACCGAGCGGATCGATGCGACGTGTCAGAAGTTCGTTGTCATCCCACTCGTAGCGCCAGTTTTCACCGCGCTCGTCAACGTAGCGGACGATCAGATTTTGCGCGTTCCAGTAGTGGCGGCGCGTCTGACCGTCGTAGTGCTCAACGGTCGTCAGCCCGGCGGCAAAATCGTAGCTAAAGCGGCAACCGTCGCCGGTGCTGGTGCGGTTTTCCACCACGCGCCAGTGATCGAATTTTTTCCAGCGGTATTCGCTCTCCAGACCGCCCGGCATCCGGTGCCAGACCATCAGCCCGTGCTCGTTATAACGGTATTCACGCGTCACCACGCCGGAGGCATCCGTCGCGCTCGCCAGTTGTCCGCGCGCGTCGTAGCCCCACTGCATCAGCGGCCAGCTACGGCTGCCGTCGAAATGGCTGGCAGCGGTCACGCGCTGCGGGAATCGTTCGTCTTCATAGCGCAGGGTGACGTCTATCGCCCGCGGCTCGTCGTGAAGACCAACCAGCCTGCCGTGCTCGTCCCACTCCGTCAGCAGCGCGTTGCCGTACTCGTCACTGAGGGAGGCCAGACGCAGGATGGATGGATTCGCCCGGGTCGGTTTATACAGACGCCACACCGCGCCGTCATCGTCAGCAATCGCCACGTCGCCGCTCTCATTACGGCGGATAATGATGCCTTCGCTGACGCTGTAAAACGCGCGGTCAACAGGCGGCAGCTCGAAGCTCAGCTCGCGTCCGGTTTCGTCGTACCAGGTGGCGTTGTTTTCTTCCAGCGTCAGATAGCTGTCAAAGGCGGTAGCCCAGCCCAGGCCAAACAGCCCTTCGCGGGTGGTCAGGCTGTTGTAGCTGCGCTGCCAGCGAAGCGGGAAGCGGCCCGGCAGCGAGAAATCGAGTTCATCATCGTCATTCAGCACCTTCACGCCGGTGGCGGCGTGAACCGGGTGCGAGGAGCCAAACACGGCATTGACGGCCATATCGGCCAGCATCCCGCCGCCGGCTGCCGCCAGCGCGCAGGGCATGTTTTTCAGGATCTTGCCCGGACGGCCGCGGAGCAGGGAGAGCGCAATCATCCCCAGCGCCAGACCCGGCGTTTTGCCGCTTTTGATATCGCGAACCGTGAGCGTGTCGCCGCCGATGATCACGTTCGGAGAGACGTCGTCGGAAACGGTCCCTTCGCAGGTGGTGCGATCTTTCGCACGCACCGCAGGCTGGCCGTTGATGAAGACGCTTTTCGAGCCTTCCGCCAGATACTGCGGTCCGGAGTGCTTTTCACACGCCACCTTGTCTTCTTCCAGCGGTGAGGTGCCCGCGGCGGCAGACGCCACGCTCGGCTGCCACATTTCGCTACCAAACTGTCCGGCAGCGGAAAGCAGCATGCCCGCGTAATCGGCAAAGCTGCCCGGAGACTGCGGCTCAGGTGAAGGGGTATCTGCTGGCGTCAGCGTTCCGGCCGCGCGCGCGGCGGGGATCGCATTCGTCAGAACGTTATTCGAACCCGTTGTGATTTTCCCCGCAGGCGACGGCGGGAAAAGCGCGTTGCCTAACCCTTCGGCGGCGTTGCTGATATCGTCTGTGATCCCCGCCACGTTTGCCAGCACGCCGCCAATGATGCCGCTTAACAGACAACTGGAGCCAATCGCCGCCACGCCTGCGGCTGCCGCCCCTGCCCCCAGCAATGGCGCTGCCACGGTAGCTGCGGCACCCACCGCCGCGCCGATCACCGCATAGGCGGCACCTTCCGCCACAATGCTGGTGATGTCAGCAAAAATGCTGGAGTGAATAATCTCATCGCCCTTACGGGCCGCGTTGTTATCGCTCATGCCTTACACATTCCGGTTGTCGTTTAGCGTCAGGCTCTGCTTAAGCGCGCTCCAGCGCACCTCGTCTTCTTCAGTGAATGCTCTGAGCGCTGAGAGGGTAAAAATCATCAACACCGGTTTGCCCGGCGTCTGCACGGCCAGCTGTTTTTGCCACAGGCGCTGCCCGTTATGGTCAAAGTTGGTTTCAACTTCCAGACCGCTGATGTTGCCGTCAGGCCCGGTTTTCACACTCTGGAACTCGCTCTGAACGACCTCGCCCATCTGAGGGCGCATCACGTCCCACTGGCGGTGGAACTCTTGTTCATAGTCGCTGCCATCCGGGATAACGCCGCGGCTGACAACCACGGACAGCCCGCTTTCGTCATCGCGAATAATGTTCATGCTGTTATCCTGCCAGGCAGCAGGGGAAAGGGAAAACGAACCTTCCTGGAGGGTGTATTTCATTGGTGAATCCGCGTTTAAGAATGCTGAAGAATTTTAAGGACCGTTATGGACAACATGGCGGCAGACAGAAAGCGGTTATTCTTTCGGCGGCGTGAATTTCGCCTGCACCGCCGCATCAATATCCCCTTTATGCCCCGCGCCCGGCGCCGTGGTGCCCGGCTTGGTTCCCGAGGTATTCAGGTGCAGCTTTCCGCCCGTCGTGATATGGCCATCCCCTTCAACAAAGAAGTTAAACTCTTTGCCGATCAGGCTAATTTTGCCGTTCGCGTTAAGCTCAATGGCGCTCTCGCCGGAGACAAGTCTCAGCTTTGTTCCGGAAGCGATAACGTACTGCTCCACCGCCGCATCCAGCTTGCCTTTCCCCGTCAGGATCTCGGTTCCACCTTTCACCGCCTGGATCTGATTAGCCTCCACGCGATGCAGCTCGTTTTTCTTAACGTAATGGCTGCGCTCGCCGCCGACGCTGTGCGTTTCATCATTCTTAACGCTGGTGTCCATGTTGCGCTCGGCCTGGATCCACACCTGCTCTGCACCTGCCTTGTCTTCAAAGCGCAGGGCGTTCGCATTGTCGACGGAACCGTCTTTCGTGCGGCTCATAAAGCCCATCTGCGTCGCTGCCGCCGGCAGCGCCCACGGCGGCATGCTGGCTTCGTTATACACGCGGCCCGTAATAATCGGACGGTCCGGGTCGCCGTTGATAAAGTCCACCACCACCTCATCGCCCACGCGCGGAATTTGCACCCCGCCGTAGCCCTGTCCCGCCCACGCGCTCGACACGCGCACCCAGCAGGAGCTGGTGTCATCGCCCTTCGCCAGACGGTCCCAGTGGAACTTCACCTTCACGCGACCGTATTTGTCCGTCCAGATGCTCTCCCCCTGCGGCCCCACGACCTTCGCCGTCTGCGGGCCGTAGGTGCGCGGCCACGCCGTGCTCTGCGCCGGGCGGTAAGAGACCGACGCCGGGATGACTGTGAAATCAGTCCGGTGAATGGTTTCACCCTCGCCGCTGGCGTAGCGGTTCTCCTCGAAGTGGTATCCGGCCGCCGTCACCAGATACTGGCCGTTATCGCTGAAGAACGGCGCGTTAGTCAGGGTGAAGATGTGGCCCGGCGCAATGCCTGCCGCCGTGGCCGTGGCCTGAATCTGCTGATGCTCAACCTGCCAGCGCTCCTGGCGAATGCGGGCATAGAACTCCGCATGCCCGGTCTCCACAAAGCGTCCCGGCCAGTCGTACACGTCAATGCTGCCCGGTTTCGGCGACGCCGGGTTCTGCTGGGCCTGGAACAGCCACGCGTTCGGCTTGCGGAAATCATAGTCGTCGAGGCTGTAAATCCCCGGCGTCACGCTGTCCTCCAGCGCCCACTGGCTGATACCCTCTTCGTCCGTGCTGCCGCCGGACGGCGTCTGGTGATACGGAATCACCTCGTAGCCGCTGAACGGCTGGTGCTGGGTGGCAGCGTCGGTGAGCACCAGCGTATGTTTGTCGGCCTCGTGGCTGAAGTGATACGCAATCCCCTCCAGCTCCATCAGGCGGCTGATGAAGTCCAGGCTCGACTCCTGATACTGCACGCAGTAGTCCCATACGCGGTAGCTGCCGGTGAGCTTGTCCTCCACGTTGACCTGATGCTCACCCAGCAGGGTTTTCACTATCTGCGGCACCGTCTGCCCCTGGAAGATACGCAGGTTGCGGTCGCGCTTCATCGGCCACAGGTCCGGCTCCACCGTCAGCTGGTACACCGCGTAGCGGGTGCCCGTCAGCTCAACGGCGCTCACCGCCACGCGCGTAACTTTGCCGTTAATATAGCGGGAGGTAAGCAGGTTCTGCGTCGGGATGGTCACCGTGACCGGCTGCCCGAGCAATTTGCTGCGGTCAATGCGCGCATCCGTGCCGAGCAGGGTCAGCGTCAGCGCAAACGACTCGGACATCGCCTCGCGGCCGGAGAGTTTCCAGAAGAGCAGCCCCTCGACCGGGAGCTGAACGGTAATTCGGTTGAGCATAATCGTTAATCCATATGGCTTATGCGATGAAAATATTACGACAAGAGACAAGCCAGAACAGGCGCTATTCTGATCGCTGCACTGCAGGTACGGCGGGCTGTTTTTTTATGATAAAGATGAGCGTTCCGATTTTTAGTCATTCAGAAAATAAAAACAGCGCAATATTTAGGGGGATGATTCTGAATCCAGTACTGACGATAACAGCAGGGAATAACGTCACTGAATAATTTACAGTGAGAACGCGCAGCGCTTCCTGCCAGAGGGCAAAACGGACAGCAAATAAAACACAATCCCGATGATATCCATCACGCCCTAACAATAGAAAACCTTTTCTTTCAAGGTCATCAATGGCGGCCTCACTTCACCGGTGCAGGAGGCCATTTACCGCCATGCTGAATAAGCGTGTCTTTGATTTCATTCAGCTTTTGATATTCGTCACTGCCCTCTTTCGCCCGGTTCAGATAACGCTGCAGCTGGTTGGCCATTGTCCAGCCATTATCCGCCTTGATCTCAGCGTTTGCGCCACGCTCCAGCAAAAGCAGGACATGATCGTAAGAGTGAAAGTCCAGCGCGGCGATCAGCAACGTATTACCCAGTGAATTGGTAATATTGATGTCCGCTCCACCGTCAAGCATCGCCTGCAGCGTATCGGTGTTTTTTGCTTCGAGGGTCTCGA
>Ga0308162_1001895_pt1 | contig 15041 bp, 12 predicted proteins | sample PhySR2_FD_201370 | JGI IMG/M metagenome (GOLD analysis project Ga0308162, IMG submission 201370) | Phyllosphere microbial communities from UC Gill Tract Community Farm, Albany, California, United States - DLSLS.R2 | ecosystem: Host-associated > Plants > Phyllosphere > Unclassified | place: USA... | reverse complement strand
GCTTCGGTACGCTGTCTATTGATCCCATTAACCGCCAGGTGCTGCTCTCTGGGGAGCTTATCGCTCTCTCCACCGCAGACTTTGACCTGCTGTGGGAGCTGGCAACGCATGCGGGGCAGATCATGGATCGCGACGCCCTGCTGAAAAACCTGCGCGGCGTCAGCTATGACGGAATGGACCGCAGCGTGGACGTCGCGATTTCGCGCCTGCGTAAAAAACTGCAGGATAATGCCACCGAGCCATACCGCATTAAAACCGTGCGTAATAAAGGTTATCTGTTCGCCCCGCACGCCTGGGAAACCTGATTCCGTTATCCGGTTAGCATAACATGCGCGAAATGAAGGCATTACACAGCGATGCCCTGGCTTTCGCGCTTTTAATTATCCGTTTGCGCAACAATTAACTTGCTAAGCACGCGAACTCTCCCATAATTAAATCTTCACCCATCCTTTCTACAGCCAGTACCGCCCCGTCTATATACAGACTCTTTTTCACCGTGAAGCTCTCACGCTACCTCTCCCATAAAATCTTGAAATGAGGATTTAAGCCCATGAAATATGTATAGCTACAATCAGGTAGAAGCCATCAAAACCAATCTTGAATGGATTGTTAATCAGGCAGCGCTTAGCCATTCCTCCCCCTCACGCGCCGATCAAAAAGCGCTCTTTGACCTCCTTGAGCTCATCCAGTCTTACGAATTACTTCTGGATTTAATTAACGAATTTGGGACTGCCGTGATTGATATGCATATTGCGGAAGGCTTGGCCGTAACGGAAACACTCATCGCCAAGGTTAAAAGACCTGCGCGCGCGATGTAATGCGCTCAGCCCGACAGAGATGACGCTTTCCACACGCTAAAGAGACATGAAAACACCGTGGGTTTTTCGCATGTTTTACGAGAACCCGCCTTGCAGGCTCTCACTTCAGGATCATCGTTAAAGTACCCGTTGCATAATATTCTCATCATTGAATTAAAGATTTTACAGCCATTGCCGATACTACTCTGGTCCTTGCTTGTGACGCGTTCAGTGTTCAGTACTGTTTGCTTTAACCATCCGGACTGATTACATACCGCCTCATAAAAGCCAATCCTTAATATAAAGGGAACTTATGAGATTAAAATATGCAGCACTCATACTCGCCGTTGCCATTACAGGCTGTGATAACAAAAAAGACGAGATCGGTTGTTCCTCTGAAATGTCCCAGTCAGCGCTCATGGATTTATTAAAAAAATCTGCTTATGAAGGACTCTCTGAACAGGTCGACAAATACCCTGACGTCACTAATCAGACCAAACGAAGCGCCCTGGACAAGATCAAACTAGCCATCACTGAAATCTCCACAACCTCAAGTGACACGGGTAGCACATTGAAAACATGTGAAGGTACCGTGACGATGACCCTACCTGCGAATGAATACGCTCAGCTTTCTGATGCTTACAGAAAGAACTTTAACCGTAATCTCGACAAGCAAATGGAAAGCCTGTCTTTAGATCACAACGCAAACACCTTTTCAAAACGCATCTCCTACACCGCACAGGCAACCGACGATCAGAAAAACGTTTTTGTAAAAGCCTCCTCTGATAATCCAATATCTGTGGGTGCTGCTGTACTTACATCGCTTTCCATCATCAACCCGATCGTTGAACAGCAGAAGATCCAGCAGGCTAAGGATGCCCAGCAGAGCCAAATTGAAGCGCAACAGCAGGCTCAACTAATGGAACAGCAACAGGCCCAGTATGAGGCAGAGCAGCAAATTGAGAGACAGACACAGCTGCAGGAACAAGAAAAAGCGGAGCAGCAGGCTCAACAGCAAAACGCTGGGAGCCTTGATCAGTCCCGAATGGCATTTGCGAATGCCGACTCTGATTTGAATACCGCCTGGAGCACACTAACGCCAGCAAAGAAAAAGGAGTTACTGCCTTCTCAGCGCCAGTGGATCAAAACAAAGGATGCTATGTGTGGCAAAATTTCAATGCAGGGAACGGATTCTGAAGTTAAGAAAATGGTCGACTGCCAGACGCAAATGACCCTTTCAAGGACTGCTTTCTTCAGAACACAATAACTGAAGCTCTTTTCAGGCTGGTGGCCAGTACTGAGCTGGCCCCAGCGTAATGCTTGATAATTTCCGGCGTGTCCTCTGACATTTCTTCAAGCATGACACATACACGCCTCGTCAGAACCGTAGTGATGTAAAATCATCTAAGATAAGTTTTTTAACTGCTCAAGCCCTTGTTGGGATGTCAGCTTTATGCCAAAAGCGGAATTAGCTAATAACATTTTGTTGGATCTACGAGTTGCAGGCCACATGTCATCGCTATCACGGGTGCACCTGGATAAGGATTGCTCCTTCGATGGAAGACCTTTAGGGGGCATCCCCCCTTTAATTAAAGCTTGTAGCGAACATATACATTTTGCTTACGGTCTGCGGTATACACAACAGAACTGCTTAGATCTGCCTGCACGAGTGGATGTGGATGGTGCTTTGTGCCCGATGCGCAATGTACAAATTGCGCAGGAGCCAGTAAGCTCGCATTACCTGGTTCCCACGAATGTTGAGAGCCATGATGAGGAACCTGTACCAAGCCAATTCTGTTCCAGCGTTGCGTTCCCAGATGGTTTTGGATATCTGAAATCACTGATGAAGTAAGATGAATATCGCCAGTACAGAGTGTGGCCAGCCTAACAGTGGGCATTTTCGCGTGCAAGGCAACGTGACAGTAATTACTCACATAAAATTGACAGGGTGTTGCTCTGATAGGTGCAGCATACATACATAGCGAAATATTATTTTTAGCTTTGCCAGAGTGACCAAAATGGTTTTCATAGCAATTTTTTAGAGTTTTCCTCCAGCCTGTAGGCATTTTCGATAACGGCTGGTGTAGGTTAATACTCATGATGGTGTTCTGAATATCTGTTTTGACATCAGATAAGAGACTACCTGAGTGCTTTGCGTACCACTGTCCGTTTCGCTTTTCAATCAACCCCAGGGCGGCAAAGTCTTTTTCTGCATTATAAAATACGAACTCAAAATCACTATTTAAGGCCTGAATAGAGCGATCATGGCGGAGAATTCTAACCCTTGAAGCGCCAGACATAGCAGAACCCAAAGAAAAATAATTCTGACTGAAACGTCTGACATCATCGTCCTGCTGAAAATCTCTCGGGTCTGGTTCAGGCTCATCATCACCATAGGGAACAGGTGAAGTATCCATCCCCCCCTGAATCAGTACAATCTCTTCAACATGAGCATCAAAATTTCTTGATGCCAGCCATTTAACTGGATTGAGTTGCATGAGCGCTGTTGACGGTGAAGTACCCTTTTTGCCCATAACCGAAATTTCTCGCACGGTCTGCGCCCATTCTGAAAATGGGAGGACAAGCGTTTTAACGCGACAGTGCTTCAGAATCTCTTCGACGCCGTTAACGTGATCATTATCGAAATGCGATAGCACTAGCATATCAATAGATTCTGGCCATCCGCGCCGGGTTATTGCCCCTAATACGCGGTTTAGCGTAGTCATGCTTGTGGAGCCACAATCATAAACCCATTTGAAATTCTCTCTTGTATCCAGGCTTTCTACAATACCTAATTTAAAAGTTCCATTCCCTACCGAGTGAAATTTTTGAGCCACTTTAAGCGATGTCATTTCTCTTCCTTAAATTTGGATGCAATTATGTTTAAGCACATCTGCCCCCGGGGTGGTATTTAAATATTATCGGCAAATTTCCGCCATTATTAAATGATGATTTAGGATTTCAGCTCTACATGAGTGTGCCAAATAACCACCTCGCTACCAGAGGCTCTAAGTCAGGCTTTAACGCCACTTCTGTCAATTCAGATGAGTTTGCAGGTTTGCCTGCAAGGAGAATCGCCCCCCAGGGCGCTGAAAAACGCTTCCGATAATCTTTGCACAAGACCAAACCACTGGTTCCATGAATTCAGTCAGTTCTATTATGTCACTATGGGATATTACGGTAAGACGGTCGGGCATTCGCCGCAGACGCCCCTATCAGCTGGGTCATACATATGCGTGCTGGATGTTGTCGGCAGGTGCTAATCCTGCTTTTATAGTGAATCAGATGTGTCATGAGAATGCAGAGATGGTCTTCCATGTATACTCTGCGTGGATAAATGCTCTCGATGGCGATCAGGTATCATTTTTGAATCAGCGCTTTGGCGGATATGCAAATGCCCCTATAGTGCCCCTGAGGGTAAAAACAACGTAGTTAATTACTTGATTTTCCGGTGATATTTAATGAAAAAGCTGTTTGTGCAGTTTTATCTTTTGCTGTTTGTCTGCTTCCTGGTGATGACCATGCTGGTCGGGCTGGTCTATAAATTCACCGCCGAACGTGCGGGCAGGCAGTCGCTGGACGATCTGATGAAAAGCTCGCTCTATCTGATGCGTAGCGAGCTGCGGGAAATTCCCCCGCACGACTGGGCGAAAACCCTTAAAGAGCTGGATTTAAATCTGTCGTTCGATCTGCGCATCGAGCCATTGAAAGATTTCGATTTAGATGCCCCCACCCTGCAACGTTTGCGTGACGGGGACATTGTGGCGCTGGATGAGAAGTACACCTTTATCCAGCGTATTCCTCGCAGCCATTACGTACTGGCCGTCGGGCCGGTGCCTTATCTGTATTATCTGCATCAGATGCGCCTGTTAGACCTCGCCCTGCTGGCGTTTATTGCCATTTCATTAGCTTTTCCGGTGTTTATCTGGATGCGCCCACACTGGCAGGACATGCTGAAACTGGAATCTGCCGCGCAGCGTTTTGGTGAGGGTCATCTTACCGAGCGGATTCATTTCGACAGCGGTTCCAGTTTCGATCGCCTCGGCATTGCGTTTAACCAGATGGCCGATAACATTAATGCCTTGATTGCCAGCAAGAAACAGCTGATCGACGGGATTGCTCACGAGTTGCGTACCCCGCTGGTTCGCCTGCGCTATAGGCTGGAGATGAGTGAGAACCTGACCGAGGCGGAGAATCAGGCGCTGAATCGCGACATTGGCCAGCTTGAAGCGCTGATTGAGGAGCTGCTGACCTACGCGCGCCTCGACCGTCCGCAAAACGAGCTTAACCTCAGCACGCCGGATCTGCCCGTCTGGTTACAGGCGCATATTGATGATGTGCAGAGCGTTAATCCCCAACGCACGCTGTTAACGGCGGTGACGCCGGGGGATTACGGCGCGCTGGATATGCGCCTGATGGAGCGCGTGCTGGATAACCTGATGAATAACGCCATGCGCTACAGCGAGAGTACGCTGCGGATTGGCCTGGATTTGCAGGGCAATCAGGCGAGCCTGACCGTAGAGGATGACGGACCGGGAATTTCCCCGGAAGCACGAGAAACCGTGTTTGAACCCTTTGTCCGCCTCGACCCCAGCCGCGATCGCGCCACCGGAGGCTGTGGCCTTGGGCTGGCGATCGTCTATTCTATCGCCCAGGCGATGGGCGGCACGGTACATTGTGAGGAGAGCGAACTTGGCGGAGCGCGCTTCTGCTTTAGCTGGCCGGTGTACCATAACATCGTCCTTCCCGTCCCTGCCTGACCTCAACCGCACGCTGGCCTGACCCGGCGTGCTGTGCTATATGATAAGTATGTTGTAACTAATGAGAGTGTTTATGGCGACCTACGATCTCATCGAAAGGCTGAACAGTACCTTTCGGGAAATAGAACACGAGCTACTTACCCTGACGGAACGCTTGCAAACCTGCCGCCTGTTGGCCGCGCGCGTCTTTACTCTGCCTGATGTAGCCAAAGGGGCGGAGCACGACCCGCTGAACACCATCGAAGTTGAACAGCACATCGGCAGCGCCGCATTTGAGCTGGCGATGAAGCACTATCGCCACCTTTTTATCCAGCAGCAGTCTGAACATCGCAGCAGCAAGGCGGCCGTGCGTCTGCCTGGCGTGATCTGCCTGCAAACCGATGCGACAATGCGTGAAACGCTGGAAGGCCAGATTACCCATATCAACAGCCTGAAAGCGGCCTTTGAAAAGATCGTCACCGAAGAGTCGGGCCTCGCCCCTGCCGCCCGGTTTGAGTGGGTGCACCGTCAGCTTCCGGGGCTGATTACCCTGAATGCCTACCGCACGCTGACGGTACTGCGTCACCCCGCCACGCTACGCTTCGGCTGGGCGAATAAGCACATCATTAAAAACTTCACCCGGGATGAGATTCTGGCGCAGCTTGAGAAAAGCCTGAAAGCACCGCGTACGGTTGCCCCCTGGTCTCGCGAGCAGTGGATTGAGCGTCTGGAGCAGGAGTATCACCGCATCGCCTCGCTACCGGCGGACACGCGCCTTAAGATAAAGCGCCCGGTGAAGGTGCAACCTATTGCCCGCGTCTGGTATTCCGGACAGCAAAAGCAGGTGCAGTATGCCTGCCCAACGCCGCTGATTGCGCTCTTTGATGCCGATCAGGGGGCCATCGTGCCGGATATTGGTGAGCTTTTGAATTACGATGCGGACAATGTCCAGCACCGTTACAGACCTCAGGCGCAGCCGCTACAGCTGATTATTCCACGGCTGCACCTGTATGTGGCGGGATGATTATTTAAGACTGCCGACCATCGCTTCCGGGCGAACCCAGGCGTCGAACTCAGCCTCTGTCAGATAGCCCAGCGCCAGGGCGGAGGCTTTCAGCGTCAGCCCCTCTTTATGCGCTTTTTTAGCGATCTCGGCGGCTTTGTCGTAGCCAATATGGGTATTTAGCGCCGTCACCAGCATCAGGGATTCATTGAGCAGCTGGCTGATACGCTCGCGATTTGGCTCAATCCCTACCGCACAATGCTCGTTAAAGCTCTCCATCCCGTCCGCCAGCAGACGAATTGATTGCAGAACGTTGTGGATCACCATCGGGCGATAGACGTTCAGCTCGAAGTTGCCGGACGCGCCGCCCAGGTTGACGGCCACGTCGTTGCCCAACACCTGACAACAGAGCATGGTCATGGCTTCGCACTGGGTCGGGTTGACTTTACCCGGCATGATGGAGCTGCCCGGCTCGTTTTCCGGGATGCTGATTTCACCGATGCCGCAGCGTGGACCCGAGGCCAGCCAGCGCACGTCGTTGGCGATTTTCATTAATGATGCCGCCAGCCCTTTCAGCGCGCCGTGGGTATGGACCAGTGCGTCACAGGTCGCCAGCGCTTCGAACTTATTGGGCGCCGTCACAAACGGCTGCCCGGTGATGCTTGCCAGCTCCTCCGCCACACGCACCGCATATTCCGGATGAGTATTTAACCCGGTACCCACCGCCGTACCGCCGAGCGCCAGCTCCGCCAGATGCGGCAGGCTGTGGTCGATGTGCTTCAGGTTATGTTCCAGCATCGCCACCCAGCCGGAAATCTCCTGCCCGAGCGTCAGGGGCGTGGCGTCCTGCAGGTGCGTACGGCCGATTTTAACGATGTCGCGGAAGGCCTGCGCTTTCTCGTTGAGCGTGGTTTTGAGCACGTTGAGCTGCGGGATAAGCTGCTCGCGGATGGCAATCACCGCCGCCACGTGCATCGCCGTCGGAAAGACGTCGTTAGAACTCTGGCTTTTGTTGACGTCATCATTCGGGTGAACCTTACGCTCCATGCCGCGCACGCCCCCCAGCAGTTCGCTTGCCCGGTTCGCCAGCACTTCGTTCATGTTCATGTTGCTTTGGGTGCCAGAACCGGTCTGCCAGATGGCGAGGGGGAATTCATCGGGATGCTTGCCCGCCAGCACTTCGTCGGCGGCGTTGATGATGGCGGTCGCTTTGTCTGCCGTCAGCAGGCCTAAATCCTGGTTCACTTTAGCGGCTGCACGTTTGGTGAGCGCCAGCGCCTGAATCAGCGAGACGGGCATTTTTTCAGTTGAGATACGGAAATGCTCCAGCGAACGCTGGGTTTGCGCGCCCCATAGCTTGTCGGCGGGGACGTCGATGGCGCCCATCGAGTCTTTCTCATGGCGTACCGTGGTCATTACTTTCTCCTTGATAACAAAAGAGGGATTGCTCACATGCTTAAGGGATAAGTATTGATGACTTCTGAGAAACGTTATGGCGCTTTGTGCGCTCTTTTTGGTGTCGGGTGGCGGCTTCGCCTTACCCGACCTACGAGAATGTAGGCCGGGTAAGCGTCAGCGCCACCCGGCATTTTCTTCAGACTACTTCACACACGCCGAACACTGAGAAGACTGGATCTGTTTGAAGAAGTCGTTACCTTTGTCATCCACCAGGATAAACGCCGGGAAATCTTCCACTTCAATTTTCCAGATCGCTTCCATACCCAGTTCCGGGTATTCCACGCACTCCAGGCTCTTGATGCTGCCCTGCGCCAGCACCGCTGCCGGGCCGCCGATGCTGCCCAGGTAGAAGCCGCCATGCTTGTGGCAAGCGTCCGTCACCTGCTGGCTACGGTTACCTTTCGCCAACATGATCATGCTGCCGCCGTTGGCCTGAAGCTGGTCAACGTAAGAGTCCATGCGGCCTGCCGTAGTCGGGCCTAACGAGCCGGACGCGTAGCCTTCAGGCGTTTTCGCCGGGCCTGCGTAGTAGATGGGGTGATCTTTAATGTACTGCGGCAGCCCTTCGCCGTTGTCCAGACGCTCTTTCAGCTTCGCGTGCGCAATGTCGCGGCCCACGATAATCGTGCCGTTCAGGGAGAGACGGGTCGAGACCGGATATTGAGAAAGCTGCGCCAGAATCTCTTTCATCGGACGGTTCAGGTCCACGCGAACCGCTTCCCCCTCGCCCGCTTTACGCAGTTCTTCCGGGATGTATTTGCCCGGGTTGTTCTCCAGCTTCTCGATCCAGATGCCGTCGCGGTTGATCTTCGCCTTGATGTTACGATCCGCCGAGCAGGAGACGCCCATGCCCACCGGGCAGGATGCGCCGTGGCGCGGCAAACGGATCACGCGAATGTCGTGCGCGAAGTATTTGCCGCCAAACTGTGCGCCCAGCCCCAGGTTCTGCGCTTCGGTCAGCAGTTCCTGCTCAAGCTGCACGTCGCGGAACGCCTGGCCGTGTTCGTTCCCTTCTGTCGGCAGGCCGTCGTAGTATTTGGTCGACGCCAGCTTGACGGTTTTCAGCGTGCTTTCCGCTGAGGTACCGCCGATCACGAAGGCGATATGGTACGGCGGACACGCTGCGGTGCCGAGGGTACGCATTTTCTCAACCAGGTAGTTTTTCAGCTTGCCCGGGGTGAGCAGCGCTTTGGTTTCCTGGTAGAGGTAGGTTTTGTTAGCCGAACCGCCGCCCTTGGCGATGCAGAGGAATTTGTATTCGTCGCCATCGACGCTGTAGAGGTCAATCTGAGCAGGCAGGTTGGTGCCGGTGTTGACCTCTTTGTACATATCCAGCGCCGCGTTTTGCGAGTAGCGCAGGTTATCTTCGATATAGGTGTTGTAGACGCCATGCGCCAGCACCGCTTCGTCACCGCCGCCGGTCCAGACGCGCTGGCCTTTTTTGCCGGTGATAATTGCGGTACCCGTATCCTGGCAGGTCGGCAGAATGCCCTTCGCCGCGATATCCGAGTTACGCAGGAACTGCAGCGCCACGTACTTATCGTTCTCGCTGGCCTGCGGATCGCTCAGGATATCGGCAACCTGCTGCTGATGCGCCGGGCGGAGCATGAACGAAGCGTCGTGGAAGGCCTGCTGCGCCATCAGCGTCAGCGCTTGCGGGTCAACTTTGAGGATCTCCTGTCCCTCAAACTCAGAGACAGAAACGTAATCGCGGGTTAACAGGTAATACTCGGTCTGATCCTTACTGAGGGGAAAAGGATCCTGATAATGAAAGGGTTTGTTCGACATTGTTCTCTCACTTACTGCTTCGGTCTGATTGTTCAGGGCAGATGTTCCGCTGCCCGGCTTAAAAGCGAGTCAGCTTATCCTACACAATTTTTTAACAAAAACTGAGACTAGTACGACTTTTTACATCCGCAGGTTACTTCCACGCGGTTTATTGCTTTAATACCCGGAGTTAATTCCACATTTGAATCAGGGCTTGATAATGCAAAAACTCATCAACTCAGTGCAAAACTACGCCTGGGGAAGTAAAACTGCGTTAACGGATCTCTACGGTATCGCCAACCCGGACAACCTGCCGATGGCAGAGCTGTGGATGGGCGCGCACCCGAAGAGCAGCTCAAAAATTGAAGACGCCAGCGGCCAGGTGCGCAGCCTGCGCGACGTGATTGATGCCGATAAAGCCGCACTGCTGGGCGACAAGGTTGCCACGCGTTTTGGCGAGCTGCCGTTCCTGTTTAAGGTACTGTGCGCCGACCAGCCGCTCTCCATTCAGGTTCACCCGAACAAGAAAGCCTCTGAAATCGGCTTTGCGAAAGAGAACGCGGCGGGGATTCCATTAGACGCGGCTGAACGTAACTACAAAGATCCGAACCACAAACCGGAGCTGGTTTTTGCTCTCACCCCTTTCCTGGCGATGAACGCGTTCCGCGCGTTTTCAGAGATCGTTTCTCTGCTGCAACCTGTGGCGGGTGCTAACAAGGCTATCGCCCACTTCCTGGAAAACCCGAACGCTGACGCGCTGAGCCAGCTGTTCGCCAGCCTGCTGAATATGCAGGGCGAAGAGAAATCTCACGCGCTGGCAGTGCTGAAAGCCGCACTGAACAGCCAGCAAGGTGAGCCGTGGGAGACCATCCGTCTGATTTCCGAATTCTACCCGGACGACAGCGGCCTGTTCTCTCCCCTGCTGCTGAACGTGGTGAAGCTGAACCCGGGCGAAGCGATGTTCCTGTTTGCCGAAACCCCGCACGCCTACCTGCAGGGCGTAGCGCTGGAAGTGATGGCCAACTCGGATAACGTGCTGCGCGCGGGCCTGACGCCAAAATACATCGATATCCCTGAGCTGGTCGCCAACGTGAAGTTCGTGGCGAAGCCTGCCGACGAACTGCTGACTCAGCCGGTGAAAAACGGCGCAGAGCTGGACTTCCCGATCCCGGTTGAGGATTTTGCGTTTTCTCTGCACGACCTGAGCCAGGCCGAAACCGCCATCGCACAGGAGAGCGCGGCGATCCTGTTCTGCGTGGAGGGCGAAGCGACGCTGCAGAAAGGCCAACAGCGTCTGGTGCTCAAGCCGGGCGAGTCGGCTTTTGTTGCAGCAAACGAGTCGCCGGTTAGCGTGAGCGGCACCGGTCGTCTGGCGCGCGTTTTTAATAAGCTATAAGCACTTACTGAATTTTTTAACAACTCTTGCTAAGCTAGTTGCAGGCTTAATATCTCCGGGCGGTTTTTACCGCCTGGTTTCATTTTAGGGATAGTCGCAATGAAAAAATCGGTCGTAGCGGTTGGAGTGATTGTAGCGTTAGGCGTGGTCTGGACGGGAGCCTCCTGGTTTACCGGGAAACAGCTGGAAGGCCGTCTGGCTGAGATGGTCGCACAGGCTAACGGAGAGATTAAGCACAGCGCGCCGGAGGCTGGCGTTGAGCTTAGCTATCAGAACTATCAGCGCGGCGTGTTTACCAGCCGTATGCAGATGGTGGTGAAACCTGTAGCAGGAAACACAAACGCCTGGCTGAAGCCAGGCCAGAGCGTGGTGCTGGATGAAGTGGTCAGCCACGGTCCGTTCCCGCTGGCACAGTTAAAATCGTTTAATCTGATCCCATCAATGGCGTCCGTTCACACGGTGCTGGTGAATAACGACGTCACCAAACCGCTGTTTGATCTGGCAAAAAATACCTCGCCTTTCGAAATCAATACCCGCATCAGCTATGCCGGTGACACGAGTTCCGATATTGCGCTGAAAGCGCTGAACTACGAGAAAGAGAACGAAAAGGTCGCCTTCAGCGGGGGTAACTTCAAACTGGACGCTGACCGCGACGGAAACGTGTTCTCTCTGACCGGTGAAGCAGAAAGCGGCGTGGTGAACGCGGTTAACGAATATAACCAAAAGGTTCAGCTCAGCTTCAACAACCTGAAAGCCGACGGCAACAGCCGTATGACCGACTTTAAAGAGCGTATTGGCGATCAGAAGCTCTCTCTCGATAAGATTGCAATCGCGGTTGAAGGTAAAGATATGGCCGTGCTGGAAGGCATGGACGTTAACGGCAAATCCGACATTTCCAAAGACGGCAAGAATATCAATACGCAGCTGGATTACGCCCTGAAGAGCCTGAAGGTGCAGAATCAGGATCTGGGGACCGGAAAATTAACGCTGAAGATCGGCAATATAGACGGCCAGGCATGGCACGAATTTAGCCAAAAATACAGCAAAGAGAGCCAGGCGCTGCTGACCGATGCCGCGCTGCAGCAGAATCCGGAAGTGTACCAGCAGCAGGCGATGGCGGTACTGTTCAACAACCTGCCAATCCTGCTGAAAGGCGAGCCGGTGATCACCGTCGCGCCGCTGAGCTGGAAAAACAGCAAAGGCGAAACCAACTTTAACCTGTCGCTGTTCCTGAAAGATCCGGCAGCCGCAACGGGTGAACCGCAGACGCTGGCGCAGGAAGTGGATCGCAGCGTGAAGTCGCTCGAGAGCAAGCTGACCATCCCAATGGACATGGCGACCGAGCTTATGACCCAGATTGCGAAGCTGGAGGGTTACGGCGATGAAGACGCTGGCAAACTGGCGAACCAGCAGGTGAAAGGTCTGGCTGCGATGGGCCAGATGTTCCGCATCACTAAAGTGGAAGACAACACGATTTCCACCAGCCTGCAGTATGCCAACGGCCAGGTTACTCTGAATGGCGATAAAATGCCGCTGGAAGATTTTGTCGGCATGTTTGGTATGCCCGCTCTGGGGATGCCGGAACCGGCTGAACCTGCAGCGCCAGCCGAACCGGCGGCACCGCAGCAGTAAACGTCAAACCCCTCTTATGAGGGGTTTTTTATTGCCGGGTGGCGCTGACGCTTACCCGGCCTACGACTCGGGGCCGTTGTAGGCCCGCGCAAGCGAAGCGCCGCCGGGCGTGACCTCAGTGCTGCAGGTAAGGTTCTCTGACAAAGTCAGCCAGGATATAAATCAGGTCATGCAATAAGCCAGCAAGTTCCTGCGAGACAGCACTTGCCATAGTCTGGCTCAACAAAGCCTGATTAAGTGCCTTAGCATACCCCACCAGCATCGCAGTATCTTGCCAGCAATCTGGCATACAGGATTGGGTTGAAAACGTGGTACTCAATCGCTCTACCAGATGAGGCGGTAAATCTTCATCGCATCTATTTTTTAGCTCATCGAGAGTAAAAGCCAGACGGCCACACAGCGCTAAGCGCTCTGCTTTGTTTTGGGTTTCAAGCAGCACGTTAACAAAAGCGCAGCAGCAATCCGTCAGTTCGAAGAGATCCAGCGTTGAGGGTATCGGCAGGTCAAGCAGTTGGCAGGCAATACTGTCAGTGGAATGAGGGTTAGCAAGGGTTGGGATCGTAGCCATAAGACAGCCTCCGTGTGAAATTTTAAGGCCACCGTCTAAGTTTCCACGCTCAGAGGGTGGCGGCGCTGACAGGGGTGGAAACTGAATCACACGGTCTTCAGCCAGCCTTTCGACTGCCCTATCAGCGCCACCGTTGATTTTACAAGGATATGCGCTGCCCCGACACTAAAACTGTGTCGTCATGTGATGGTTCAGGTTTCCACGCCTGACTACGGGTTTTGCCGCAGTGGGGAAACTGTAAGCGCGAAGAGGATACAAAGAAATCATCTTTTGAAGTTTACATGTTGTTTCTTGCGGATTTGCGAGCATGCTTCCAACATAGCAAAAAGAAGCCGAGCTATTTCGGCTTTTACCGAATGCACTCAAACAGTACATTTTGTCTCAGCAATGAACATTCAATAATACAGCGAGTAATGAATGGTTACAGTCGAATAAGTTTCGTCTCATTAGGCTAAAAATAAAATCCCATTAAAAAAGGGATTCTTGTCTTGAGCGAAGTTCATTTTGATAGCGAAGTGTAACAAATTTAGTTGCTCTTTCAATGTCGGGAAATAAAGTCCTCTCATTTATACCCAAGATTGCCAATTCATCACGTATTTTTAATTTCGAGTTCGCAGGGATTGTAAAATACTTCGCTTTTATCGGATTTTTTCTATCTGCTGGATTGTAATCTTTCGCTCCATATAATAGAAACGCGCCTGATTGAGCAATAATTCGTTTGTTATTTAACTTTGGCTTAACATATAAAGGATAAAGTAGATCTCGAGGAATAACGAGTGGTTTGAAATGAGGTTTTTCCATACCCACTTGATAACATAGATATTTTACAACGGGAGAACTATTAAACTTGCGTTTTTCCTTTACAGAGTCTACGAGCTCGAAAAGCTCTTTTTTTTGATCTGACCTAAGACTTGCAAGATGAGATAAGCAACTTACAGTATCACTATCGTAATATTTTGAACGTTCTTTCGGAACATAAAAAGCGATTATACGTCCATCTTGTTCATGTGGGACATCATCAATTTTTTTTGATGGAAGGATAACACTTTCCGTTGCAAACCATAATGCAATTAATGGATTCGTTGTGACATCTAATAATCTTGTAGGCAAGCCAAAATGTTGCATACGTACAAGTTTATCAAACATAGTTTTATCATTCGAAAACTCTGCTGGCTCTAAGGATATCACATCTCTTATGGCATTATCTTCATCATCATAAATTGCTACATCCTTCCTAAATATTTTTGGCTCAATTATCCAATTCATGTTAGCCTGACCACGGAACGCAGTCGGACTTCGACCAGCATCTTTCCATTGCAAAATAAATTCAATGTAATCGGCAACCGTCAAATAAGTCTCTACATTAGTTTTTGTTTCGACTTCAGCTTTATTCATTTTCAACTCTCAACTCATTTAAGAATGATTGAATATTTCGATAAAGTGATATAATACTTTTTTACCAATTAATAACCAATTTTTTTCATGCGTATGGTTCATTATGTCGATCCGTGCAAGTGCAGCGCCGCCGGGCGATGTGCGATGTGCAGCGGAGATTATTTCACCGTTACCAGTCGCGCCGCCACAATCTGGTGCCCAGCCTGGACATCCGTATTTTCGATGCGCTGCATGATCCTGTCCGCCAGCGTGTAGCCCATTTCGCGCGCGGGGGTAGTCGCCCAGA
>Ga0308162_1001890_pt1 | contig 15092 bp, 20 predicted proteins | sample PhySR2_FD_201370 | JGI IMG/M metagenome (GOLD analysis project Ga0308162, IMG submission 201370) | Phyllosphere microbial communities from UC Gill Tract Community Farm, Albany, California, United States - DLSLS.R2 | ecosystem: Host-associated > Plants > Phyllosphere > Unclassified | place: USA... | reverse complement strand
GACCACGGTTCCAGATCAATGCAGCGAACTGTGTGCACTGCAAGACCTGTGACATCAAGGACCCTTCACAGAACATCACATGGGTAACACCGGAAGGTGGTGGTGGTCCTAACTACCCAAATATGTAGCAGCTATTTTAGCTCTTCATTTATTATTTTTTAGGTAAATAAGCCCTCTAGAGGGCTTATTTAAATTAAAGCATCTGCAAAGGTATACTTATAGAGCCCTGTTTAACCAGCTATATCAGATTTTCAATCTTTATACTTTGTAACTCTTTAATTTATGTTTAATGCTTAATTTAAAATTACCAACCAGCTTTTAGATTCTCTACAGTTTTCTCATTCTGAGTTATATGCTGTACTCGTGCAAAAAAACAAGATTTAATTCTTTTTTTAAATTAAATAAAATCATATACTTAATTTATTAAAAACTATTTAATTTAAATACGGCGCACAAGGGATGCGAATAGAATAACTTTTTTCTGATTTATTATGCTTTAACCTTATATCGCCACGAGTACTATTAAAAGTTATCTATACTGTCATTCTGATTGATATTTACTTATCCTATTTTCTATCATCTATAAAAGAAAAATGGCAGGGTTCAGTTATCTCCCTTCCTCTATTTACTGCTTACCTAAACAATAAGTATTAATTGCAATGTGTAATGGCAACCAAGTTATAAGTTCATAAGATGTAAACAAGCATTCGGCCAGTATTTTATATCGATTTTTACTTTTATTTACTTTCTATAGTCCGGATAAATTTTAAAACTACAGGCAGCATGGTTACTACAATCATTCAATTTATAAAGGTAATAAGAGTCTAATATAACCACTTTTTCTCAAAAATATCGACATTTTCAGCTTGGTTTACAAATTCGGTATCAAATTGTGCTTTTAATTTCTGTTAGCAGGAGCTCTACTGATCTGCTTGGTCTGATAACAATACCTATTTTGGCATAGTGCTTTCACTATTAATTCTTATGATTAGTAACTGATTATCATACGCTTTTTAGGAAAAACTTTAAATTAATTTAGTGGCCTGATAAAATTTGATCTTTAAAATTAAAAACCCGCTCATTTGAGCGGGCGTGTATTCAATTGCGCTGATTACACAAGATTTGCCTATTTAACAGACATTTCTATAATAAGATAGATAATATTTAATTTATATACCTAAAAATAAATAACAGATTTGAATCTATTTACCTTCTAAATCATTTAAATATATATTTAATATTAAAAAAGCTTATTAGATTTAGCCAGTTAGCTTAGATATAACTCATCTCAAGACTTCAATGGCCTATCATACTTTTCAGAATATGATCTTTATCAATAAAATGATGTTTTAAAGCTGCAAGTATGTGCCCGGCGACTAATAAACCTGCTCCCCAAGATAAATAGATATGTAAAGGCTTTACTATTGCAAGTACCTCCTGATTTGGCTGAATAAGCGTTGGTAAATTGAATAAATACAAAACAGGAGCAGGATGTCCAGCGGACCAGCTAAATAAACAGCCTGTAACAGGCAAAGCAATCAAGACAAGATATAAACATAAATGTCCAGCATGAGCTGCTTTTTTCATCATGGGAGACATACTTTCTGGAAGCTCAGGTACGGGATGCGTATAGCGCCATAATATACGGATTACTAAAAGGAAAATAAGTATGGTCGCTATATTTTTATGAAGAGTAATAATATCGCCCTTAAAACTTCCATTAATTTCATAAGTTAAAAAATTTCCACTATAAAAACCTATAAGCCAAGCTGTAAGAAAAATAAATGCCATCACCCAATGCAGGATTTGTGCTGTACGGGTATAATAAACTGACGAATTCGCCATAAATATTCCTAAAGTTATTTTAAGTCATTATAAAAAAATAGACAGAGAAGCATTTTTTCTGCCTATAGCCTGTTTTATTAAATTTTAATTATATTCTTGGCTGGATTAAACGAGAGTAAATAAAACACATCGTTTCGAAATTGAAATGCTTATTCTCTACATAAAGTTAGAATGACCAATAGTGAGATATTATTTATTATTCGAAATAGTTATCTTTATTTAATTAGAATTAAATAGTCCAAGCTAAGATACCTGCTCCTATAATTATCCAACTCAAAATTACCAGCCATTGAAAGTGTTTCTATAAGTCTAGCGACTCATATGGAAATGCATGAAATAACCCAGCACTTCATAAAATGAATATCTTTAAACCTATACAGTAAACATTTCTAGAAAAAATCTTAGCCCAGTGTTCAACTGAGTATATGAGAATAATCAAAAGTAATAGATTGTTTATTTATTTAGAAAACCTATAAAACTCACTATAATTAGTTAACCAGTAATTTCCTAGCTGTGAACAAAAAATAAGCTATGAGTGAAGAAGTAATAAGAAAAGCAGGATCAAATGCAGAGGGCTGATCAGATATTTTTTGATCAAGAGGTCTAAAATGAAAATTTTAAACTTTTTATAAACTCATCTAGATTGATCATTTTATTTTTATAAAGTTTAGTGTTCTTTATCAAAAACAATAAAAAATACCAATTCAGCTGACTTACACTTTTAATGTGAAAAGATGCATAAGCTTACTTGAACATTAACTCGTTCACTTACAAGCTAATTCTGAACTTTCTATTTAAATTAATACTAGCGTTTACTCAGGATAAATTTATGAAAATTCTTATGGTTTTGACATCTCATAGTGCTTTAGGTAATACAGGTAAAAAAACTGGTTTCTGGTTAGAAGAATTTGCAGCTCCTTATTATGTCTTTAAAGATGCTGGAGCAGACATTACGCTTGCTTCACCAGCAGGCGGTCAACCTCCTTTAGACCCAAAAAGTGATGAGCCAGATGCACAAACTGAAGCCACTCAGCGTTTTAAAGCAGATCAGGAAGCACAACAGGCTCTGGCAAATACACATATTCTGGCGGAAGTACAACCTGAACAGTTTGATGCAGTCTTTTATCCAGGTGGTCATGGCCCACTCTGGGACCTGAGCAATGATCAGAATTCCTTAAATATTCTGCAGTATTTTGATCAGGCACAAAAACCAATGGCTTTAGTCTGTCATGCTCCAGCTGTGCTTAAAAATTTGACTTCAAATGGTCAAAGCTTTGTAAAAGGTAAAAAAGTGACAGGGTTTTCAAATAGTGAAGAAGATGCTGTAGGCTTAACTGAGGTCGTACCCTTTCTTATAGAAGATGAGTTTAAAGCTCAGGGTGCTTTATATGAAAAAGGTCCAGACTGGCAATCTTTTGTGCTGGTCGAGGGGCAACTCATTACTGGACAAAATCCGGGTAGTTCTGAAGAAGCTGCTGTAAAATTACTAGAGTTGTTAAAACTAGAAAAAGCTTAAAACAACTTAGGCTATTTAGATATCAAAATAAAAAAATAGTCATAGCTATTTTCTTAGATTAGCTTTATTAATAAGCAGGCTAAGCTTGAAAGAAACTGAGCAGTTCTATATATAAATAATATTATTATTCAAATTCACTTAAAACTTTTTCTGCAAACCACCGTGGGACTTCCAGTAATTCTGGGTTAACACGAAGTTTTTCCGCATTTTCTACTTCTGCAATAAATGCAGCTTTTTGTCCATTTGAAGAATTATCAAAAATATAGGTGCGGTCTGAAGCTTCTATAGCCTGCATCAGCAGATCCATACTCCGGTAGTAACGCTCACGGATTTTAATTTCAGGCACTGGATGCCCACCTTGGCTTACGCGATATTCAACTCTGGCAATATTAATATCAGGGTCAATTGTTGAGACATAATAAAGATAAGTGCGAAAACCCTGTTTTTGAGCTTCACGCAAGAACTCGATCTTACTGATATGTGACATGACTGTTTCAAAAGTAAAGCTTACTTTGAGTTCAATAAACTTTAAACGTATGAAGTCGATAATACGGGCAGCCAAGTAAGAGTCCACCTCATCTGGCTGGAAGATAATATTTTCATCTGGCTCTAGAATTGGAGAGGTACTAAGTAAGGGCCCGTTTTTACGCTTCTTGGTCTGTAAAAACTCAATAAGCTCTACTGCTTTTAAAGCTTGATGATAGCTCTTGAGATTACATCGACAGGTTTCTTTAAGCTCTTTTTCCAGCTCATCTGCATTTAAATAAGCCCCAATATAATGGGGCAATAAATATTCTTTAATCGTACTTTTACCGGAACCATTTGGACCGGCAAACATTCTGATTCTAGGTTGAGGCATATTTAAATAGCCGTTTCCTGTTTTTTACGACGTTTCATTACCTGACGCTGCTGCGGCTGTATAGACTGATATGCATGTCCAGTATCTTTTAGAAAGACTTTTTCACCATCTGGCAAGTGTTTAACCAGTTTATGCTGCTCTGTATAAACGACTTCAGAAGAAGCACATGCCTGTTCAAATGCATGCCGAAATGCCTGTACTGCAAGTTTAGGAATCATTGCTTCCTCATGCATGGACATATTCATCATTGTAAGTGCTGACATTGATTCACCTCTGCGCCAATCTGTACGCATTTAGTTCATCTTATCACAAAGCTGAATTTTGTCTATTTTTACAGCTCACCATTTTAAATCTTATCTATTTATAGATGAATCAACTCCCGGTTATCCTCAATAATATTTAACCATGCCCGAGTGACAGCTGACATACTGACAGTAGAGTTCCAAGCCATGCTCAAAGTCCAGTTTAAAGAGGGCTCTTGTAAAATAGATATATTAAATTTAGCAGGATCAAGCTTATTACAATAAAGCTCAGGTAATAACGCGACACCCATACCTGACTCGACCATCTTCGCAATAAAATCCCACTGGCTACTTTTACAGATTACATGAGGTACGAAACCTGCCTGATGTGCAGCTTCAGTAATCATATTATTTAAACTAAAACTGTCATCGTAAAAAAGGAAATCTTCGGTTTTAAGCTCTGCAAGACTGACTGTAGTCCTGCCCTTCCATATCGAGTTGCTCACGGAGAGTAAGCATAAGGAAGAATTAACCACCGGGATTGAATTAAATACCGGTTTCAATTCACCTAACAATATACCGACATCAACTGTTTTAGCTAAAATTGCCTGTTCTATACCATTTGCACCTACTTCTAGAAAATTCAGCTCAATTTCTGGATATTTTTGATGAAACAATGCAATAAGTGAGCTGAACAATACAGACCCTAAAGGCGGCAAGCCAAGAGTCAGTTTACCTTTCTGTAAAGATTGGATCTGCTGAATAGTATCAGTTATTTTTTTCTGTTCATCCAAAATAATTAAAGCATGCTGATAAATCTGCTCTCCAAGATATGTTAGTCTGATGTCACGTTTGCGGCCGGCTTTACCCTTCTTGAATAGCTCGCAGCCTAATTCGCTTTCAAGTTGACCAATCGCTTTACTTACCGCAGGCTGAGTAAGAAAAAGCCGTTCAGCTGCCTGACTAAACCCTTGAGAACGCACAATTTCAACAAAAATTTTTAAAGCTTTAAACTCCATAAATAAATTATTCCAAATAGATATAATCATTTTTATATTATTCATAATTTAATATAAAAATTATATTTAAAATAGCGTAGAGATTTTATTTTTATTTAAATTATGGACACCATCATGCGGTTACGGCTTTTCTATTCCTTAAAATTACTCATCCAGGTTGGACTGTTATTTGTATTTTGGGGTATAGGATACTTACTGCAAAAGTTATTAAATTTACCAATCTCTGCAGCGGTGCTCGGGCTGATAATTACTCTGCTAGCTCTAGCAAGTGGAGTATTTAAACTTGAATGGATTAAAAAAGGTTCGGATTTTATTTTAAATGAACTGGTCCTGTTCTTTATTCCCTGTGTTATTGGTGTGATGAATTATAAGACACTCTTGCTTAATCAGGGATGGCAGTTAATTGTAAGCGTCATATTAGGTACTATTTGCGTTATGATAGTTACCGCCTACAGTATTTATCTAGGCTTTAAATTTGAACATTATTTAAAAGCTAAAAGACAAGTGCCAACTGATCATGCTGGAGAAAAAGCATGAGTACTACAGTTCTGGCTTATTTACTATTATTGCTGACCTTAGTCAGTTATTACTTTGCTAAAAGACTGTATCAGCAGTTTCCTTATTTACTATTATCTCCAGCTTTTTTTGTACCAATCGTACTGGTCACTGGAATGGTTTATTTTCATATTCCTTATGCAACCTATATGCAAGAGAGTCACTGGCTGGTATGGATGCTAGGCCCGGCCACTGTTGCTTTTGCCATACCGATTTATGAATACCGTAACATTATACGCGAACATTTATTTTCAATCAGTTTAGGGGTATTTGCGGGAATGTTAGCTGGTATTTTAAGTGCTTTCTATCTGGCAAGATTATTCAAGTTTGATAATGCTACCACTTATAGTTTAATGTCACGTTCTATTTCTACTCCGTTTGCCATGGAACTTACTGAACACGTAGGCGGTTCAGTAGAACTGGTCATTTTATTTACCATGATGACAGGCGTTGCGGGAATGCTGTGTGGTGATCTAGTTTTGATCGCATTAAAACTCAAGTCCCATTTTGCACATGGTGCAGCTTTAGGCAATGCTGCACATGGTTTTGGTACTACCAAGGCTTATATGCGTCACCGCGAAGAAGGTGTAGTTGCAAGTCTGACTATGGTTTTAGCTGGCGTATTTATGGTGCTTGCCGGACCCTTTCTAATTCGGCTTATTTTGCGCTTAACAGGTTAAATCAAAGCTGGCAGATAAAATACAGACAATGCACATGTTAATAAAATTGTGGTTTCACTTATTTCGATAGCTGCTCCTACAGTATCTCCAGTAATACCCCCGATGCGCTGAATAAATTTAAATCTTAAATAAAGCAGAGTGACGATTCCGCTTGCAAGTCCAATTGATCCGGCAAGACTTAAATAACACGAAAGAAAAGTAATGATAATCAATATACTAAAAGCTATAGTGCGGGGTAAATATTCAGTTATAACTGAACCCAAACCGGACTTACGCACATATGGAGTCGTCAAGAACAGAAACAATGGCGCTAAACGGCCCAAGAGTGGGATTAAAATAATCAAATCATACTGATGCATTTCAATCAGCAAATATAAAGCAGCTAGCTTTAATAAACTGATTAATATCAGGCTTAACACTCCAATTGGACCACAATTTGGGTCTTTCATAATGTTTAAAGTTCGTTCTGGGTCACCAAAACCGCCAACCCAGGCATCAGCAGTATCTGCGAGTCCATCCAGATGTAAACCGCCTGTGAGCCAAATCCATATGACCAGAATAAAAGTGGCTAGCACTAAACTGGGTAAGGTCTGTAAAACCAAAGTCAAGGCAAAAAGCAGGCCACCGATCATCAACCCAACCAGTGGATAAAACAGTAAGGATTCCGCATTCTGCTTTAGGCTGGGCATCTGTTTTAATTTAATTGGAAAGACCGTCAAAAACTGTAAAGCAATCATTAAACGAATCATTTTTCAGATGCTTCCAGTGCATATGATTGGGGATTATACGGGTTTAAGTACAAAGTATGGAGCTGCCCTAATTCAGCCGGTATTTTTAAAAGATGATCTGGTGACTGATCTGAAGCCAGACATTTCATCAATTTAATTACGCCTCCATGACAAATAACCAGTACCTGCCGCCAGTTATTTTCTAACATTTGCTGATGAATAAGCTGGAAAGCTCGCTGAATACGATATTGAAATTCATGTAATGGCTCGGCTTCAGGCGGTGTATAAAATGAAGGTTTCTCCCAGAAACTGGTTAAAAGTTCAGGTTCACGTTGATAAATCTCTTCAGTACTGCATCCCTCCCATTGTCCAAAATTCATTTCTTTAAGGTCAGAATTGAGAATTAAGGGTAATTTCAGCTGTTGTGAGAGCTGTCTGGCAAAGTGTGAACAACGTATAAGTGTAGAGCTATAAATAGCCTGCCACTGAACCGGTTGTTGTAATTTTTCTAGAACTGCAAGCTGCATCTGCTGCCAACCTTCAGGTGTAAGTGCATCGTCAGTATAACCACGTAAAGTATGTCCCAACTCAGTCTGACCATGGCGCAAAAGGTCTAGCTGTAACATCTAAACTTTTTCACCAATTACTGCTGCTTCGGCAAAAGTCGCCATTTGATTATGTAAAGCGCAAGCTAATTTAATTATACCTAAGGCAGCACCAGCACCGCTGGCTTCCCCCAACCGCAAGTTCAATTTTAAAAGTGGCTGGGCTTGGAGTTCAGCAAGTATACGCTGATGGCCATACTCAGCAGACTGATGTCCAAATAGCATCCAATGCCACACTGCTGAATTCAAACGTACAGCACATAATGCAGATACTGAACTGATAAAACCATCAACTATTATAGGTAAGCCAAGTTGTGCACAGCGTATATAAGCTCCTGTCATCGCTGCAAGCTCTAAACCACCTACAGCACTAAGAATTTTAAAAGCATCTGATCCTGCATAACTTTTATGTAGCTCAATAGCCTGATCAATAACCTGCTTTTTATGAGATAACTGCTCTTGCCGAATACCAGTCCCTACACCTGTTAATTTCTCTGCAGGTTCATTCAATAATAGACATGCTACAGCTGAAGCAGAACAAGTATTTCCAATCCCCATTTCCCCGGCAACAAAGAGTGAAGCTTGCTCTGCCACAGCCTCCTCTACACTTTTTGCACCAAGTTCCATTGCCTGTCTACACTGCTCTTCGGTCATGGCAGTTTGTGTGGCAAAGTTAGCAGTTCCTGGCGCAATACAGTGACATTCAACGCCAGGATAATGGTAAGGCTCCCCAACTGAGCCGCAGTCAATTACTTTCAACTTGGCATTGTATTCTTTGGCAATAACGCTGATACATGCCCCACCTGTCATAAAATTTTGCAGCATTTGGCGGGTAACAGCTTGAGGATAAGCAGAAATATTCTCTTCCATCACTCCATGATCACCAGCAAAAATTGTAATCCATGGGTAGTTAATCTCTGGACGTTCATTCCCCTGCAGGGCTGCTAAACGGACAGCAACCTGCTCCAGTTCTCCAAGAGAACCGGACGGTTTAGTCAGTTGCGACTGGCGTAGTTCAGCCAGTATTTTTATTTCTGTATTCGGCTGCTTACAAGGTTTTAACCACCAGTTCATTATTTTTCCTCTTTGAGTATTATGGGGAATCCAGCTACACAGAACACTACTTTTTGTGCGATTTGTCCAATCTGCTGGTGCAAACGTCCAGATTCATCTATAAATTTACGGCTGATGTTCCCCATCGGCACCACACCAAGACCTGTTTCATTACTGACCAAAATAATCTCGGACTTCAGATTTGGTAAAATAGTTAACAGCTTTTGACACTGACTCATCTGCAGTTCTGAAGCATCCTGTAACAACAGATTACTCATCCACAGAGTCAGGCAGTCAATCAGAATAAGTTGATTTTGAGCATCAATCTCTTGTAATTTTTCTGAAAGATATAAAGGCTCTTCAATTACTTGCCATTCTCGTGGCCGTGATTCCTGATGGTGCAAGATTCTCTCTTGCATTTCTTCATCAAGTGGCTGTGCAGTAGCAATATAAATAACATTTAACCCGCTCTCTAGAGCTATTTTTTCTGCCAGCCTGCTTTTACCTGAACGGGCGCCTCCTAAAATGAGCTGTAACATATATGACCTAACTTAAAAGTAGTATGAGGATGTAAAGGGCCTTGCAGAACTTTTGCCTGATAAGTTCCAAATATTAATTTAGATATGTTTAAATTAAACTGATCTACTTTAAACTTCCTAATTCGATCCCATACTTGTTTTGCTGGAAAGGCATCACGATATAAACCTAATGTAATATGTGGATAATATTCTAAAGAAGCAATTTCTGGACAATTTAAATTTAAAGTTTGTCTTAACCGGCTAAGCCATTTTCCAGAATCTTCTATATCAATAAATAAAGCTGTTTCAAAACTATTTAATAGACCTGTTTTTAAACTGAATACAGGAGGTGAAAGTCTTTGTAGCTGTCGTAATTGTTGTCGAAATTGCACTGCACTAAAATCATCATAAAGTGCTACTGAATCATTCATTTTAAAGCCGCATATAAACAGTGTAATATGAAACTGGCGTTGGTTAGGCTCAAGCAGCAAATCCCGAAAAGATTCACGAATATTTTTTAAATTGGCTACTACTTCTGGATCAGTAATCTCGATATACCAGAGTCCGTATTCTTGGCGGCCATGATGCCATTCGGGATAATCCCGTGTAATGGTAGGAACCGTATATAAATTAGGCTTCAAAAACACGTTAGTTACACATCTATTACAACCCTGCTATTAAAGCACTTAATCATCAATTTTGCTTGGGTGAAATTTATGGAATAAGCTTTTCTCACTCACTATTTCAACAGCTTTTAAATATAAAATAAGAAAGTCACCATAATGTTCAAGTTAGTTCAGGCTGTGCATGTGAATCTTAATTCAAAAAGATTCCTCCATTCTGTCTGCTATTATTTGATCAACTCATGTCTATAAAAAGAAATAAGATGACAACACCGTATATTATTATTGGCTGTCCCACGACTAGTGGCGGTCGGGTAATTTCTTGGAACAGTATATTCCTGATTGATGGCTTTGCTATCGCATGCGCTGGTGATAAAGCAACTTATTTCAAATATAAAACAGTTACTACGATTATCTCTGGTGATCCACACATGCAAATCTTTGGTAAAGCTGCCGCACGAGTCAATGATTCTTTATTATGTAATTGAAATTATTAACTAAACAAGATTTAGTTGTTCAGGAAAATGGCAGTGTATCCGCATCTTCTGCTGCTAAGTCATCAACAGCTAGCTTTGTTAACGATGAATATGAAAATTACTACTCTAGTTTTTCTTAGGATTCAAGATATTTTTCAGTTGCCTTAGGTAAAGACTTTGCACTTGATACCCTTTTTAATGGCTTCTTTTTAGTTAGAACTTTTTACTGGTCTATATTCATAACTCTCACCTATTAAAAAAACCCTTCGGAGGAAGTGATCTTCTAAATATAGTTTTTCTCATAGTTTCGAATTTTCTTTAAACTTGTCTACTTATTACCGGTGCAATAAAATTTAGTTAAACTTATGATTTTATTAATATGGAAGTATTAGTAATATTTATTATTGTATTAGGCTTATCCTTCTACTTTAGAAATCATCCTTCTGATGGTATTGGTCACTATATTTTATATATTCTGGTCGCAACTATACTCACAATTATTTATCGTGCTTTAAGACATACAAGTTAATTTATTAGCTTTTTTAATATTTTATTTATTAAAGAAGTCGCCCTATAGCAGCTCTTCTTTAAAAAACTAATCACTCGAAATATTTTTCAACTCGCGCTCTTACTGCTAGATCCACATCAACATCCAGATAGAAACATTGCCTATATTTTTCAATAAGGTAATGAATAACTTTTTGCTTATCCGGTACTGTATGTTTTAACATTATTTGTGCAGCAATAGTAATTAGATTATTCGACTGCCTCATTAGCATTAATAACATTTCACCTTTAAAGCTCATTATATCCCGGGTAAAGGATTGTTTTCTTGTATGAACAAAAGAGTTAAGCTGCTTAAGATGATACTTTTTAAAATCACTAAGATGCTGAATAACTAATTTAGCCAGCAGGTCAGCCTTAATGAACTTTTCCAACATTTCACTAAGCATCGGGCAGGTATCATTTTCAAACTGCTCTTCAAACGTCCAGCTAAACTTTAATTTAGAGATCTGATAATTAGATGCAATAAATAATAACCAATAAGCTCTCACTACCGCTTCATACTGCGCCCTTAAAAGCACCATCGCTTGGATAGGCAACCCCATCGACAAAAGGCGATTCACACCGACTCCATGCTCGAAAGAGATATAAATACACTGCTTAACAAGTTCTAAGCGCGGCCCACAATTCAATACATCGCTTTTTATAATTTCATGTTGCAGCTCAGCGCTCATTTCTAGAGAAGTTCAAAAAGTTCTTCAGATTTCATTTATCAATAGATAGTTTTTTAAAGATTAGTAATAATAATGATATAGCAGAAAAAAAATTATCAGTGCACTATATTTACTCATTTCACCCCCCCTAAAGGAGGCTTTTAGCTATTCTTACAATTACAGGCCGTGTTATATTTTCTAAAAAATAGAGTTTAAAATGCCTAGTTTAATTTCAATTATTTTTATAATTATTGCATATATTATTTATCGTTATTGCCTCAATAATCCAACCAATGGAATTGTTGAGTACTGTGCATATCTTTTTCTAATTATACTTTTCGCAATTAGTACAGGTTCGACTGATTTTCTTTTTAAGGTATTACACTCCCATTGATTCAAAAAGTACTAAGCACTCTCACATTTTATAAAAAAACCGCACTAACTTTAGTCAATGCGGATTTTGATTCTTACCAACTTAAATAGCGCTATTCAACTTTTTTCCAGAAAGTGACATATAGCTTGAACTCAGATTTTATTAATAATGCACTAATAAAAAATGCAGCCCCAACAATTAGAAACATTACATCAATATTCAATAACCCCACCAATTCAAGGATAATTCCAAAAATGCACAGTGCATAAAAAATAACTACGCCTAATTTTTCTTTCATTTGCTTCACCAGGAGAAAATTTGCTTTCTGCAAATTTGAAGTAGCATATTTACATCAAAAACCCTACAAATGGAATAGACCAATAAGTCTATCCGATATATAAAGCGACTGTCCCTTATAGCCCTAAAAAGCTCATCGGACTTATAGAAGCTGCGACTGGTCTGGAGGCCAAAGAAGCTGTTATGGCCAAAAATGAACTGATTGCTCATATAAGCGCATATATACTTAAAAATCAGGATAATGCAGCACGTAAGCAGCTATTTGAGGATAGCAAGGGGATTGAACTAACATCAACTCCGCCCCCTGGCTGTCTTTGGCTGCAAGATGAATCACATCTTTACCAATGTAGGTCTGTTTGAAATTGAAGCATTGCTGACTAATACAAAATTTAAGGAGGCCACATAGAGAAATCAAGTCTAAAATAAAGGAGGCCTCATGATGCGAACTGAATCTAAAAATAGTTGGCTTCAAGCCATCTTTAATGAGATGCAAGAATTTAAAAAAGCAATCAAGCATCAAAGTGAAAGACATATTATTCGTGCAGAGTTCTCCAAATTATTAAATCTAGGGCTTAAAATATTAAATGTACGAATTAGAGCAAGAAGATATAAAAAAACCTTATAAAGATGGAAGGAAAAGGTTCTAGTTCTACTCTTATGTTCAATCTGTGATGATGTAGAATCAAATCATAAAGCCGCTTAATGCGGCTTTTGTCTTTTTTATATGATCTGCATAAGTGAGTAACAATGTGAGTTACACTTCAATATATCCTCGAATTAATAAGCTGAAATAATGTGATTATTCATCAATAATATCAGCAAATTTAGCACCCAAAACCTGCGCTAGGTCATTAGGTTTAATCCCTATATCCAGCCCTCTTTTCCCACCACTTACATACATACATTCAAGTTCTGTAGCACTAATAGAAATAACTGTTTTTAATCTTTTTTTCTGACCAACGGGACTAATCCCACCCACTAAATAACCAGTTAAGCGTTCGGCATCTTTAGGGTCTGCCATATGTAGTTTTTTAGCTCCTACTGCTGTAGCTATTTTCTTTAAGCTTAATTGATGGGCAACTGGTAAAACTGCGACATAATAATTTTTATCATCGGTGACTAATAATGTTTTAAATACTTCTTTAACTTTCAAGCCCAGTTTTTGTGCTGCTTCTAATCCAAAATTTTTAGTATGAGGATCATGCTCATATTCATGAATACTAAAATCAATTTTATTTACTTTTAATAGTCTACATGCAGGAGTCATTTTTTATTACCTTTAAATCATTATATTTTATATTTTTATATTTAAAAATCCAGATTAGCTTAGGCTATTTGTAATATCTAATAATATATGAAAAATGTAGTAAAAAGTATAGGATGCTTGACTGTCCTTATACTGCATCCTAATATATTTTTCTATAAGTTTTTCTATAGTCGGTTATACATTTTGATTTTGATCAATTATTCAAATGCACAATCTTTTAATAAAAAAAAATTTCTTATAAAAAACTTAATTATAATTACGAGCATTGTAATTATTAGTGGCTGTTCCTCCTTAGGAGGAGGCTCAGTTGCTAAACGTTCAGCCAAGTTAGCTGTGGGCATACAAAAAGCTTATATGGTTGAAGCTGAAACAGCCAATCGGTTATCGCCTATTATTGTAGAAAGTGCAGATAAGTATGCAATCGATCCTTTACTTTTAGCAGCTATGATCCGTCAAGAGTCAAGCTATCGTAATTATGCAATCTCACCAGCTGGTGCAATTGGTTTGACACAGGTTATTCCAAGATACTGGCAACAAAGTTGCCCTGGTGACCTTTTTGAAGAATATAATAATATCAATTGCGGTAGCTATGTTCTAGCAAACTACAATCAGGCAGCTGGAAGCTGGAAAAAGGCACTTGCTTATTATAACGTAGGCCCAACAGGTTATAACTCCAGTTGGAAAATGCGCCGTCAAGGAAAAAAGTATGCGAAACAAGTAAAGCAACATCAGAAAAATCTGAAGCAGGCTCTATAAGAGAAGCTTAATCTATATTTAAGTAATCACTTAAACAGTTTTGATAATATTTATATATTTGAAAAGTATAGATGCTTTTTAGGGGATTAAAAAAGTTGATAAAGCGAATATTAGCTGCATACTCTTATTTATATAAATTATGTTATTCCGAATAATCGTGTTATTGCTTATCTATAGAAAAAAATATCAACTTCGATAATACAAAAGTTTGAATTTTTTTAAGCCTTATTAAGGCTCTTGCATTTCATTATATATATAAATCAATATCTAACAGCCTTGCTATAGCTAACTCTCTTTCTATTCCAAAATCAAAGTATAAAAAAAAGCCCCCTCGTATGAGGGGGCTTTTTTGGAATAATGAGCTGGCGATGACTTACTCTCACATGGGTAACCCCACACTACCATCAGCGCTAAGAGGTTTCACTTCTGAGTTCGGGAAGGGATCAGGTGGTTCACTCTTGCT
>Ga0308162_1001887_pt1 | contig 15104 bp, 17 predicted proteins | sample PhySR2_FD_201370 | JGI IMG/M metagenome (GOLD analysis project Ga0308162, IMG submission 201370) | Phyllosphere microbial communities from UC Gill Tract Community Farm, Albany, California, United States - DLSLS.R2 | ecosystem: Host-associated > Plants > Phyllosphere > Unclassified | place: USA... | reverse complement strand
GTCGCGCTTCATCAATCTGCCAGTCGAGATGGCTGATAATGCCGTGCCCTTCCAGCTCCATTTCCCGCATCAGCGAACGGATTGCCTGCTCGAGCGAAAGATCGTCCAACTGGCGCGGACGCAAGCGTCCCAGCAAACGGCGCACCGAATCGTAAATGCCCAGCGACAGCTGCTCAATCAACATGCCGCTCTGCTTCACGCCACTTTCCGGGCTGATGCGCTGCATGATCCCGGCTTGGGTACGAATCGCGGTGATGGTTTGGCCGATATCATCGTGCAGCTCGCGCGCCACTTCGCGTCTGACGCTCTCTTCGGTCTCCAGCAGGCGCTCCGTCAGACGGCGATTGCGCACCAACTCGGTTTGCAGCGACTGATTGAGCTCGCGTAAACGCTGAATACCCGCGCCGAGCAGCAGCCCGGTCAGGCTTTGCGCCAGCAGGGAGAGCAGCAGATCGACCGCGTGATCGTGCCAGGTCTGGCTGGCGATCAGCGCGATGGCGTTCATCAGTGTGGCAATCAGCGCGCCCTGCCAGCCGTAATGCCATGCCAGCGCAATGATCGGCAGCGCCAGACAAAACGGTGTGAAGCGCGACAGCTCTGCGGGCAGACCCAGCTGCAACCACAGGCTGACCATAAACAGCAGCACATAACCAAACAGATGGCGCACGCGCCAGTTAACCGGCTGACCGACCAGCGAAGGGCCAAGCGGCTGCCAGCGCGTGCTGGTGAGGTAATGCCAGATCACCAAACAGGTTGGTGCCACGGTCAGCGCGCCGGTGAGTGTGAGCAGCACCGCATTCAGTGCGGCGGGTTCTGCGATCCACGGCAACGCCTGCAGCAGCGCCGCGCACACCATCGCACCGCCCTGCCACAGCAAGGTGTGCCAGTCGCGTTGATGACGATAACGGGAGATCAGCGCCACCGGCAGCAGCGTCAGCACGCTACCCAGCATCAGCAGCGGCAGATGCGCCAGCGCCACTTCGCGCGACAGCCAATAAAGCAGCAACCCTTCGGCACCGAGCAGCACCGGCCAGTAGGCGCGCGGGCATTGCAACATCAGGCCAAGGCGCAGGCCAAAGGGAAACAGCAACACCGCCAGCTCAGGACGATCCGCCAGATGCAGGCTGATGCTCCACAGGCAAAACCACGCGGCAGAAAAGATACAAAAACTGGCGATGACGGCAATCAGCCGCGAAAAGAGTGGCTGCATTACCAGCCATCAAACATGCGGCGCGCCAGTTCAACGTCGTTACTGACGTTGAGCTTTTCCAGCAAATTGGCGCGATGAACGTGAACGGTTTTTGGCGACAGGCCCAGTTTGGCCGCGATCTCTTTTACCGCTAAACCTTGCGCCAGTTTTTCCGCCACCTGGCGTTCGCGTTTGGTGAGCGGGTCCTGACGTCCGGAGGCGAGCTTCAGGGCGATGTCGGGCGTCAGATAGCAGCCGCCTTTGGCCACGGTATGCACCGCGGCGATCAGTTCATCGGGGCTGCAACGTTTGGAGAGGAATCCGCGCGCGCCCGCATTCAGCGCCTGCTCCACCAGCGCCGGACTGTCGTGCACCGACAGCATAATGGTCGCCATGCCTTTCGGCAGTTGGCTCAATAACTCGAGCCCGGAAATATCCGGCATCGAGATATCGCAGATGCACACTTGTACGCCACGCCCCGGCAGCATATTGAGCGCTTCCCGCCCGGAACCGCACTCGGCAACAACCTGAAAATCCGGTTCCAGCCCCAACAATTGGGCAAAACCCGAACGGACGATCACATGGTCGTCGATGAGCGCAATGGTGGTCATGAGGTTTCCTGGCGGTGAAAAAACGCGCTTACCTTAGCGATAAGCGGGGGAAGCTTCAAGGGGAATGGGTGGGTTTGGGTCACGTAATTTGTTGCGCCTGCAAATATGCATATTATGAATATGCAGGTATAAAAAAACCCCGCCGAAGCGGGGTTTGATAAGCAAGAAGCTTTGAGCGATTAGCCCTGCAGCAGAGACAGAACCTGCTGTGGAACCTGGTTAGCTTTCGCCAACACTGAGTTACCCGCCTGCTGGATGATCTGTGCTTTAGACATGTTCGAAACTTCAGTTGCGTAGTCAGCATCCTGAATACGAGACTGTGCTTCAGACAGGTTAGTGGTGGTGTTGTTCAGGTTAGTTACCGCTGAATCCAGACGGTTCTGAATCGCACCCAGGCTTGAACGGAACTTATCGATGCTGCTGATAGCTGAGTCCAGAGCGGCCAGTGGATCGGTAGTTGCAGTACCAGCGCTGGTAGTTTCGGTGGTCAGTTTGCCAGCAGTGTTTACATAAGCCTGTGAGCCAACTTCAGCAGCGTATTTACCAGTTGCGCCAGCACCGTTTGAAGCAACAGTTACTGTACCTGTGTCTTTGTCAACGTTGTAGTTAACAGTATAAGCAGCAGTAGTAGTCAGCTCTTTATCACTATCGACGTAAGTGTTCAGTGCGTTGCCAGCACCGTTGGTGTTTGCGCCACCGAAGGTTGCAGCAAAAGTCTGCACGCCGCTGTTATAGTTAATGGTAGCGCCAGTTACTGCTGCGTTAGCAGTTGCAGCTGCATTGATGTCACTCAGGACAGCATCTTTGCTAACAGTTTTGGTATAAGTCAGACCTGAATCTGCTGTGCCAGCGAAGTTATAAGTAGTACCGCTGAGTTTGATTGAACCTGCTGAAGCAACATCACTTCCGCTCTGGAACATAGATCCCAAGGTAGCAGCAGTTGTGCCTGCACCAGCGTTGTTTGTTGTAAGGTTACCTTCAGTGGTCAGATAAGCAGCTTGGCCACCGATAGTTACAGCGCCGTTCGCATCTACATCGAAATCAACACTCCCAGTGCTACGAGTATAGGTACCTGAAGCTGTTGTACCTGCGGCTGGTTTAAGTGTGTTAGCAAAAGTAGTGGTGTTTGCATCAGTTACAGTCGCAGTAGTTGTGAAGTTGCCTTTGTCAGCATCATAAGTATAAGTAGCACCACTGGTACCAGTAGTTACGACGGTATCACCTGTTTTCAGACGAGAAAGTGCATCACTTGCAGTCAGAGAGGCATTAGTAGTGGTTACAGCATATGGGCCTGCACCAGTTACGTTTGCGCCAGCAGCAGACAGGTCGCTAATAGTCGCCGCTTTGTTAGCGATAGTACCTGAACCATTCACGTTAAAGCCGTTCAGACCCAGAGTAGAAGAGTCAATCTTCTTCAGGTCGATAGAGATGGTCTGGCCATCGTTCGCGCCAACCTGAATTTTCAGGGAGCCGTCTTTAGACAGTACGTTCACGCCGTTGAACTGAGTCTGACCCGATACGCGGTCAATTTCGTCCAGACGTGATTTGATTTCGTCCTGAATTGAGTCCAGGTCAGATTGGCTGTTGGTGCCGTTCTGAGACTGTACGGTCAGTTCACGAACACGTTGTAAGTTGTTGTTGATTTCTGACAGCGCGCCTTCAGTAGTCTGCGCAGCAGAGATACCGTCGTTGGCGTTACGCGCCGCCTGAGTCAGGCCGGTGATGTTAGACTGGAAGCGGTTAGCAATGGCCTGGCCCGCTGCGTCATCTTTAGCGCTGTTAATACGAAGACCAGAAGACAGACGCTCGATAGAGGTAGACAGAGCAGACTGGTTCTTGTTGATGTTGTTCTGAGTGATCAGCGAGAGGCTGTTGGTATTAATGACTTGGGCCATGATAATTTTCCTGTTAATCAAGTCTTTCGGTTAAGGTGTGGGCTTCAACCCGCCGGCTTCAGCGCCGTCAATGTTGTTATCGTCTGCCCTTAAACAACCTTTAGATTTTTTTTAGGACCAGGTGAAAATTTTTCCCTTCAACCTGTCACGTTTATCTTTATCGCCCTGCCCGCAGTGTTCTTTAGGCCAACCTGATCATTTTTCTAGCGTCCGAAATACCCTTCTCTATATACGCTATTCGCTTTATTACCCGCCGGTAAATAATTCTAAACTTTGCCCATAAAGAGCCGATAACCCGCGGTATTGATTCTCCGTGTCGACATAGAAAGGAAACAACATGACCACCATTTCTACCCTCGGTATCGGTTCAGGCCTCGATTTAAGTACCATCCTGGATAACTTGAGTACGGCTGAGAAAGCGTCTTTAACGCCTATCTCTAATCAGCAGACGGCTTATACCGCGAAGCTGAGCGCTTACGGCACCTTGTCGAGCGCGTTAACCACCTTCCAAACCGCCAACACGGCATTAAACAGCGCTGATTTGTTCACCGCAACCAGCGCAGCCAGCAGCACCACTGCGTTCAGCGCCACCACGTCTGGCAGTACCATTGCCGGTAAATACAGCATTAGCGTGACGCAACTGGCGCAGGCACAGACGCTAACTTCGGGCGTACAGACCAGCAACACCACTGCGCTGGGCAGCTCGGATGCCAGCCGCACGCTGTCGATCAAACTGGCCGACGGCACCAGTAAAGACATTACGCTGACCAGTGCACAAACCTCATTAACTGGCATGCGTGACGCGATTAACGGTGCCAATGCCGGTGTCAGCGCCAGTATTATCAAAACCGGTGATGGCGCTTATCGTCTGTCGCTAACCGCGTCGAAAACCGGAGAGGCCAATGCGGTTTCTTCCGTTACCGTGACTGGCGATGACACACTGCAAGGCATTGTCGGCTTTGATTCAACCAAAACCGATGCCGATAACCCGCTGGACGTCAGCGTTGCCGCACAAGATGCCGAGTTAACGGTCAATAACGTCGCCATCACCAGCAGCACCAACACCATTAGCGATGCGCTGGAAGGGATTACGCTGAATCTGAATGATGTCACCAGCGGTAATCAGACGTTGACCATCACGCAAGATACCTCTAAAGCCTCCACCGCAATTTCCAACTTTGTGGATGCCTACAACAATCTGCTGGATCAGTTCACTAGCCTGACTAAATACACCGCTGTGGATGTCGGCTCAGATACACAAGATTCCAGCAACGGTGCGCTAGTTGGCGATAGCACGCTGCGCGGTATTCAAACCCAGATTAAAAGTTTGCTGACCAACACGGCTAGCTCTTCAACCTACAAAACGCTGGCGCAAATCGGTATCACCACCGACCCGACCACCGGTGAGTTGTCGCTGGATTCCGACAAGCTGAAAACCGAGCTGACCAAAGATCCGGCGGGCGTGAAAGAGATGATTGTGGGTGACGGTAAAACCACCGGTATCACCACCAAACTGGCGACTAACCTGACCAGTTGGCTGTCATCTACCGGCAGCATTCAGTCCGCGAAAGATGGCGTCAGCAAGACGCTGAATAACCTGACTGAGCAGTACAACAACATGAACACGCGTATCAACGCCCTTATTGCGCGTTATAAGACGCAGTTCACGCAACTCGACGTCACCATGAGCTCGCTGAACAGCACCAGCGATTACCTGACACAGCAGTTCGATAGCATGACTTCGAGCAGCAGTTCTAAATAGTAAGGAGTGACCATGTACAGCGCTACAGGCACACAAGCCTACGCAAAAATCGGGGTGGAGAGCTCAGTGATGAGCGCCAATCAACAACAGCTGGTTACGCTGCTGTTTGACGGTGCGATCAGCGCACTGGTCCGCGCCCGCCTGTTTATGCAGGACAACAATATCCAGGGAAAAGGTAACTCGATTTCCAAGGCCATTAACATCATCGAGGGCGGACTCAAGCAGGGCCTCGATGAGCAATCAGGCGATGACCTGACCGATAACCTGTTAGGACTCTACTCCTACATGGTTCGCCGTCTGGTTCAGGCTAATCTGCGTAATGATGTCGAAGCCCTCGAAGAAGTTGAAGGTCTTCTGCGCAATATCGCTGATGCCTGGAAAGAAGTCGTACAACCTCAACACCTTCAGGACGCCGTTTAATGAATATTGCACCGCCACTGATTACCGTTTACCAACAGTTACTCGACCTCAGCCACGGAATGCTGCGTTTGGCAGCAGACGGCGAATGGGATGATTTGATTACCAAGGAAGTGGACTATGTCAGTGCGGTGCAAAGACTGGCGCAAACAACCGAAGCCGCCGCACCGTCGCGCCAGCTGCAAGAGCAGTTGCGTCCGGTGTTACGCCATATTCTTGATAATGAGAGCGAAGTGAAACGTCTGCTGCAGTTGCGTATGGATGAATTGACGCAGCTGGTGGGCCAGTCATCGATGCAGAAATCGGTGATGAGCGCGTATGGTAGGCAAGGTAGCGTGTATTTGCCGCAGGGTTAAATTTAGGACTCTGCGCGCTGATGCCCTCACCCCGGCCCTCTCCCACAGGGAGAGGGAGATGTTGCAATATGTCAGATGGGCTCGATCTGTTCCCTCTCCCACTGGGAGAGGGTTAGGGTGAGGGAAAACTACTTCTGCGTCGCCGTTGAAACCGGGCGCATAATCTCTGGCTCGATATTCTGAATCACCGCCTCATTCGGACGCTTCGCCACTTCTTCCAGCGCCTGCTGGCACTCAACGGTTGGGCGATCCACTTTACGCAGTCTCAATCCATCGTAACGCAGCTCACCGTTCTCCAGCACCAGCGGCATCACGCGCACCTGACGCGTCACATTAACCCAGTCATCGCCCAGACGCGTTAATTTGCCCGGTTTGGCAATCACGCGCTGCCACTGACGGCAATCCAGCGTGTCGCCTTCGGCACCAATAATCAGGCTGCCCATCGCTTGCTTACTGATCAGCTTGCTTTGCGGCCCCACGGTTTGCCAGTTGCCCTGCAGCTCCAGCGGTGCCGGGGTTTTCACCGCCTGGTCATAATTGCTGATCTGCGCACAGCCACTCAGCGCCAGCGCGGCCACTATCATCCACTTTTTCATTCTCGGTCCCTACACTCGCATCAATGGCGGCTACGTTATAATTTTTCCCGCAGGTTGCGCAAGGTATCTGCTGCGCGCCACATGATTTTCCTCAAGCTGCTCACTTCTGCGCCGATAACTCTTCTGGAGTTAAAAGTGCCTGTAAAAACAATAATGACCGATTACACACTCACCTTCGTTACGGAGAATCCCGTTATGCGATTGACCCTTCGCGCGCGTCTGACATCGATTGTTGGCCTGCTGTGCATTTTACTGATTGTTGCCGCCATCTGGGGAATCATCGGCCTGCGCGCCGCCGACCAACGGGCGCAAAACGCCTATCAGAATGAGCTGTTACCGCTGCAATATTCATCCCGCCTGTACCGCATGGTGCAGGAACAATCCGCGACCCTGTTCGATGCCCTGCGCTACTGGACCGACAGCAGCGAAGTGGAAAAACGTCTGGCGCGCATCGCGCAGTACGGCGAGCAGATAGCCAAAGACCGCCAAACCTGGCAGCAGCTGTCGTTTGATGCGCAAACCAAACCGCTTAGCCAGAAATTCATCAGCCATCTCGATGGCTGGCAAACCGCGCTGAAAGATGCCGGTGAACTGCTAAAGGGCGGCAACCCGTCCGGCGCGCTGGTGGTGATTGAAACCCGCCTACGCAGCGGCAGTCAGCTGCTGCAACAGGACATCGATCAGCTTGATGCGTTAATGCGCCAGCATGCGGAACTCACCTATCAGCAGAGCAATAGCGATTACCAGCTGGCGCGTAACAGCCTGATTATCATTTTGCTGGTCGGGCTGAGCGTGGCGCTGGTGTTCGGCTGGCTGCTGATCCGCTCGATCAACCGCTCGATTGCTCAGGCGCGCGAGCTGGCCGAATCGATTGCGGCCGGTGAACTGAACCACGATATTGGCAGCGTTTCACGCGATGAGATGGGCGAACTGATGCAGTCGCTGCTGCGCATGGATGTACGTCTGGCGGAGATCGTGCGCGACGTGGGCGAAAGCGCCACTGCGCTGAGTGATGCGGCGCGTCAGATGGCCGATGGCAATGACGATCTCTCTGAACGCACCCATTCGCAGGCCAGCTCGCTGGAACAGACCGCCGCCAGCATGGAGCAGATGACCGCCACGGTGAAACACAACGCCGATAACGCTGCACAGGCCAACGAACTGGCCACCGACGTGCGTCATCAGGCCGAACGTGGCAGCAGCGTGCTGCGTGATGCGGTCAGCGCGATGGAGGAGATCGAATCTTCCAGCAAGCGCATCGCGGATATCAACCGGGTGATCGATGAGATCGCCTTCCAGACCAACCTGCTGGCGCTCAACGCAGCGGTTGAAGCGGCACGCGCCGGTGAACAGGGACGCGGCTTTGCCGTGGTGGCGTCCGAAGTGCGTCAGCTGGCGCAGCGGTCCGCCGGGGCCGCCCACGAGATCAAAGCGTTAATCGATGCCAGCGTGGGTAAAGTGGAAGCCGGCAGTGCGCTGGTGCAGCGTTCCGGCGCAATGCTCAATGACATCAATCAGGGCGTGGCGCGCGTGGTGGACATTGTCGGTGAAATTGCCGTGGCCAGCCGCCAGCAATCCAGCGGCATTGAGCAGGTCAACACCGCAGTGATTCAGATGGATGGCGCGACGCAGCAGAACGCCTCGCTGGTGCAGGAAGCCAGCGCCGCCAGCCAGACCGTTAGCGAACATGCCGGATTGCTGGTGGAGAAGATGGCCTTCTTCCGCCTGCAACAGCGCTAAGGAGCGAGATGATGCGTAAACTTCTCGCTATGTTGCTAGCCACGCCGCTGCTGAGCCACGCCGCGACCACGCTGAATATTGCCACCATCGCTAACGGCGATATGACCATCATGCAGCAGCTCGCCACGCGCTACGAACAGGAGCATCCTGACGTCAAACTGCAATGGCATGTGATGGACGATGGCGCGCTGCGTCAGGCGGTGCTGTCGGCGATGAATAGCGGCCAGGCGCAGTTCGATGTCATCACCGTCGGCACCTATGAAGCGCCGCTGTGGGGTGAAAAAGGCTGGCTGGCGCCGCTCAATAAGCTGCCCGCCGATTACGACAGCCAGGATCTCATCGCGCCAGTGCGCAAAGCGCTGTCGTTTCAGCAAACGCTTTACGCCCTGCCGTTCTACGGTGAAAGTAGCATGACCTACTACCGCAAAGATCTGTTTGCGCAAAAAGGGTTAACCATGCCCGATAATCCCGACTGGACCGATATCAAAAACTTCGCCGCCAAACTCACCGACCCGCAGAAAGGCATTTACGGTCTGTGCCTGCGTGGCCAGCCAGGCTGGGGCGATAACGTGGCGTTCATGACCACCATGGCGAATGCCTATGGCGCGCAGTGGTTCGATGAAACCTGGCAGCCGACGCTCAACTCGCCGGAGTGGCGCGAAGCGCTGGGTGATTATTTGCAGGTAGTGAAGCAGGATGGACCGCCGGATACGGTGAAAAACAGTTTCGGCCAGATTCTGCGCCTGACCGCGCAAGGTAAATGCGCGATGTGGATCGACAGTACGGTGGCAGCCGGTTTGCTAGTGAATCCGCAGATCTCATTAGTCGCCGATAAGCTGGCCTTTGCGCCTGCACCGGGCGGCATAACGCGTAACGGCTCCAATTGGTTATGGTCGTGGGCGCTGGCGGTACCGGCGAATACGCCGAATCGCGAGGCGGCGATTGCCTTTATTAGCTGGGCGACGTCAAAACAGTATATCCAGCAAGTGGCCGATACCGTCGGCTGGGGGGCGGTACCGCCGGGCAGCCGCAATTCGACGTATCAGCAGGCGAGCTATCAGCGCCTGGCGCCGTATGCCGCGCAGGTGCGTGCGGCGATTGATTCGGCCACCGTCGAGCAGCCGACGCTCAATCCGGTGCCTTATCAGGGCGTGCAGTACGTGAGTATTCCCGGGTTTGATCAGATGGGTAACGCCGTCGGGCAGAATCTGGCGGATATGCTGAGCGGTAAACTGACGCTGGATGAAACGCTGGCAAAGAACCAACAAGATGTGACGCGGATTTATCAGCAGATGCATTGATAGGCTGTGATCACAAGTTGCACATACCGTAGCGGCGCGCTTTATCGCGCAGTAAATTGCGCCGCTACGATGCCCATGTTCTGTAAGATCGGAAACTGACAAGGCCACATGCGCGCGTTACACTAGCGCGCAAGTTGATACGCAGGAACACCGAATGAAAACCCCAGAAGAGTATTACGCTCAGGCGCGCACGATGTTTTTCGCCGCTCACCCCGATTTCCAGTCTGCACTGGATGAACTCACCGAAAGCGATGCCCGCCAGGCGAACCTGTCATTAGCGCAGTTACGCGACTGGCATGCAGAACGTATTTATGCCGCTTTTTTGCGTCAGAAGAAGCTGGATGGCATGCTGTTTTCCATTCAACTCGCGGAACCCGATAAAGCCGTTGCCGCGGATGCCATTGAAAAGTATCTGAAATCTCACGCGGAAGCCTTAGGCATGACGTGGGAAGAGTTCTGCATCAAAAACGAGTTGTAATCGGCCACGCACTGTAACGGCATCAAAGATACATCGCCAACCACACAAAATGTTCAGGAAAAAGTTGTACAAGTTGAGAAAACTTGTATAACTTACTCATCACGACGTCAGTCGTAGATTGTCCTTGAACGAATGGTGCTGTTGCACCGCCTCTGGAAGTGTTGCTGGATTTCCACTTCCAGAGGTAATATTTTTTCTTACCCTTCCCGCTCAATCCCTTTTACTTCGATATAACTTGCCACCGCCAGCAGACGATTGACGTGGGTCAGCAGCAGATCAACATCGGACTGTAAAAACTCCTGCGATGCGCGCGAAGCGGTAACAATCGCCTCCTGCACCGTATCGGAAATAGTCAACGAGTTATTCTCTTTCGCCTGAATCAGCAACGCGGCAATCAATAACGACTGCGCCTCTACCTGCGCCACCAGCTCTTTTGCTTCCACATCCATTTTTGCCATTTTCAATAAGATATCGATAACCAGTTGGCGCATATTTACCCCTGTTTTTATTTACAGTACTATATCGCACCCGATCCAATGAATGGAACGACCCTGATGTTTGTGGAGTTGATTTACGATAAGCGTAACGTGGCCGGATTACCGGGTGCACGCGAGATGATTTTGCAGGAGTTGGAAAAGCGTGTACAGCGCGTCTTTCCCGATATTGAGGTGCGCGTCAAACCGATGGAGCGTAACGCGATAGATACTGATATGAGTAAGAACGATAAAGCGACAGTTGCGCGGATTGTTGAAGAGATGTTCGATGAGGCAGAAATGTGGCTGGTGGCCGATTAGGCCACCAGTGCGATAAACGCTTAGCTTTCCTGCTCGGCATGGTTGATGGCGATTTCGAGATCCTGAATCGCCTCATCAATGTCATCCAGCAGCTTGCCCTGCTTGTTCAGCAAGGTGTCGAAGCGTCCCGCGTATTCGGTGTCTTTATACTCACCCGCATCAAACGCCAGCCAGTGGGCAGATAGCGTCTCAGTGTTGGTCTGCGCGTAATGGCGCATCTCTTTAAGCTGGGAGGTGACATCACGCAAGTATTCAGTTTTGGTTTTTACAGTTTCTGTATCACTCATGCTATCTTCCTTTTCGCTTAATAAGACGATTTAAATAACGCTTGAATGATTAAAGGTAGTGCAAAATATCGAAGCTGCCTTAGGAATAATCGGAAGTGACTAAAACCTGTTAGTAAACAGGGGACATCCCGGTCCCCGATGCTGAGTCGTCAGGCATTACAGATACTTCCTCGCCAGATCAATCAGCTCATCCTTCGCGGCATCGCCCAGCTTGATTACGCCCTGCTCGACAAAGCTAAACGCTCTGACAAAATCCTTCACCCCTTCTGAGAACGCCTGAGTTCCGTCGTGGCTCTGCGCCGTTGCGGCGGCTGGCGGCGCATCGGCTGCAGCGGGAGCAGCGACTTCCGGTTCGCTGGGCGGCGCAACCTCGGCTGGAGCAGGCGTTACCGCCTCAGGCGCGGCAGTGGCCGCCGCCTCCGCGGGTGCAGCGGTTATCGCCTCGGGTGCCGTAGCCGGTGGAACTTCAGCCGGTGCCGCTGCCGCTACCACTGTGGGCGCAACTTCAGGAGGTGCTTCTGCTATTACAGCAGGCGTCGCTTCAGGTGCTGCGGTCGCCGTCGGTGCAGCAACGGGCGTGGCGACTTCGTTGGCAAAATCTTCCGCTGGTGACGATGCGATGGTGCTGGTTGGATTGATGACAGTTTGATCGCTCATAATGCTCTCCTTCTTACTGAATAAAGATCGCAGTCGGGCAAGACGGGCTGCAATCCACGGGGTAATTCGCATGATGCCCTCCTTAACGCTTGGGTTGAGGTGGCGACTTATCTCCTTCTGCCGGTTTCCCTTTGTCAGCCGGATTGCTGACCGGGTGTTTCACGGTGCCATCGAGCTTGTTCTGCAGCGCCACCAGCTGGCTGGTAAGCTCCGCCACGCGCGCTTCACGTCGTTCCGATATGGTTCGATATTGCTGTCGAATCTCTTCAACACGCTGATTGGCGCTGTTACTGACGAACAGGAATAGCACCGTCATCGCCACGCACATCAACGACAACATCAGCAAAAAGCCGCCGAAGAACAGTTGGCGCCGATGGTTTTTCACTACGTACTCACTGTTTATCTGCATCATCACGACTCTCCTCCAGAGTGGTAATCAGTTGGTTAACCTGGCTGCGAAACTTATCGCTGTGCTCGGCTTCCGTGGTGGCCAGCAAAATGCTCAGGGCGTTTTTTATCAGCCGCAGATCGGTTTCCAGCGAAGAGATACGCCGCAGGTTTTTGTCATGTCGGATGCGCAATTCATCGTTTTCCTGGCGCATCAAGGCGTGACCCTCTTTGAGCAGCATTACCTGTTCTTTGTAACTGGTGATGATCTCCCCACCGGCACGATTGCTGGTGACGATAGCGGCGATACCCGCCATTAACGGTTTCCAGAACACAGCTGCTGCGCCGCCGCCGAGAAGCAACGCACCTACGCTGGTGACTAAACTACTTTCCATGCTTCACCTCTCACCCCTGGCAAGGGATGTGCCCCATAAGCACGCTGACCACCCTTGCCAGCTTCGCGGTCAACGCCTGAATTTAAGTTTACTTTAACTTATGAATTTAAGTATACTTAAGTCGTTCCTTCAGGAGATGTCAAGATGATGAAAAAAGAATCTTCCGGTGAGCGCATCCGGGCACGACGTAAAGCTCTACAGTTGACGCAGCAGGCGCTGGCCAAAAGTATTGGGGTGTCGCATGTGGCTGTATCGCAGTGGGAAAAAGAGGAAACCGTACCGCGTGGCGAGAATTTGCTGCGGCTCGCGCAGTGGCTGCAATGCACGGCGGCATGGATTATCGACGGGGATGGCGAAGTGTTTGCCACCCACGCCAAAGCCGCACCGGTTGCGGCGGTGCCATTGATTAGCCTGGCGCAAGCGTCAGCGTGGTTGAGCGAAGAACGGTTGTTGCTCAAACAGCAGGCTGCGCACTTTCTCTACAGCGAGAGTCAGTTGGGCGATGGCGCGCTGGCGGTCACGATAGACGATCAGGCGATGCAGCCCGATTACCGGCCCGGTGACAAAGTGATCTTTGATCCTGACGTTCAGCCGCAGCCGGGCGATGTGGTGCTGGCGCTGGTGGATGGCGTGGCACGAGTGCGGATTTATCGCCTGCAAACGCAACAGCAGGATGAGCAGATCTTCACATTGCGCGCGTTGAATGATGATTTTCCGCAGCTGCATTCGGCGGAATCGGCGCTAGAAATTATCGGCACGCTGATGGAGTTGCGACGTTACCGAAGCGGCTAGCCGCTTCGCTTAAGCTGTTATAATAAAAAAAGTTTAGCCTGATCGCGGTAAGCTATGGACAGACCCCGCGGTAAGGCTGCTAATCTAGTCGCAAAATAATAAATTATCCGGACAATCTCGATGCTCACCACAATTATTTACCGCAGCCATCTGCACGATCACGTGCCAATCAAAACGCTCGAAGATATGGTTGCTAAAGCCAATAGCAAAAACAAAAACTTCGACGTTACTGGCATCCTGCTGTTCGACGGCCTGCACTTCTTCCAGTTGCTGGAAGGACCGCGTGAGTCCGTTCAGGGCATATACAAGCGTATTTGTCAGGACGCACGCCACCATAATCTGGTGGAGTTAATGCACGACTTCGCGCCTGAACGCCGTTTTGGCAAAGTCGGCATGGAGCTGTTCGATCTGCGCGAGCATGACAAGGACACTGTGCTGCAAGCCGTGCTGGATAAAGGCACCTCGCGTTATCAGCTCACCTACAAAGATCGCGCGCTGCAGTTTTTGCGTACCTTCGTGGTGGCGCGCGACAAAGAGAACTACTTCGAGATCCCGCCAGCCAATACCTGGGAATTTGTTCCGGATATTGAATGGCAGAACGATCTGGAGGGTATCGATCAGAGCCTGCAGGATTGCCGCTTTGCTTTTCAACCCATCATCGATCCCTTCGCGCGCCGCGTCACTTCGTTTGAAGCGCTGATCCGCACGCCTAACGGTGGTTCACCCGATGAGTATTTCTCCGCGTTTGGCGGCGAAGCGATTTATCACGCGGATATCAAATCGAAACGTCTGGCCTTTCGCGTGGCGAGCAAACTGGGGATTAGCGAGCATCGTCTGTCGATCAATCTGCTGCCGATGTCACTGGTGACGGTGCCAAACGCGGTGGAATTCCTGCTTACTGAGATCAACGCCAGCGGGCTGGTGCCGCAACAGGTGATCGTCGAAGTGACCGAAAATGAGATCATTTCGCGCTCGGATGAATTCGCTGCCGAAGTGAGAAAGTTGAAAGCGGCGGGTATCAGCCTGGCGCTGGACGATTTTGGTGCCGGTTTTGCTGGCTTGTCGCTGTTATCAAAATTCCAGCCGGACAAAATCAAAATCGATCGCGAGCTGATCCGCGATGTGCATAAAAGCGGACCGAAGCAGGCGATCATGCACGCCATTATTAAGTGCTGCGCATCGCTGGAGATTGCGGTGATCGCCGAAAGTGTCGAGCAAGCTGAAGAGTGGATGTGGCTGGAAGCCGCAGGCATTAGCCAGTTCCAGGGTTTCCTGTTTGCTTATCCGCTGCTGAATGGATTCCCGGCTGTGGCGTGGCCGGAGATTAAATAGTGTTGGTCGCCATGCATGGCGACCCCACCAATCAGTAATACGTTACCTCAATATTGCCATACTGCTTATCAATCACGTTGCCTGCCGCGTCAACGCTAATAATGTCGCAATAATA
>Ga0308162_1001886_pt1 | contig 15109 bp, 10 predicted proteins | sample PhySR2_FD_201370 | JGI IMG/M metagenome (GOLD analysis project Ga0308162, IMG submission 201370) | Phyllosphere microbial communities from UC Gill Tract Community Farm, Albany, California, United States - DLSLS.R2 | ecosystem: Host-associated > Plants > Phyllosphere > Unclassified | place: USA... | reverse complement strand
CAAACGATAATTATATTAAAATACGAAAAACATCAATTAACTATAGTTTAATTATTGCCCTTTATAATTTTAAGGGGCAAGCTTTCCTGTTGCATTGACTAAAGCAACTATTATCTAATCTGTGATAAAGGTTAACCGGGGGTTTCCCCGCCTGACACTAATCAGTTGCTGAAGACATCGCCACCAAACTGTTCAGCCGTTATACGAAACCCCTCACTATTATCGTTACAGATACCGCCAGCAGCGAGTAACAGACCGGCGTTTTTGATGTTAAGCGTTCCGTAGGTTACTGGGTGGCTGCCTCCCGCCTCCCACGCTGAGCTGCCTTAATGAAGTTGGCGCAGGTTTTCCGTCAGAGCGTCAGTGATCGCGCTTACTCACTGCATGATTAAACGCACCGATAATGTTTTCGCTCCACCGAATCTGAAGGCATTTTCATTGCCGCAAATCAATTTACCGTTGTCTTCAATGTAAAACAGCCCAGCGGACAGAACAGACACATCATTCAGGCATACCGCATCACCACACTCTATCATGGCTTTTAGTTGTTCCTTTGACCGCTCTCCGTGTCTGGATAGCGTTCCGGATTATCTATCGATCTACATTACGCGTCCTGACATTTAACCGCTCCCGATGCGATGTCGGGAGCGGTTTTTCATTCAGACGACTTTCTGTTTACCGGCAATGACCTGAATAAACTCCTGCACCTGCTTTTGTTTCCGCGCCGACAGCTTGCAGACCTGGCGCAGAGACTGCATCAATTCGCTCTCCTGCCGGGCGGTGAGCACAATACAGCCTTCCATTACCTTTACATCTACTGCTGTGCCAGTGGCAAAACCGGCAGCTTCCAGCCATTGTCCTTTCATAGTGATGGCGGGTATCCGGCTGTAATCCGGATAGCGGCTTGCATAGCTAACGGTTAATTGCCGGTTATCTGCAGGAGAGACTTCTGGTTCAGTCGGTTGTGCAATAGAATGGGCGTCAGTCATGATTACTATTCTCCGTAAATAGTAGTTGTGATTAGCGGCGCGGGTGTGTTGGCGCACATCCGCACCGCGCTAAATACCTGTATATATCATCAGTAAAGAGAAGAGAAGTCCAGCTAAAAAAAGAGTGAAATAAGTGATTTATAAAATCATTTTAATATAAAGCGTAAGGTTTATCTGGCAGGAGATAATAAGAAACACGCCAGGAAAATAGCTCAAGAGCATTAACCCTGGATATCATAAAATTACCAACAGCTATTCTTCCTGACTCAATAAATAGAAAGTTATCAGGGAGAGTTTAACTTTCTTCCTCATTGTATTCTCCCCAAGTGACTACACTAATCTTTACAATCTCATATTGTTGCTCATGAGATGGTGTTTCAATACATTTAAGAATTTTTCCGGCCTCAATTTTTCAGTGTATGGCTTAAAGCTGATTTATCCCAATTATCGAGGTTAAAATTGTTCTTTCTGCTCCGTGATTCAGTCAGGTTCCCATTTAATGCTGCAGCCAGTACAACTCACTCAAACCAATACCTTCAACCCATGCTTCTGCACTACGGTAAGCAATTTCAGCGATAATCCACCTGGACGCTTTACTCCACTTTCCCATTTCTGCACCGTTGACACACTGGTGTTCAGATAACTGGCAAAAACGGGCTGGCTGACGTTCAGCTTCTCACGCAACGCTTTAATCTCGATGGGTTGCAGCTCATTCACATTGTTGAGGCACGCTTTATCAAAGTTGCGCATCGTTTCCTGCGGGATAGCATCGACGCTTAATAATCCAGAAGCCGCGCTGTGGATGGCCTCAAATGCAGGACTCTTAAATTTACTTTTTGCAGTCATGGCAAATCTCCACCAGTTCTTTACTCTTAATCAGTGCCGTGATCTTTTCATCGCTAAGAGCAACATAGTGCTTTGCTAACTCGCGAAATCCGGCCAGCTCGCGATTATCAATATTTGCCATATCCTGTTTGGCATAAAGGAACGTGTAAACCAGTGCTCCCCACCTTTCGCCAGTATAATGGCGCGATCGTGATTCTGGTTCAGACGTTTCTTGTAAACACCACCACCAGGATGATTGGTATTTTTCCTCTATAACCTCTCTGTCAGGGGTGCCAGAAAGTAATTTACATGTAATCCCAAAATACCTTTTGATTAGTCGCCTGGATATCGCCAGACACTTCACTCTTCATAAATGAAGGGATAGTCTTAAACCTCACTCAACATCGGTCGTTTTGTAAGCTGTGTGCAATGGTAGCGCTAATAGGGACATTATGCTTCATCACTATCAGGCAAAATCAGTGGATGATATCTACCTTGATGACTTTCCCTACATCATCCACCCGAATACGGCAGCGCGTTACCTTGAGGAGACCGCTCGGCCAAATAGAATCATCCGGGAGTGGGATTTACCGGGCAACTATGGTCTTTTTGTCAGCCGATATCGTCAGTTCCACTTTCAGCAGCCCTGGATGGCATACCGGGACGTGCTGGATGACATTCGATCCGGGAAGGTTGTTTTACTGGGAAATGACGCAATTGGTCATGTCATTACGGGGGTGCAAACATCCTCTGGCAACCTCCGGAATGACCTGCCTTTGTTTCTTCACTCCCGGCTTAGCTACCTGATCTCACATCAACTAAAACGCCCCGTATACTACGTTCGCCCGTTAGTGCCCATTCAACATGCTCAAGCGGCAAAAACCATCAACAGTAAAGCAGCGGGTCGGCTTCTGGCCGCTGGGGGCATTTACAACGGCAATATTGAGGGATTCAGGAAGACCGCAGAGCAAGTCGGCGGGGATGCACCAGCGGGTTACGATCAGGTCATGGATAACAAAGGGTTACTTATCACCGGCGCATCTATTGCTGCCGGGCTGACAATGGGAAGAATGCGATTTCCTGAGTTAGAGAAACCAGAAGCATTCGGGGCTAAAGGCACATTTACGTCAAGAACATTTGACCCAGAAAAAGCAGGTGGGGCAATAGAGCACCTGACAACAGACGGAATAAAAATCACTCATGAAGGGATCCAAATCGTAGAAAAACACATATCACGGTTTGATCCCGATCCTGGCAACGACTTTATGGTTTCCAGATTGAAAAAAATTGCAAACGGTGAAATACCTCCTGAAAAAGTAGACTTGAATTACTATACTCATGAGTGTCGAGAATATCAGCGTTACTGTAATTTAGGTTGGGAAACAGGCAGGCCAGCCGATGACATTGAATCTTATGATTTATGGAACAACACGCACACTGCAACTCTCGAAGATTATAGAATAACTGGCGATGACCTTTATCATCCGGATGCCCCATCATGGTAAACAACACTGAACTAAACATTCTTAAGCTGTTAGCTTCAAGAAATGACGTAAATTGGAATTGGTATAATCTTGATCGCGCTATGTCAAAGCGAAAAATGGATGGAGTGGGTAATGTTGCACGGCTTATTAGGGGCTTATCCGAAGCGGGATTAGTTGACATAATACCAAGAACCCCAGCAGGTATGGATCACTATCAGATATCAGAGCAAGGCTCTCGACTTCTGGAAGAACTTGATCATCAAGATTTAATCCAGACCGATTTATCATAACAGTCGTTTCAGGAACCGCCTCAGAAGCTCTGTTGGCGGTTCAGCCATTCATTTTTGGTTAATGGCTTGATGAAGTATCTCGCCTTAAAACATTCCGGGAAGGCGTCATTCACACTTGACATAATTTCTCATGATATCAAATAAATACGTGTTAACCACTACAAAGCTCAACGTCCTGAAAGTCATGGCAGAAAAAGACATAGACTGGACATGGATGATACTGGATCGCACCCTTGCTACACGGGGTATTCCCGGATTTAGCAATGTTGCGACGATAGTAACCAACCTGATGAACGATGGAATGGTAGATACTGTTTATAACGAGACCTCATCAAAACCAAGGTATCGCGTATCTGAGCAAGGACACCAGTTATTGGGACAAATCGGCAAGGCTATAAATCCATCAGATATCCCATGATTTGTGGCTAATTATCATGGATACGAGACATCTCAGGCTTTGCTGTACGGGCCTTCACATAGCCAGGGCTATTATGAATCTTTTTTCCGGGCCATGTGCAGGTAAAACCTTATCGAAACGGGATGGACCCCAAGATCTGCCTGCATCCATTACCTGATGGGGATTGAGGCAGGTTGATTCAGGCTTTGGAAGCATAAATCCCAGACACAAAAAAAGCCGCCCTTGAGCGACTTAAATTTCCATACCTGGTGCGAAGGCCGGCCTCGAATCTCACACCCAATAGACTGATATCAATGCAGTTTATAATCAGGAATAAATAGTTATACCCGCACTTGTACCCACAAGTTAAAATCCGTATAAAAAACAGACATTACTAGCGGGTACAAAGCCATACCAGTAGAACACCGATATGGTTGTCAAAGCAAGATTCAGGCAGGCAGGAAAGTTTTCTTCAGAGGCACCAAAAGTTTGGTCTCGATATCGACTTGCTCGTAGTTCTCAATAAGAGCACGGACGAGATCATCAAGCGTCCAGAGCGTCAGAGGTATCGTCGAACGATCGGCCTCATAGCGAGCATCTTTCGTAAAGCCCCCTGTACTGACATAAAGCCCGCGATCGTCTTTATGGCGACCGCCGATAAAGCTACGGATCTGTTGGCTTCCCATCTGTTCCCTGCGATGTTTTACCTCAACGATAATACGTGGATTTTCAAAACCGAATCCATCAGGTGAAGCAATGATATCTTTACCCCGATCGGCTCCCGCAGGTGACACCTGCGTTTTATACCCCATGCTGCGCAGGACTCCGGCAACGAGATTTTGCATCTCGTCCCAATCAAGAGAGTTGATACGATCTTTGATACCCTCAAACGCCAGCATTTCCATATCGCGCAGCGGATCAGAAACGACCTCATCTTCATCCATCGCAACTGGATTCTGAGTAATCACATCTATAGTGGGTTTCTTATCCTGCAAAAGCTCTTCTAGAGCATATTCTGGAAGCTGGAAGACCGTCAGCGTAGAACCCAATGTGTTTTTGGTAGCAACAGACAGTCTATCGCGGTCGATTTCTTGAGTATTCCATTTAACCTGCCGAGCGATCCCCATCCCCTCTTCCACCCATTCAGGATGATATTGGAAGTCCGAAGTAACTTTGCCGAGCAGGTAAGTACGGTTGGCTGGCGAATAGGTAATAACCCAATCACCCTTCTGGATCTCATTAACAAATCGCCAGACCTGCGATGCACCAGAACGGGCTGTTCCCAGCTTCGTTAAAGGATCTGCCTTCTGGTATAAAGCGAGTAGCTGAGCTCGGGACAGGCCGGGTTTGACCAAAGGAGCAAGCTGAGACCAACCGATACCTACAATTTGCTTATCACGAAAATCGTCATAGAGTTTGCCGCCGTCACCGCGAATCATCCACATTCTGCTGCCCATAGCCATCCCTTCATGAGGAAAAGAAATTAAGCTGGATCATAAGCTTGTTCGCCGTAGGCATCAATAAAGGCTGCATAATATACCCGGATAATGTTGTGCGATGATGTTATTCAGCTTATCAACCAGCTCCCGTCACTTAAAAGCAATATGAGCAGTTCCCTCCTTAAAGTACTTAATCGCAAATATCTCATCCTCGTAGCGGTTACCTTTCAGTATCGTCTGGCAACCCGTATTTGCAGGCTGAGCGACCTTCGTGGATGGTTTCACCGAACTTGAGGTATGTGCCATACAGGGCATTAATCTGCGCGGTCTGTGACTTCAGCATTTTTTAGTGCGAATTGTGCAGAACCAGACCCCCCCCTGTTCTCCTGTCTTAGCCGCGTATTCTGGCCTGATGTAAACATTAATTCCCGGCGAACAGCTGATCGACGTTACAAGCGAAACATCATCGATTAGAGCGAAATACGCAACTTTGCAACCATTCTTGATTTCATGATTTTTACGAAAAATTTCACAGTCTGGTACGACGATTATCATTTCGAGTAAAGCGCGACAAATGTACTCGGGCAGTTAACAGAGAACGTGTAACATAGATATCAATTGAACAGTCATTACTGCCAGCCGTTCTGGGATTATGGGGCGCTGCATGGCCTGAGACGTGATAAAAATCAAAACAGGGTATACGATGAAATTCACCGAAGACACCCGGGTAAAAATCCCCGTCATCCTCCACCTGATACGGCTGGGCTACCGCTACCTGTCTCTGAAAGAACAACACTGGGACAAAGAAACCAACATCTTTCCTGACCTTTTCACCGCTGCAGTTGGCAGAATTAACCCCGGAATTGCGCCCGACGACATCGGGCGCCTGTTAAAAGACCTCACGCTGCTTCTCGACAACGACGACTTGGGCCGCGCCTTCTTCGAAAAACTCAGCGACCGTTCCGGCATCAAACTGATAGACTTCGATAACTTCAACAACAACAGCTTCCATGTCGTCACCGAACTAACCTGCGAAAACGGCGATGAAGAGTTCCGCCCGGACATCACGCTACTGATCAATGGCATGCCACTGATCTTTATCGAAGTAAAAAAACCCAACAACCGCGAAGGTATAGTCGCAGAACGCAACCGCATCAACGAACGCTTTAAGAACCCCAAATTCAAACGCTTCGCCAATATCACCCAGTTCATGATCTTCTCCAACAACATGGAGTATGACGACAGCGACCCGGAGCCGATTCAGGGGGCTTTCTACGCCAGCAGCTCTTACAGCAACCCGGTATTCAACTACTTTCGCGAAGAAGAACTCATCAACCTGACGGCGTTACTGAAACCACTGCCAGAAGAAACCGAAATCGCCATCCTGAAAGACAACAACCTGGAAGTAATCCGCACCAACCCAGAATTTCAGACCAATAAAGATCACAACCGCCCGACCAACCGCCTCTGCACCGCGCTGTTAAGCCGCGATCGGCTGGCATTTATCCTGCGCTATGCACTGGTATACGTCGCCGAGTCGGGGGGCATCCAGAAACACATCATGCGCTACCCGCAGCTCTTCGCAACCAAAGCGATCGAACGTAAACTCAACGCTGGCGTAAAAAAAGGCATCATCTGGCACACTCAGGGCAGCGGAAAAACCGCGCTGGCTTATTACAACGTGCGCTTCCTGACCGATTACTTCCAAAATCAGCAGGTGATCCCAAAGTTCTACTTTATTGTTGATCGTCTGGATCTGCTCCAGCAGGCGCAGCGTGAATTTTCCGCCCGTGGCTTAATCGTTCACCTTATCGACTCCCGCGAAGCCTTCACCCGCGATATCAAAGCGACGCAGGCGCTGCACAACCACCACGGCAAAGCGGAAATCACCGTCGTCAATATCCAGAAATTCCGCGATGACCCGGACGTCGTCACCACCAAAGACTACGACATCAGCATCCAGCGCGTGTACTTCCTCGATGAAGTCCACCGAAGCTACAACCCTAAAGGGAGCTTCCTGGCGAACTTAAGCCAGTCGGATACCAACGCCATCAAAATTGGCCTGACCGGCACGCCGCTGCTGGGAACGGACTACAACTCCCGTGATATCTTCGGCGACTACATCCACAAATACTACTACAACGCCTCCATTGCCGATGGCTACACGCTGCGCCTGATCCGCGAAGAGATCGCCACCAACTACCGGATGATCCTGCAACAGGCGCTAAAAGAGGTGGAAGTCAGAATGGGCGATGTGGATCGCAAATTCATCTATGCCCATCCCAGCTTCGTCAAACCGATGCTGAACTACATCGTCACCGACTTTGCCAAAAGCCGGGGCGCGCTGAATGATGACACCATCGGCGGCATGGTGATTTGCGACAGCTCTGAACAGGCCAGACAGATGTTTGAGTTATTCAACACTGACTACGCCGAATCACCCACCGTCGCCGATGACTTCACCGACGAAATGCCGGTATTACAGGCCGCAGAACCCGCCGCCGTTTACCAGATCCACGTCAAAGAAACGCGGAAAATAAAACGCGCCGCCCTGATCCTGCACGACATCGGCAGCAAGCAGGAACGCAAAGAGTGGGTGGAGCAATTCAAGGCGGGCGAGATTGACCTGCTGTTCGTCTACAACATGCTGCTCACCGGCTTTGATGCCAAACGGCTGAAAAAACTCTACCTCGGACGGGTGATCAGAAAACACAACCTGCTCCAGGCGCTGACCCGCGTTAACCGTACGTACAACCACTTCCGCTATGGCTACGTGGTGGACTTCGCCGACATCCGCAAGGAATTTGACGCCACCAACAAAGCCTACTTTGAAGAGCTACAGGCCGAACTGGGCGACGAAATGGAGCACTACTCCCGCCTGTTCAAATCGGCGGAAGAAATCCGCGAAGAAATCGAGCACATCAAAGACGTTCTGTTTACCTTCGACACGGAAAACGCGGAAATCTTCACTGACCAGATAAACCAGATCCAGGACAGGGAAACCGCACTGGCGCTGAAAAACGCGCTCGCCGACGCCCGCAGCCTGTACAACCTCATCCGCCTCCAGGGCAACACTGAATTTCTTCAGGCGCTGGACTTCAACAAACTCAACATCCTTTACCGCGAAGCCAGCCGCCGCCTCGACTTACTCAACCTGAAAGCGGATCTGGAACAGGGCGTTGACCTCTCCGGCCTGCTGCACCGGGCGCTGGAAGAGGTGATCTTTGAATTCCATAAAGTGGGTGAAGAAGAGCTGGTACTGGCCGACGAACTGAAAGAAACGCTGCGACGTACCCGCGAGGCGCTGGCCGCAAATTTCGACCAACAGGATCCGCAGTTTGTCAGCCTGAAAGACGAACTAGAGCGCCTGTTCAAAAAAAAGAAGCTCAGCGAAGTCACGCAGGAAGAAATGGTTGCGAATATCGGCACACTCAATAAAATTCATGACCGCATCAAAGAGCTGAACCGCCAGAACAACCTGCTGCGCCAGAAATACCGGGGCGACGTGAAATACGCGCGTACCCACAAACGCCTGCGCGAGCGCGGCGGCCTGAGCGAACCAGAGCGTAAAATCTTCGAAGCACTGCTTGGCGTTAAGCTGGATGCGGATGAAAAAGTGCTGAACAACAGCCAGATACTGAACAATGAAAGCTACTTTGAGCGCCAGATTGTGTCATGTGTACTTGACCATTTTGAACAACAGCAGCACATCACCCTCAGTGCGAAAGCGGCTGGCGACATTAACCGCCTGATTGTGGCGGAATACCTGAACGAATTTAATACCGGAGCACGTACGTGGTAGAACTGGAATTTAGAGACAAAACCAAAACCCTGATCGACAGCCTGAAAAGCATCTGTGCGAACTACGGTCTGGGCAACGACGGTAACGAATTCAAAATCATCACGCAGGCATTCCTGTACAAATTCCTGAACGACAAATTCGCCTTTGAAGCCAAAAAGGTGGATAAAAGCATCGCCAGCGCCGAAAAATGGGAAGTCGCGCTTAATCAGATGGGGGAGGAACAGCGTGACAAGCTGCAGCTGAAGATGAGCGCCGACACCGCCCGTCTGAAACCGCATCACTTCATTCAGTATTTATACAACCGTCAAAATGAGGCCAATTTCTCCACCACCTTTGACGACACCCTGATGGACATCGCCGCCACCAACAACGACGTCTTCGCGGTCAAAACCGACGGCGGCGCGAAAGTGGTGCTGTTTGAACGCCTCAGCCTGTACATCGCCGACGAATCAAAGCGCGACGACTTCTGCCGCGCCATTATCAACAAACTGGCCGATTTCAGCTTTGAACGCATCTTCACGCAGAAATTCGACTTCTACGCCACCATCTTTGAATACCTGATCAAAGACTACAACAGCAACTCCGGCGGCAAATACGCGGAATACTACACCCCCCACGCCGTGGCGCGCATCATGGCGGAAATCTTGGTGCCGAAAGCGCAGCAGGGCGTGGTGCGTAACGTAAGCTGTTACGATCCGTCCGCCGGTTCCGGCACGCTGCTGATGAACGTGGCGCATGCCATCGGAGAAGATCGTTGCAGCATCTTTGCGCAGGATATCTCGCAGAAATCCTCCAGCCTGCTGCGCCTGAACCTGATCCTCAACAATCTGGTGCATTCGATCCCCAACGTTATCCAGGGCAACACCATTCTGCATCCGTTCCACAAGGACGGCAGCGCGCTGAAACGCTTTGACTACATCGTCTCCAACCCGCCGTTCAAGATGGATTTCAGCGATTTCCGCGACGATCTCGACAGCAAAGAAAACCAGCAACGTTTCTTTGCCGGGATACCGAAAATCAAAGCCAAAGCCAGGGACAAAATGGAAATTTATCAGTTGTTCCTGCAACACATCATTTTCTCGCTGAAACCGGGTGGTAAGGCGGCGGTGGTGGTGCCGACCGGGTTTATCACCGCGCAGTCGGGCATTGATAAAGGGATTCGCGAACACCTGGTGAAAAACAGGATGCTGGCGGGCGTGGTTTCCATGCCGTCGAATATCTTCGCCACCACCGGCACCAACGTGTCGATCCTGTTTATTGACGCCAGTAACAAAGAGAAAGTGGTGCTGATCGACGCCTCGAATTTAGGTGAAAAGGTCAAAGACGGTAAAAACCAGAAAACGGTACTGACCGAAGAAGAAGAGAAGCGCATCTGCGAAGTGTTCAACAATAAGTGGAGCGAAGAGGATTTCTCGGTAGTGGTCAGCTATGACGAGATCGCCGGGAAAAATTACTCTTTTAGCGCCGGACAGTATTTTGATGTAAAAATTGAATACACCGATATGACGCCGGAACAGTTTGCCGCAAAGATGAAAGGGTTTACGGAGAATCTGGAGGGTTTGTTTAGCCAGTCGCGCGAGCTGGAAGCGGAGATTAAGAAGCAGATGGCGGGGCTGAAGTATGAAGTATAATCAGTGGCCGAGGGTTAAAATAGCTGAATTATGTGAGCTTATTGTTGATTGTGTTAACAAAACCGCACCTAGTGTTGATTACGAAACTCCTTACAAGATGATTCGCACGCCAAATATTAAAGGTGGCCGAATTAATTTGACGGGATGTCGTTATGTTGAGAAAGAAACCTTTAAAAAATGGACTCGGCGTGCAACTGTTGACAAGGGCGATGTATTGTTAACTCGCGAAGCCCCGATGGGAGAAGTCGGCTATGTTGATTTTACGGACACTGTATTTCTTGGTCAAAGAATAATGCAGTATAGAGCTGATCCCCAAAAATTGGACTCAGCTTTTTTATTGTATTCATTTTTATCTCCGGATTTGCAATGCCAATTTCGCAGACATGATAGCACTGGTTCAATTGTCAGTCATATTCGAGTACCTGATTGTTCTGAGTTTGAAATAAGCCTTCCGTCGTTGGATGAACAAAGAAAAATAGCCAGCACTCTCAGGAATATTGACGAAAAAATCGCCCTCAACAGTCACATCAACACCGAACTGGAGGCAATGGCGAAAACGCTGTACGACTACTGGTTTGTACAGTTTGATTTCCCTGATGCCAACGGAAAACCGTATAAAACTTCCGGCGGAAAGATGGAGTATAACACCACGCTGAAAAGGGAAATTCCGGCGGGTTGGCGTGCTTCCAATATCCTATCACTGGCTAACCTGTTAGGTGGTGGAACACCTACAAAAACAAAACCTGAGTACTGGAATGGTTCTATTCCTTTTTTTACACCAACAGATTCAGATAAGAATATTTACAGCCTAAATACACAGGATTCGATTACTGATCTTGGTTTAAAAAACAGTAGTACGCGGCTCTTTGAAAAAAACACAATTTTCATCACAGCCAGAGGATCGGTTGGTCGTCTCGCCCTGAATGCTGTTCCTATGGCTATGAACCAATCATGTTATGCACTGAAAGCAAAACAAGGTGTAAGTTTTGCATTTTTGTATTTTCTTACTAAAGAGTTGATTCATCACCTCGAAGTGAAGGCAACTGGTTCAGTATTTAACTCGATTATCTCAAACGACATAGAATATACCTACCTGGCATTACCTGAAGATAATGATTTAATAGATAAGTATGCAAAAAAAACTGAGTTAGCATTTGCAAAAATTGAATTGCTGACCAAAGAAAACCAACACCTCATCGCGCTCCGAGACTGGCTCCTCCCCCTACTTATGAATGGACAGGTCACGGTCAAATAATCCCCAACATGTTTTGCGTGGCGCAGTCTAGAGCCTTACTGCGTCTCGCTCACCATAACCAATACCTTGTCATCTATTGCGTATATTGATATCTCACACATCTACCAGCATTAATTATTACTACATCTAAACGACATATAACCGTCATCAAAGAGCCTACTTTTCACTTTGGGTAGATAGTCAATCCGGTTGAGCTAATCGCCGTTATATACATCATTATAAATATCCCGGCGATTTAAGGTATATTTGTGTCCCCTGGTACAAGGTTCTTATTTAAACTGAATATTGATGAAGTTGTTCATTCCAACTTATCTCAATGGATTGTTAGTTTTGGCATAGTCAAAGGGAGAGATAACTTCTTGCATATTCGCATCCAAATAATCAGCCCACCACTGCAGCATCAGTCTGAGTTCATCCAAGTGCTCCGCCTTATGGATATAAGTCGCCCGCACAGAGCTACGTTCCTGATGGCTCATCTGCCGCTCTACCGCATCCCTCGACCACAATCCTGATTCAATCAGCGAACTACACGCCATCGTTCTGAAACCATGTCCACAGACTTCCGTTTTTGTGTCATAGCCCATCACTCGAAGAGCCTTGTTCACCGTATTCTCACTCATCGGCTTACGGGGATCGTGATCGCCTACGAAAATCAGCTCTCGATTCCCATTCATGCTTTTGATCTTTTCCAGAATGGCTAGAGCCTGCCGCGACAAAGGAACAAGATGAGGCGTCCGCATCTTTGAACCACGCTGAGAATGTTTAACACCTTCCAGCGGTTCACGTTCACCCGGAATCGTCCACATGGCCTTTTCAAAATCTACTTCAGACCAGCGTGCAAAACGCAGCTCGCTTGAAAGGATGAAAACCAACAAAGTGAGTTTAACCGCCAGTCGGGTTAACGGCCTGCCAGAATAGTGATCGATGCGGTGAAGCAATTCAGGAATGCGATTAAGTTCCAGGGCAGCACGGTGCTGTCTTTTCGCCGTAGCAACCGCACCAGCAATCTCCTGCGCGGGGTTATAATCGATTAAGCCGCTCTGCACAGCAAAGCGCATAATCGCGGTAGTACGCTGCTGTAAACGAGCAGCGACTTCAAGACGCCCGGATGACTCCACCGCTTTGATGGGTACAAGAAGATCCCGAGTCTTCAGTTCCGCAATGTTCCTCTTACCAATAGCAGCAAAGAGATTATCTTCGAGGCTTTTTAATACACGAGCGCTATGCGATGCAGACCATTTCTGATTGCTGGCATGCCAGTCTCTGGCGACCACTTCAAACGTTATCGCCTCTTGCTCCTGCTCTACCTTAACGGCTTTCTTGTTCTCACTGTGATCGACACCATTAGCTAACAGCTTACGAGCCTCATCCCGGCGTGCTCTGGCATCCGCCAGCGAAACCTCAGGGTATTTCCCCAGCGCCAGCATCTTCTCCTTACCGCCAAAGCGATAACGAAGCCGCCAATATTTGGAACCGTTAGGGTGAACCAGCAAAACCATGCCTTCACCGTCACAGTTTATAGGCTTTTGCTTCAGGCTTAGCCGAACGAACCTTCACATCACTCAGAGCCATAGTGAGTATCCTTTCAAGGGTTCAGTGTGGGTACAAACATTATCGAACCGGGAAATACCCGCAGTTGTACCCGCATCAGTAAGTTGATGTAGATTGAATCAGGTTGACTTAGGTTGAGTGAAAAAGCGAGGAAAGCCTTGCGGATACTGGATTTCAGGCACAAAAAAAGACGTCCGTTGACGTCTATTGATGTTCCGATGGTGCCGAAGGCCGGAATCGAACCGGCACGCCTCGCGGCGGTTGATTTTGAATCAACTGCGTCTACCGATTTCGCCACTTCGGCACTGAAGGGTATGCGGAAAACGTTGAGGATTATACCGTTACCCCCTGTTTCCGCAACCCTTATCGGCAGGCGAAGGTGCAACTGCTGAAAAAAACGTCTTTTGGGTTCTCAGGGACACTGTGTGACATCCTTGTCAGAAATTCTTCACTCACCCTCACCCGCTGCAAAGCACTCACGTCAGCCATCATGTTTCACTGGCATATCAAAAGATCTAACCCGAAACAGGCTTCACGTCCGTTACCAGCGTCGGCAGATCCCAGGTACCGCCCGCATGGATGTAACGGCACATGCCGGTCCCGCCGTCATAGCTTTTGCGGAAAGACTGGCCGTCCCATACCCAGCTTTCCTGGCTCATACAGTCACCGATCCCCCGGCCTTTCTGCACATTGGTAATCTCGCCCTTGTCGTAATCCGACCCGGAGATGGTCACCAGCACCGGCGTGCCTTTGAGTTGGTTATCGATGACCCAGTAGCCATATCCTTCGTTATAAGCGGCACGCCAGCAGAGCGCCGAAAGCAAAGCATGGCTGTCATCCAGTGGAGTAAGAGTGAGTCCGTCGGTTTCCGGATCGCTGTTTTCTGCAGGTGAATACAGGCTGTCGCACGTGTCATCGTCATTGTGATTGACCGTAGAAAGCAGTCGGGTTTTCAGCGCGTCGATTTCTGGTGCGGTCAGCAGACGGGGTTCGCCGCTGAGGGTTTTTGCCGCCTGAATAACCGGTGCAGGCACAGCCTTAGCCACGCTGCTCTCGGGCTTATTGCCCTTTTTAGTGAGTGCACCTGGCGTGCCGATACGGCCCTGCACGTCGTCCGCTTTCAGCAGCACGGCATAAGCGCCCTCGCCGGAAAGCAGGAAAGGCTTTGTTCCGCCTTTAAACTCGACTTTACCGCTGCCTTTGACGGCACTGATTACCGCAGAGGTCTGGCTGGCCGAAAGCCGCCAGTTATCGTCAGCCGCCACCAGATTGCCTGCTGATTTCCCGTTGATCCACACCGTCAGCTTTTCCGCCGGTTTGCTGTCATCTTCGGTGTCGCCCAGCGTCACCTCTCCCACTGGCTCCGTTGCAGGTCCAGCGGCACGGGTGAGCAGAATGGAGCCGGACGGATCCTCTTCTTTGGCATAACCCGCAATGCGACAGGTC
>Ga0308162_1001881_pt1 | contig 15119 bp, 11 predicted proteins | sample PhySR2_FD_201370 | JGI IMG/M metagenome (GOLD analysis project Ga0308162, IMG submission 201370) | Phyllosphere microbial communities from UC Gill Tract Community Farm, Albany, California, United States - DLSLS.R2 | ecosystem: Host-associated > Plants > Phyllosphere > Unclassified | place: USA... | reverse complement strand
ACCTCCAGGATGGAGAATGAGAACCCCTCAGAAGAGGTGGTGGGCCAGGATGCTAAGGATACATCAGGACGATGCGCGACAGGAGTTCGCACTGGACAAGTTGTCATGGAAGAGCAGGGAGCAAAAACGTAGCAGGATGGCTGCAAACGAACCGGGAGCACTGTTTATACAGTGCTCCCTTTTTTTGTGCCTGTGCCAACAAGTGATATGCTTGCCGCCCCTTTTTGACTGCTTGCCGGAGGTGGCGCATGACGCCTGAACAATTGATTACACAACGGCTGGAGCAACTGGAAGCGGTGATGCGTGAGCACCATCTCTGGCAGAGTACCCCTCCGGCCGAAGACGCGCTCGAGAGCCGTGAACCCTTTTGCCTGGATACGCTGGAGCCGCTGCAGTGGCTCCAGTGGGTGCTGGTTCCGCGGATGCATGCCCTGATAGCGGCTCAGCATCCTTTACCGCAAAATTTTGCCGTTGCTCCCTACTACGAGGTGGCGCTGGTGCCTGACCAGCCCGGCATTGCACCGCTACTGCTGACCCTGCGTCAGCTTGACGCGTTGATCAAGGATGCAGCCCACTGATGCTGGAGATACTCTATCAGGATGAGTGGCTGGTTGCTGTCAACAAGCCCAGCGGCTGGCTGGTTCATCGCAGCTGGCTGGATCGTCATGAAACGGTGTTCGTAATGCAGACCGTTCGCGATCAGATTGGACAGCATGTGTTTACCGCGCATCGCCTGGACAAACCCACCTCAGGCGTACTGCTGATGGGGCTTTCAAGCGAAGTCGGCCGTCTGCTTTCCCTGCAGTTCGAACAGCACCAGATGCAGAAAACCTATCATGCTGTCGTACGCGGCTGGCTGGAGAGCAGCGGAACGCTCGACTATCCGCTGGTGGAAGAGCTGGATAAAATCGCTGACAGGCACGCCACGGAAGCGCGCACCGCACAGCCCGCAGTCACTGATTATCAGTCACTGGCGACGGTCGAGATGCCGGTCGGCATTGGCCGCTATCCCACATCGCGTTACAGCCTGGTTGAAATGGCTCCTAAAACCGGTCGTAAGCATCAGCTGCGTCGTCATATGTCGCACCTGCGTCATCCGATTATTGGCGATTCGGCACACGGTGATCTGCGCCAGAACCGGGGGGCCGCCGAACACTTTGGCGCTAATCGGCTGATGCTGCACGCCAGCAGCCTGGCACTCACCCATCCGGTGACCGGGGAACCGTTGCTGCTGCGCGCCGGACTGGATGGCGTCTGGCAGAACCTGATGAACCAGTTTGGCTGGCAGGATCGCATTCCTGAGGTGCCGCGGGTTGAGTTTAACGCAGCGCCAGGACAGGATAACGTTTCAGAATAAGGGAGAAAGCAGATGGCAAAGATTGGCATTTTTGTGGGGACGGTATACGGCAATGCGCTGCTGGTAGCAGAAGAAGCAGAGCCCGTTCTGCAGCAGCAGGGTCACAGCGTCACCGTGTTTGATGAGCCGACGCTGGCAGACTGGCAGAACTATGCCAGCGACGTGGCGTTAATTGTCACGTCAACCACCGGACAGGGCGATTTTCCCGACACGATTTCAGGCCTGTTCCATGCAGTTAAAGATAAGCTGGGTCATCAACCTGCGTTGCGCTATGGCGTGATTGCGCTGGGTGACAGCAGTTACGACCATTTTTGTGGCGCGGGTAAAGCTTTCGATGCGCTGCTGCAGGAGCAGGGCGCGCAGCGGATTGGTGAGGTGTTACTGGTTGATGCCACTGAAAATCCTGAGCCGGAAGCGGTGACTTCTCCGTGGGTTGAAGCCTGGGGCGCGCAGTTCTGATGACCACGCCAGGCTTATCTCTGCTTTAGGAGCTAAGGATAAGCCTGGCGTGTGTGCACGGCGCGGTCAGGTCACCGGTGCCGGGTTAAACACCGCCAGCTGATTACGGATACCCCAGCGATCGGACCAGGTCTGCTTCCTGCCACTGGCAATGTCCAGAATCAACTCAAACAACCGCCAGCCCACCTGTTCAATACTCTCTTCACCGGTCGCAATCGTCCCGGCATTGATGTCCATCAGATCGTGCCAGCGCTCTGCCAGCGCATTACGCGTCGCCATCTTGATGACCGGAATTGCAGCCAGACCGTAAGGCGTTCCGCGACCGGTAGTGAAAACCTGTAGCGTGATACCGGACGCCAGCTGCTGCGTACCGCAGACAAAATCGCTGGCGGGCGTCGCCGCGTAGATCAATCCACGCCGCGTGGGCCGCTGGCCGGGCGACAGCACTTCAACAATGGCGCTGCGCCCCGATTTAGCGATCGACCCCAGCGCTTTTTCCACCACGTTCGCCAGCCCGCCTTTTTTATTGCCCGGCGACGGATTCGCGCTGCGATCGGTCTGGCCCTGGTCGAGGTAGTTGTCATACCAGGCCATCTCCTCCAGTAAGCGCTTACCGACTTCCTGGTTAATCACCCGTGGCGTCAGCAGGTGAATCGCATCACGTACTTCAGTGACTTCCGAAAACATCACCGTCGCACCGCAGCGCACCAGCAGATCGGACGCGAAACCCACTGCCGGATTCGCCGTCACGCCCGAGAACGCATCGCTGCCACCGCACTGCATACCGACAATCAGTTCTGCTGCGGAACAGGTTTCACGCTGGCGCTGATTCAGCCGCTGGAGATGACGCTCCGCTACCTGCAGAATCTCATTTACCATCGCACCAAAACCGACCAGCTTCTCATCCTGCAAACGCACGATGTCATGATCGTCCAGCGAAATCGCCTGCACGTCAGGCGTGCCGGTCAGCAGACGCTCCGGCTGTAACTTCTCACAGCCCAGGCTGACGATCATGACTTCGCCACCGAAATTAGCATTCAGCGCCAGGTTATGAATGGTGCGAATCGGCACTACCGCCGCGGGTGCATTAATCGCCACGCCGCAGCCATAAAGGTGGTTGAGCGCGACCACGCCATCCACATTCGGGTAGCGCGGCAGCAAATCCCGTTCAATGATCTGTACGACATGATCCACCACACCGGCCACGCAGTGGACGCTGGTGGTGATCCCCAGCAGGTTACGCGTGCCGACGCTGCCATCCGCATTGCGATAACCTTCAAAGGTATAGCCTTCCAGCGGCGGCAATTCAGGCGGAACCTGATTGGCTAACGGCAGACTCGCCAGCGGAGGCGCTTCCGGCAGCGCGACCAGCGACTCATCAATCCAGCTGCCCTGGGCAATATCCCGTAATGCATAGCCGATGACTTCACCATAACGCACGATCTCTGCGCCCTGGTTAATTGCGCGCAGCGCCACTTTGTGGCCCTGTGGCACATGCTCCGTGAGTGTCAGGCCATCCGCAAACTGCGTGCCAGCCGGCAGACCCAGGCTGTTAACCACAATCGCCACATTGTCGTGCTCATGGACTTTGATATAGAGCGGTTGTTCATCTGTGTTTGGGTACATCGCTCACCTTCCCGTCTGTCGTGCCGTACTTGTGCGGCACGCTGTAATGTTCTGACCTGTCACACGATTGTTTGCCATCTTCAGTATAGGGAGGCGGCGTGGGGCGCGCATTGTGCAAATGACCACCATTGAGGCAAGTCGCCTTATGATTTTGAGGCGATTATCCAGAAGCAAGTGAAGAGCCTCACAAACAGCGGGAGAAAGCGTTACCTGAGGGGGTTTTCGCTCGTTTATTTGCCGCTTTCGTGAGCCATCCCGCAGGGTTTTGTGCATCCGCAATACAATCACTTCTTCACCGGCGTTATTCCAGGGCGATGTGCCAATGTGCTCGCTTCAGGCTGTTCTTATACTGGGTTCCGTTAGCCAAAGTCAGGTTATCTGTCACGACGTATTACTCATCTGAAGAGGTTACCGAGGCGCATTAGCTGCCACCTCGCAGATGGATAAATAAAGGTTTGCCAGAACAACAAGATCGCCGTGTTTAACCCAACTTCTCTCTGATACCCAACGCGATGTGTATGCAGTCAGAGCGAATGTAGCTCACGCTATATTTCAGGAGTGCATCATGAATAGTTTCAGCCAGACCGCGGAGACGGTGCAGAAGCGCACCAATGCCCGCTACTGGATTGTGGTGATGTTATTTATCGTCACCTCATTCAACTACGGTGACCGCGCAACCATTTCGATTGCCGGTTCTGCAATGTCCAAAGATATCGGTCTCGATTCGGTCGGACTTGGCTATATCTTCTCTGCCTTCTCATGGGCGTACGTTATTGGCCAGATTCCGGGCGGCTGGCTGCTCGATCGCTTCGGCTCTAAACGCGTCTATTTCTGGAGCATCTTTACCTGGTCGCTGTTTACGCTGCTGCAGGGATTTGTAGATATCTTCAGCGGCTTCGGCATCATTATGTCGCTGTTTATTCTGCGTTTCCTGGTAGGGCTGGCCGAAGCGCCTTCCTTCCCGGGCAACAGCCGCATTGTGGCCGCCTGGTTCCCGGCGCAGGAGCGCGGCACGGCGGTAGCGATCTTCAACTCGGCGCAATACTTCGCCACTGTCATCTTCGCCCCCATCATGGGCTGGCTGGTCTCTGAAGTGGGCTGGGCGCATGTGTTCTGGTTCATGGGCGGCCTGGGCATCATCCTCAGCTTTATCTGGCTGAAAGTGATCCACGATCCTACCGATCACCCTGGCGTGAACAAGGCTGAACTGGAGTACATGGAGCAGGGCGGCGCGCTGATCAACATGGATGTCAAAAAGGATAGCCGCAAAGTGAGCTGGAGCGAGAAGTGGTTCCAGATTAAGCAACTGCTGACGTCACGCATGATGCTGGGCATCTACCTCGGTCAATACTGTGTTAATGCCTTAACCTACTTCTTTATTACCTGGTTCCCGGTCTATCTGGTGCAGGCGCGCGGCATGTCGATTCTGAAAGCGGGCTTTATTGCTTCGATTCCGGCGGTGTGTGGCTTCCTCGGCGGCGTACTGGGTGGGGTAATTTCTGACTGGCTGATGCGTAAAACCGGCTCGCTGAATATCGCACGTAAAACGCCAATTGTGCTCGGCATGCTGCTCTCCATCTCAATGGTGATGTGTAACTACACCGATACCGAATGGATGGTGGTGTTCTTTATGGCACTGGCGTTCTTTGGTAAAGGCATCGGTGCGCTGGGCTGGGCGGTAATGGCAGATACCGCGCCGAAAGAGATCAGTGGCCTGAGCGGCGGTCTGTTTAACATGTTCGGCAACTTCTCCGGCATCGTAACGCCTATCGCCATCGGCTACATCATTGCCACCAGCGGATCCTTTGAGGGCGCGCTGATCTATGTCGGCATTCATGCCTTTGTCGCAGCCTTCAGCTTCCTGGTCATTGCGGGCGATATCAAACGTGTCGAACTGAAAAACTGGCCCGGTAAGGATGCATTATGAACACGCAAAGTTCGCCGGTGATTACTGAGATGCAGGTTATCCCGGTCGCCGGTTATGACAGCATGCTGCTCAATATTGGCGGTGCGCACAACGCCTGCTTTACCCGCAACATTGTGGTCCTCACCGACAGCGCCGGTCACACCGGCGTGGGTGAAGCGCCTGGCGGTGACACCATCTATCAGACGCTGGTGGAGGCGATTCCGCAGGTGAAAGGCCAGCAGATTGCGCGAATGAACCGTCTGGTGCAGCAGGTACATAAAGGCAATCAGTCGGCTGACTTCACCACTTTTGGCAACGGTGCCTGGACCTTTGAACTACGTGTCAATGCGGTGGCCGCGCTGGAAGCGGCGCTGCTTGATTTGCTGGGGCAGTGTCTGGGCGTCCCGGTGGCTGAACTGCTGGGGCCGGGCAAACAGCGCGATGAAGTCACGGTGCTGGGCTATCTTTTTTATCTTGGCGACCGCCGCAAGACGGATCTCCCTTATCTCAGTGGCGATCAGGCCAGCCACGACTGGTATCACCTGCGTCATCAGGAAGCGCTGACGAGCGATGCCGTGGTGCGGCTGGCTGAGGCGGCTGCGGATAAATATGGCTTTAAAGATTTCAAGCTCAAAGGTGGCGTGCTCCCCGGCGAGCAGGAGATCGCTACGGCGGCAGCGCTCAAGCAGCGCTTTCCCGAGGCGCGCATCACAGTCGACCCCAACGGTGCCTGGCTGCTGGACGAGGCGATAGCGCTGTGTAAAGGGATGCAGGATGTGCTGAGCTACGCCGAAGATCCCTGCGGAGCAGAGCAGGGCTATTCGGGGCGTGAAGTGATGGCCGAGTTCCGGCGCGCCACCGGCCTGCCGGTCGCGACCAATATGATTGCCACCAACTGGCGCGAGATGAACCACGCGGTGATGCTGAATGCGGTCGATATTCCGCTGGCGGATCCGCACTTCTGGACGCTGAGCGGTGCCGTGCGTGTCGCGCAGCTATGCGATGAGTGGGGCCTCACCTGGGGTTGCCACTCCAATAACCACTTCGATATTTCTCTGGCAATGTTCACCCATGTGGGTGCGGCGGCGCCGGGCAATCCCACCGCCATTGATACCCACTGGATCTGGCAGGAGGGCGATCAGCGCCTGACGAAAAACCCGCTGCAAATCCGCAACGGAAAAATTGCCGTACCGGATGCGCCGGGTCTGGGCATTGAGCTCGACTGGGAGCAGGTAAACAAAGCCCATCAGCTTTATCAGTCACTGCCCGCCGGTGCGCGTAACGACGCCACCGCGATGCAGTATCTGGTCCCCGGCTGGACATTTGACCGCAAGCGCCCGGCATTTGGCCGGACAACAGCATAAGGAGCAGGAGATGAGTTCAACACCGAAAGTGACCGCCATGCAGGTTATTCCGGTCGCAGGCTACGACAGCATGCTGCTGAACCTCAGCGGCGCTCACTCGCCATTTTTTACCCGCAACATTGTGATTATCAAAGATAACGCCGGACACACCGGCGTCGGTGAAATCCCGGGCGGCGAGAAAATTCGCCAGACGCTGGAAGATGCCGCCTCGCTGGTGATCGGCAAAACGCTGGGTGAGTACAAAAATACCCTCAGCCTGGTGCGCAGTACTTTTGCCGACCGCGATGCGGGCGGACGCGGCAACCAGACCTTTGATCTGCGCACCACGATTCATGTGGTGACCGGCATCGAAGCGGCGCTGCTTGATCTGCTGGGTCAGCACCTGGGCGTCAACGTCGCCTCGCTGCTGGGCGACGGGCAGCAGCGCGACCGCGTTGAGATGCTCGGTTACCTGTTCTACATCGGCGACCGCACTAAAACCTCGCTCTCTTATCAGAATCAGCAAGACGATCCGTGCGACTGGTATCGCCTGCGCCACGAAGAGGCGTTAACGCCGGATGCGGTAGTGCGCCTGGCAGAAGCGGCTTATGAGAAATATGGCTTTAACGACTTCAAACTCAAAGGCGGCGTGCTGCGCGGCGGTGAAGAGGCTGAAGCGGTCACGGCGCTGGCTAAACGTTTTCCTGAAGCTCGCATTACCCTCGATCCCAACGGGGCCTGGTCGCTCAACGAGGCGATCATGCTCGGCAAACAGCTCAAAGATGTGCTGGCTTACGCAGAAGATCCCTGTGGTGCAGAGCAGGGCTATTCAGGCCGCGAAGTGATGGCGGAGTTCCGCCGTGCGACCGGCATGCCCACCGCCACCAATATGATCGCCACCGACTGGCGGCAGATGGGGCATACCCTGTCGCTGCAGTCGGTGGACATTCCGCTGGCCGATCCGCACTTCTGGACCATGCAGGGCTCGGTGCGGGTGGCGCAGATGTGTCACGACTTCGGCCTGACCTGGGGCTCGCACTCTAACAACCACTTTGATATTTCGCTGGCGATGTTTACTCATGTTGCCGCCGCCGCGCCGGGTGCCATTACCGCCATTGATACCCACTGGATCTGGCAGGAGGGCAATCAGCGCCTGACCAAAGAGCCGTTCCAGATTAAAGGCGGCATGGTGCAGGTGCCGCAGAAGCCAGGTCTTGGCGTAGAGCTGGATATGGATCAGGTGATGCAGGCCAATGCGCTCTATCAGAAGCAGGGACTGGGCGCGCGTGACGATGCTGAAGCGATGCAATTTTTAGTACCGGGATGGACTTTCGACAATAAACGCCCGTGCCTGGTACGTTAACCTTTCTGGCTCCCGCCGCGGAGCCACCGTCACAGGAGTTCAACCATGAGTAATGCAGCCTGGCCTAATGGATTTCGTCGTCGCCTGTTAGCGGGCGACACCCTGATTGGCAGCTGGTGTGCGCTGGCCAGTCCGATCTCAACTGAAATCCTGGGGCTGGCCGGTTTCGACTGGCTGGTACTGGATGGCGAACACGCGCCCAACGACATCACGACCTTCGTGCCGCAGCTGATGGCGCTGAAAGGCAGCCATAGCGCGCCCGTGGTGCGTCCGCCCTGCAACGAGCCGGTGATCATCAAGCGCCTGCTGGATATCGGGTTTAACAACTTCCTGGTGCCGTTTGTCGAGACCGAAGAGGAAGCCCTGCGGGCGGTCGCCTCAACCCGCTATCCGCCAGCCGGGATTCGCGGTGTCTCGGTGTCGCACCGCAGCAACATGTACGGCACGTTGCCGGATTACAACAGCACCATTAATGACAACATCACGGTGCTGGTTCAGATCGAAACTCAGCAGGCAGTCGACAACATTGACGCGATTGCAGCCGTTGACGGCGTCGACGGTATTTTTGTCGGGCCGGGCGATCTCTCCGCTGCACTGGGCTATCTCGGCCAGCCTGCGCATCCTGAAGTGCTGAAAGTGATTAAACACATTTTTGAACGTGCCAAAGCCGCCGGTAAGCCGAGCGGCATTCTGGCACCGGTGGAAGCGGACGCGCGTCGCTATCTGGAGTGGGGTGCCACCTTTGTGGCCGTCGGCAGCGATGTCGGGATGTTCCGCAACGCTTCGCAGACGTTATGCGACAAATTTAAGCGTTAATCAATCAAGGGGAAACGCAATGAAAATTGGATTTATCGGCCTGGGCATTATGGGCAAACCCATGAGTAAGAATCTGGTGAAAGCCGGTTATTCGCTGGTGGTACGCGACAACAACACCGAAAACGAAGCGGAACTGGCTAAACTGGGCGCGACCGTGGCGAAAACGCCAAAAGAGGTGGCTGAGCAGTGCGATGTGGTGATTACCATGGTGCCAAACTCGCCGCAGGTTATCGATGTCTGCCTGGGGAAAAACGGCATCATTGAAGGGGCGAAGCCGGGCCTGGTGGTGATCGACATGAGTTCGATTGCGCCACTGGCGAGCCGGGAAGTGCATGATGCGCTGGCAGAAAAGCAGATAAAAATGCTGGATGCACCGGTCAGCGGCGGCGAGCCAAAAGCGATTGAAGGCACACTCTCTGTGATGGTCGGCGGTGATAAAGCCGTGTTCGATTCCTGTTATGACATCATGAAATCAATGGCGGGATCGGTCGTGCATACCGGCGACATCGGTGCAGGCAACGTGACCAAGCTGGCAAACCAGGTGATTGTGGCGCTGAACATTGCGGCAATGTCCGAGGCGCTGTCGCTGGCGACTAAAGCGGGTGTGAATCCGGATTTGGTTTATCAGGCGATTCGCGGTGGGCTGGCGGGCAGTACGGTGCTGGATGCCAAAGCGCCGATGGTGATGGATCGCAACTTCAAACCCGGCTTTCGTATTGACCTGCATATCAAAGATCTGGCGAACGCGCTGGATACCTCGCACAGCATCGGGGCGCATCTGCCGCTGACGGCGGCGGTGATGGAGATGATGCAGGCACTGCGCAACGATGGACAGGGTAACGCCGACCACAGCGCGCTGGCCTGCTATTATGAGAAGTTAGCGAAGGTTGAAATCGCCCGCTAAAACCCGGTGCCGGTCTCCCCAAACCGGACTGGTCAGGAGCCGTTTTAATTACTCAACTGCGCTCGGATTGCCTATGAAAATCGTAATCGCACCGGATTCATATAAAGAGAGTTTATCCGCCCTGGATGTGGCATCGGCGATTGAAGCGGGTTTCCGTGACATTTTCCCCGATGCGCATTACGTGAAAATACCGGTTGCCGACGGTGGCGAAGGCACGGTAGAAGCGATGGTGGCGGCGACGAAGGGGAAAATCGTCAGGCTGAAGGTGACCGGGCCGCTGGGCACGCAGGTCGACGCCTTTTATGGCTTGTCCGGCGATGAGTCCACTGCTTATATCGAAATGGCAGCAGCCAGCGGACTGGAGCGGGTGCCAGCATCACAGCGTGACCCGCTGATCACGACCTCATTCGGCACCGGCGAGTTGATACGACATGCGCTGGATAAGGGCGTCGGCCACATCATCATTGGTATCGGCGGCAGCGCCACCAACGACGGCGGTGCCGGGATGATGCAGGCGCTGGGTGCCCGATTGCTCGACACCCAGGGTAAAGAGATTGGCCAAGGTGGCGGCGCGCTCTCTCAGCTCGCTAGCATTGATATTGACGCCCTGGATGCCCGCATCCATCAGTGCCGCATTGAAGTGGCCTGTGACGTCACGAATCCGCTGACCGGCAAAGAGGGCGCATCGGCTATTTTCGGTCCGCAGAAAGGGGCGACCCCGGCGCTGGTGCAGCAGCTCGATCAGGCGCTGGCCCATTACGCTGAGATTATTCACCGCGATCTCGACATCGATGTGCTGCATATTCCCGGCGGCGGCGCGGCGGGCGGCATGGGCGCGGCGCTGCACGCCTTCTGTCAGGCGGAGCTGCGGCGCGGCATTGAGATTGTTACTGAGGCACTGGGCCTGGCTGAAGAAGTCAAAGATGCTGACCTGGTGATTACCGGTGAAGGGCGTATCGACAGCCAGAGTATTAATGGCAAGGTGCCGATTGGGGTTGCCAACGTGGCAAAGCGTTTTAACAAGCCGGTGATTGGCATCGCCGGAAGCCTGACGGCGGATGTCGGCGTGGTGCATCAGCACGGGATTGATGCAGTGTTTAGCGTGCTCTACAGCATCTGTACACTCGAAGAGGCACTTGCGGATGCCGGAAAGAATGTTGAGATGACAGCGCGTAACGTGGCCGCGACGTTAAAACTGGCCGGATTTCACTGACCGTCAGGACTATCAGGCCAGGCAATGCGGGCCTGATAGTCCTGACGGTGATGCTGGTGGTAAGCATAGTTTTACGGCATCAGCCTTTTACCCCGGAGGCAGGTGCGTCAGCGGAAGCTAACGCACCTGCCGGTTAGCGTTTGCGCGAATAACAGGCGTGGCAGCAGGTCCGTCAGACTTCCCCGAATCCTAACAGTCGCCGGGCTTCTCTGGCGACGTTCTCCATCTCATCCTGCAGCTCCAGCAGCTCCGGCTCCAGCGCAGCGATATCGCTGGCCTCCAGTAGCCCGCGTTCCAGCTGATGACAGAGTTGCTTCATGCGCGGCACGCCGCTGTAGCTGGCACTGCCGTGCAGCTTGTGAATAATTTCACGCAGGGCGTTGACCTCATTGGCCGCCATAAACTGCGCCATCTTCGCATGCACTTCCGGTAAAAATTCCAGCAGCATGCGTAGCAGATCGCGCGCCAGATCCGGTTTGTTCGCCGCCTGTCGCAGCGCCAGCTGCCAGTCCAGCGTCGGTAATATCGGCTGCAGTTCCGGCAGGGAGACCACTGGCGGCGGCGTATAGCGTGCCAGCAGTTGTCTCAGCTTGCTCTCATCAATCGGCTTGGCAAGATAGTCATTCATGCCCGCCTTGATCAGCTGCTCACGCTCGCCATCAATCGCATGTGCGGTCACCGCCACAATCGGTGTATTCGCGTGATGCGGCAGACCCCGGATAATTTCGCTGGCACGAATGCCATCAATTTCGGGCATCTGAATATCCATCAGAATCACATCCAGCGACTGCTGACGCGCTGCGCGGATGGCGTGTTCGGCGCTGCTGCACAGCAGGATGTTCTGCACCTGCTCCTCCAGCAGCGCGCCAATCAGCTTGAGGTTGGCGGGATTGTCATCCACCGCCATCACCGTTAGCGGTAGACGCGGTGACAGCGGCAGCTCGCTGATCTGACGGGTATGGAGATCCAGTAACATCGGCAGAAGCCGTGTCAGTGAGATCGGCTTAGCAATGCAGCCGTCAATGCCGCGTACCTTCAGTTCATCAGCCAGCAACATCATCGGGCTGGGAAGGGCCATCAGCACGTTGTCTGCCCGATCCAGCAGCCCATTGATCAGGCGCTCATTAAGTAGTGCAGGCTGGCTGATACCGACCGGCATCGCCATCAGCAGCAGCGGATAGTGAGATTCTTTCAAACCTTCCAGCGTTTCGCTGTAGTCGATCTGCAATGGAGTGGCGCTTAACATCTCCAGCGCGGCGCTGGCAACGTTAGCATCCGCTTCCACATAGGCAATGCGCGCATGGGACAGCGCATCCAGCACGCGAGGCATACCGGGTGCATTGGGATTAAGATCCAGCTGTACGCGAATCACAAAGGTCGACCCCTGATCCGGCTGGCTGCTGAAGGTGATTTCTCCTCCCATCTCCCGCACCAGTTTCTGGGTGATGACCAGACCCAGCCCGGTGCCGCCATGGCGGCGCGTAATGCTGGCGTCAGCCTGACGGAACGCCTGGAACAGCTGTGTCTGCTGCTGCTCAGAGATGCCGATGCCGGTGTCCTCAACCTGAATCTCCAGCTCGACGCGCGACTGGGTAATCACCCGCTGTCCGACGCGCATGCCGATGTAACCCTGCTCGGTAAACTTGATGGCGTTACCAATCAGGTTGATCAGAATCTGTTGCAGACGCAGCGCATCGCCAATCACGTTGTCCGGTACGCTGCTGTCACATACCACCGTCAGCTCCAGCCCCTTTTCATGCGCCGACGGCGCCAGCAGCACCAGGGTTTCATCCAGCGTGGCGCGCAGCGGGAAGGGGATTGCCTCCAGCATCAGCTTGCCTGCTTCCAGCTTCGAAAAATCGAGAACGTCATTGATAATACTGAGCAGGTTATTTGCCGAGCGCTCAATGGTCTGCATATAGTCGCGCTGGGTGGTGCGCAGTTGGGTTTTCAGCATCTGCCGGGTAAAGCCCAGCACGCCATTGAGCGGCGTTCGCAGCTCATGCGACATATTGGCCAGAAACTCAGATTTGATACGTGCGGCTTCCTGCGCGCGTTTCTTCGCCAGATCCAGTTCAACGTTCTGAATTTCCAGCTGCTCCAGCGTCTCTCTTAAATCCCAGGTTGCCTGGTCGATATTGTGCTGCATCTCTTCGTGATAGGCGGTCAGCGACATCGCCATCGCGTTAATGCCGTTTTTCAGAATGTTGAGTTCACCCAGCATGTAGCCCTCAACGCGGCTGTCGAGCTGGCCGCGACGGATGCGGTCAACGGTAGTGACCATATTGCGGATCGGGCCGGTGACATCGCGCATCAGACGATAAGCAAATAGCATGGCAAGACAGAGGCAGAAGAGCAGCATCAGCGTGGCAACAAACACCTCTTTGTACTGCTGCAACCGCACCGACTGCAGATCCAGTTCAATCGCCACATAGCCCAGCGGATTGCCCGCTGGCTTGGCATCTTCATCCGGTAATTCGTCCACATCGTAACGCTCAGAAGTAATCGGCGTACGCAGAATTAATAGGCTGCCGTGGCGCTCCATTGAGACATCGTCAGGCAGGGCGCGGATATCATTCTGTTGCAGCAGGCTGAGGTTTTGCTTGTGGTTCGAGGTGACATAAAGCTGATTGTGATTATCAAACACCGAGATGGCCCGGACGATGCCGGAATGGCGGCGGTGCAGCAGGCTGACCAGTTCACGCATGGCATCACGGTTGTGCCACGTCATGCTGTATTCGCTGGAGATCGCCAGGGGTTCGATGATGTTAGCCCCGGCATCAATCACCTGGCGCTGCAGTTCGTTGTAGCGGTGCACCACAAAAAAGGAGCTGAGCAGCAGGCCAACCATCAGCGTGGGTGCCAGGATTAAAATCATCATTCGCGCCCGCAGGCTGTATTTGGTCATAATAGTCGCCTGGCTACTCCGGCATTAACGTCCCTGTGCATGCTGTCGACAAAACGATGCAGGCCGTTTTCGATAAAGAGAATGAATAACACTATGGCGCAATTCTACGTTGCAAAACAGCGCGTGACGACGCAACAACGGATCACCGTCACCATTGAGGAGCTCGACCCGTTCGGGCAGGGGGTGGCGCGCCACAAGGGCAAAACCCTTTTTGTCACGGGTGCTCTGCCGGGTGAACAGGCGGAGGTCGTGCTGACAGAGGATAAAAGTCAATTTGCCCGGGCGAAAGTGACACGACTGATTAGCCGCAGCCCGGAGCGCGTCACGCCGCGCTGCCCGCACTACGATCGCTGCGGCGGCTGCCAGCAGCAGCATGCCGATGTGGCGCTGCAACAGCAGAGCAAATCCCAGGCCCTGAGCCGGATGCTGAGCCAGGCCGCAGCACAGAACGTGGCGGTAGATGAGGTGATCGCCGGTCAGCCCTGGGGCTACCGTCGTCGCGCCCGTCTGGGTCTGCAATGGCAAAATAAAGCGCAACGCTTACAGATGGGCTTTCGTCAGGAAGCCAGCAACGATCTGGTCGATATTCAGCACTGCCCCATTTTAGCGCCCGAACTTGAAGCGTTACTGGTTCCGCTGCACCAGTGCCTCAGTGAGTTGCGCGCCGTCAGGCGTCCCGGACATGTGGAACTGGTGCTGGCGGATAACGGCCCGCTGATGATTCTGCGCCATCTTGATGCGCTGCATGCCAGCGATCGTGAAAAACTGGAACAGTTTTCGCATAAGCATCAGCTTATGCTGTTCCTGGATGCCGGTGATGAAGCATTGACCGCGTTAAGTGAATCGACGCCGTTTTATCATTCGCACCAGCTTAAGCTAACCTTCAGCCCACAGGATTTTATTCAGGTTAACGATGCGGTTAATCAGCAGATGGTCGCGAAGGCGATCGCCTGGCTCGATCTGCAGCCGGAAGACCGGGTGCTGGATCTGTTTTGCGGCATGGGAAACTTCACACTTCCTATAGGAATCTTCGTACATAATGTGGTTGGTGTGGAGGGGATTGCAGCATTAGTACGGCAGGCAGCGTATAATGCTGATTTGAATAATCTTAAAAATGTCAGTTTCTTTCAGCATAATCTGGAAGAAGAGGTGTCGCGCCAGCCGTGGGCGGCACAGGGATTTAACAAGGTATTACTCGATCCGGCACGCGCCGGGGCTGCGGGC
>Ga0308162_1001878_pt1 | contig 15126 bp, 12 predicted proteins | sample PhySR2_FD_201370 | JGI IMG/M metagenome (GOLD analysis project Ga0308162, IMG submission 201370) | Phyllosphere microbial communities from UC Gill Tract Community Farm, Albany, California, United States - DLSLS.R2 | ecosystem: Host-associated > Plants > Phyllosphere > Unclassified | place: USA... | reverse complement strand
TGCGGATGGTTTCCGTAACTTCGGCACCGGCTTCGGCAAAACCACCACCGAAAGCCTGCTGATCGACAAGGCACAGCAGCTGACCCTGACCGTGCCAGAGTTGACGGTGCTGGTAGGCGGGATGCGTGCGCTTGGCACTAACTTCGATGGCAGCCAGCACGGTATCTTCACGCACAATGTGGGATCGCTGAACACGGACTTCTTCGTGAATCTGCTGGATATGCGTACCGAGTGGAAAGCGACTGATGGCAGCAATGAGAAATTCATCGGACGCGATCGCGTCAGTGGTGAAACCCGTTTCACCGCTACCCGCGCCGATCTGGTGTTTGGTTCCAACGCGGTGTTACGCGCCTCGGCAGAAGTCTATGCCAGCAGCGATGCCCGTGAAAAATTCGTCAAAGACTTTGTCGCCGCCTGGACAAAAGTGATGAATCTGGATCGGTTTGATATCTGATTGCTGTTGACGTTGTAAAAACCAGAAACCCGCTGATGTCAGCGGGTTTTTTTTGCGTGTCTGAAAGCCTCAGGGGTGTAAAGGCATGTTCAGAAAATCTGTTCCTGTCGGGTATTAAAGCTCAATTACCTCTTCAGCGATGACGCTTAAAACATAAATGTTATTGCTTAATTGGCATTTCGGATGCGCTCTGTCACCAGATAAAGTCATTTTATTATTCTGACTGACGGACTGGCTATGATGATCAGATTCTCTTTTTTATGGCCCCTTTTTACGCTCGATTTCATCTTACATTTCAGCAGAGCACTCACTTTCACGTTCTTTCCCATCTACCTTTCACAGACACTGCAGTTTAATCCGCTGATGACAGGCTATGCGCTGGGAGGCAGTCTGGTGATAGCGACGGTGGCGGGTGTCTGGTGTGGCGTGTTAATTGATCGCTTCACCCCTCTGCGGTCCCTTTTTCTGGCGATTCTCCTCTCGGTTGTTGTCTATGGCTTATTAACACACGTCCAACACTTCATTCAGGTTTTTATTTTATTGATCATGATTGAGGTCGCTTTTACCACCATGCACCTCGCAGTAAAATCGCTTCTGTCAGGCTTGTTGCCTGCTGACCAACGAGGTGCTGCCTTTTCGGTTACCTATACCCTGATTAATATCGCTTTTTGTAGTGCGCCGATTCTCGGTATTCTCGCCAGTCACTATGCCGTACATGCGCCGATGTGGTTGTCCGCAGGATTAAGTTTTATTTCACTCTGCATACTCAGCCTGTACTACCGACGTTACGATGCTCATCTGCAGGTAAACTCTCCCGTTAACGGGCCGAAAACCAGCCTGAAGCAGACGTTCAGCGTATTAATCAGCGATTATCGGTTGCAGCTTTTTACCCTTGGGGGGTTGTTCAGCGCGCTGGTCTATGGCCGTTTTGCGACGTATTTATCGCAGTATCTGGGATATGTGGTCAGCGAGTCAGAAGCACTGAGGTTGATTACGTTGATTGTCAGTATCAACGCAGCAACGGTCATTCTGTTGCAGTACGTTATTGGCAAAAGGATCACCCAGAAAAATAGGGTGCTCAGTGTGATGGCCGGAACCGGATTACTGGTGATGGGATTATATTTCTACCATGTCTCTGAACTGACCCTGTTCTGGATTATCGCCACCATACTCTTCTCGTTAGGCGAGGTCATTCTTGTTCCGTCGGAGTTTCTTTTTATCGATTCTATTGCCCGTGATGATATGAAAGGGGCCTACTTCGGTGTGCAGAATATTGCGATGTCAGGCGGCGGAGCCAACGCTATTTTTTTCGGCTACCTGCTCAACAGCCATCTTATCCCGCCATCCGCCATCTTCTATTTACTGATTCTGTTTGCCCTGCTGGGATGTGCTTTATACCTTATTGGCATTCGCCAGAAAAACAGGGTGGTGCCAGCCAGAGAGTCCTGAGCGCTGCCCGGACGGGATAAGAGAAGTGAAATAATACCCAACAAAAAACCCGCTCAGGTTTCCCTGAGCGGGTTTACGAATCTGGCTCATCTGACCGGGCACGTCTTTGCCAGTAACTGACTACTCATCACGCTAAACCTGAATGATATCTCTGTCAGGACCGCCCTGATGACCACTAATAGTTGCGGGTTTCACAAATCTGGTTGCTCTGTCTGGTGAAACTCCCACTCTGTTTTGCTGGACCAAATGACACGCTACATGGTGCCCTGGCGACGCTTCACGTAATTCCGGTACTGCCTCGCGGCACTGCGTTTCCGCCAGCGGGCAGCGTGACGAGAAGCGGCAGCCGGATGGCGGGTGCGACGGATCCGGAATCTCCCCCTTAATCACCGCGATGGGTTCATGTTGTGGGTCGAGCGTCGGTACGGCGGCCAGTAGCGCCTGCGTGTAAGGATGCAGCGGCTGACTGAACAGGGTGTCGCGGCTGGCGGTCTCCACCAGTTGCCCGAGATACATTACCGCCACGTCATCGCAAAGATGTTCCACCACGCCGAGGTCATGCGAAATAAACAGGAAGGTGACGCCGAGGTCATCGCGCAGATCGGAAAACAGGTTGATGATCTGTGCCTGAATGGAGACATCCAGCGCTGAAATGGGCTCATCGGCGATAATAAAGTCCGGATTGAAAATCAGTGCCCGGGCAATGCCAATGCGCTGGCGTTGTCCCCCCGAGAATTCATGCGGGAAACGCGGATAATGCTGCGGAGCCAGCCCGCAAATCTTCATTACCGCGATTACCCTGTCGTACAACTCCGCTCGGGTGCAGAGTTTGTGTGCCAGTAACGCCTCACCAATCGCATCGCCGATACGCATACGCGGATTGAGAGAGCTGTAGGGATCCTGAAACACCAGCTGGATTTTGGGACGCAGCGCCTGCATTTCCCGCGCCGTCAGCGTCGACAGGTCCTGTCCCCGATACTTAATCGTGCCAGCGGTTTTATCATATAAGCCCAGCAGTGTGCGGCCTACGGTGGTTTTGCCGCTACCGGATTCGCCCACCAGACCGAAGATGGTGCCCGGACGGATGCGAAAGCTGACACCGTCAACGGCACGAAGCTGCCAGGTTTCCTGACCAAACAGGCCGTCGCGTATCGGGAAGTGCTTCTTCAGCGCGTCCACTTCAATGATGTATTCAGAACTCATGCGAAAGATTCCACTTTTTCACTGTGAAAACAGGCGGCCTGCCGCGTTGTACCCACCAGCGGCGGTATGCCTGTCCGGCAAATTTCGCTGGCGCGTTCGCAGCGGTCAAAAAAAGCGCAGAATGCGGGCAGCGCGGCAAGGTCCGGCACCTGGCCGGGGATGGAGTAGAGCCGACGTCGCCGCTCGCCGGGAACCGGTCGGGAGGCGATCAAGCCCTGGGTATAGGGATGCAGCGGATTACGCAGTACCTCTGCGGTGGGGCCGTATTCAACAACCCGCCCGGCATACATCACGACTACCTGCTCCGCCATCCGGGCAATGACGCCCAAATCGTGGGTGATCAGCATCAGCGCCATCTGGCTGGCACGGGCCTGATCGCGCAGCAGACGCAGAATCTGGGCCTGAACGGTGACGTCCAGCGCCGTGGTTGGCTCGTCGGCAATCAGCAGTTTCGGCTGGCAGCTGAGTGCCATCGCAATCATGATGCGTTGTAGCATGCCGCCGGAAAGCTGGTGCGGGTAGCTGGTCATCAGACTCTCCGCGCGCGCCAGTCCGACGCGGCTAATCAGCGCGATCGCCTGCTGCCAGGCGGCTTTAGGTGATTCCCCCCGATGGCGAATCAATGGCTCACACAGCTGCTCGCCAATGGTCAGCACCGGATTCAGGGCGCTCATCGGTTCCTGAAAAATCATCGCCAGCTGGTTGCCTCGCAGGTCGGCCATCCTGGCGGGATTGAGTGTAAGCAGATCCTGCCCCTGGAAGCGGATGGCTCCGCCGTCAATACGCGCGGCCTGAGGCGGCAACAGTCCCATCAACGACATGGCGGTAACGCTTTTGCCACAGCCGGATTCGCCGACAATACCCAGGGTCTGTCCGGCATGAATAGTAAAGGAGACCTCCTGCACGGCCTGCACACGCCCCTGTTCGGCGGCAAAGGAGACGGATAACTGTTCGAAGGTGATCAGTGGCTGGCTCATTTCTGGCTCCGTTTCAGGCGGGGATCGAGCGCATCACGCAAGCCGTCGCCCAGTACGTTAATGGCAACCACGGTGATAAAGATGGCGATGCCTGGTGGCATCCACAGCCACGGGCGACGCTGGAAGTCGATCAGGCTATTGGCGGCATCCATCATATTGCCCCAGGAGGGGGTCGGCGGGACGACGCCAAGACCGAGATAGCTCAGCGCCGACTCGCTCAGAATGGCGTTCGCCACAGCCATCGTCGCCATGACCACCAGAATCGGGATGGTATTGGGCAGCAGATGACCAAACAGGCGGCGACGTGATGACAGGCCCAGTACCTGCGTTGCCAGCATAAAATCACGCTCGCGCAGCGAAAGGATTTGCCCACGCACCAGCCGCGCCAGTTTAGGCCACTCCAGCAGGCTCAGCATAATGACGACCATATAGATGCGCGCATCTGCAGAGAAATCGAGCTCCGACAGCATGGCGCCGGCGACAATCAGCAGCGGCAGGCTGGGAATGGTCATGACCAGATCGGCCAGACGCATAATCAGCTTGTCGGTCAGGCCACCCGCATAGCCCGACACGGCACCGAGCAGATAACCCAGCGCCACCGACAGCAACATCGTCAGCAGGCCAATGGTCAGCGAAATGCGCCCGGCAAGGAGCAAACGGGTGTAGACGTCCCGCCCCAGAAAATCGGTTCCCAGCCAGTGCTGTGCCCCTGGCGGTTTATTGATCATCAGGGCATCCGTGGCGTCATCCTGCCACGGCGACCAGATTGGCCCCAGCACGCACCAGATCGCCATGACAATCAGTAAAACCAGGCACACCATCGCCAGAGGATTACGCCGTAACGCCTGACGCCACGGTGAGGGCGTGGCCTGGGCCAGTGCCGGGATTACCGCTTTGCGCAGGCGGCGTTGCGTGGAAAAAAGTGAACTGATCATCATGAACTCACTCGAATACGCGGGTCAGCCCACGCGTAAAGCACGTCGGCCAGCAGATTGCCGAGGATAGTTAATACCGCCAGAAACAGCGTGAAACCCATCAGCACCGGATAGTCACGGGCAGCGAGCGAATCGATGTGGATATGTCCTGCACCCGGCCAGTTGAAGACTTTTTCGGTGATGAGGGCACCCGAGAACAGGCCCGGCAGCTCAAAGCCGAGCAGGGTAATGATCGGCAGCAGCGCATTGCGCAACGCATGTTTCATGATCACCGTGCGTTCGCGTAAACCTTTTGCCCGGGCAGTGCGGATGAAATCCATTTTGATGACGTCGAGCATGCTGGCGCGAAAATAGCGCGTCAGGCTGCCCGCCTGCAACATCACCAGTGCCAGCACCGGCAGCATCAGGTGGGCCGCCACCTGCACAATATAGGCCCAGCCGCTTTCATCACTGCCGGTGTTGGTCATGCCGCCGACCGGCAACCAGTGCAGATCTACCGCAAACCATTTGATTAACAGCAGGCAGAGAAAAAAGGTTGGAAAAGACATTGCGGCAAACACCAGCACGCTGACCAGATGATCGAACCACGAGTTGGGTTTGATTGCCGACGCGATACCGGCGGCCAGGCCAATTCCCCAGTAAAATACCAGTGCGACACTGGCGAGCAGGAAGGAATTCCAGACGTATTGATTGAGCAACTGAGTGACAGGAATCTGGTATTGCAGTGAGAAACCCAAATCACCCCGCACCAGCTGGCCGAGCCAGTGCAGATAGCGGGTGAGCAGCGGCTGATCAAGGCCGTAAATCGCCTTCAGCTCAGCCGCGCGCGCGGCGGTCAGCGTCACGTTGCCATCAATAAAGTCACCGGGTGTCTTTGCAAACAACATAAAGATGATAAAAGAGGCAAACAGCAACATGGGCAGGGTGTTCAGCAGCCGCCTCAGGATAAAATTTCTCATGGTCTTCTCATATCAGCCGTCAGGAAGCCCTGACGGCTGAACAGTTGGCAAGGTTACTTAACGATTTTGACGTCCGGCAGACTGCCGGTCAGGCCGTTATAGATATCCGGTTTAAAGCCGGTCACGCGGGCGCTGCTGGCGGAGAGGATCTGGCGATAGCCGAGCAGGATCACCGGTGGGTCATCTGCCAGCACTTTATACAGCTGGTGGTAAATCGGTTTGCGCTGTGCTACATCCAGCACGGCATTGCCTTCATTAATCAGCTTGTCCACCTGAGGATTGTTATAACCAGACTCCTTAGCTTCGGTGCTGTAGTAATCCCATACCCCGTCATGCGGGTCGTTTAACGTACTGGTACTAAAGGACGCCAGGTCGTAATTGCCCGCTTTGCGCTGGGCCATCAGGGCATTGAAGTCCACCACCTGGGGTTTCAGCAGCACACCAATTTGCTGCCAGTCCTCTTTGGCGATCGGGATAAGCGCGTCGTTCAGCACTTTTTTGCTCGCCAGTAAGGTCAGTTCAAGACGTTTGCCGTCCTTTACGCGAATACCATCGGCTCCGGGTTTCCAGCCCGCCTCATCAAGCAGTTTTTTCGCCTGTGTCGGATCGTATTTGTAGGGATTCACGCCATCCGGGTTATACGCCCAAGAGATAGGCGCGATAGGTTCGACAGCAACCTTGCCATACCCCTGGTACACCACATCGATTAGCTTCTGACGATCCAGCCCGTAAATCAGGGCCTGACGTACCTTCGCGTCCTGCAACGCCGGGCGGCGAACGTTGAACTCGACTTTGCTGTAATCACTGGACCCGTAGAGGTTGATATTGGCAAAGCCGAGCAGTTTCAGCTGCTCAATATCATCCGGTCGTGAAGTGAAGGCGTCGTAATCCGTTTCACCGGTCTGGAACAACTGGAAATTGGTTGAGGGGTTAGTGACGCGATAAATAAAACGAGGCGTTGGCGGTGTGCCACGATAAAAGTGGCTATTGGCATGAAAACGAATTTCCTGCCCGGGGATGTATTTGTCATAGACATAGGGGCCATTGCCCAGCGGTTTGCCATGCAGGGTGCGCAGATAGTCAAGATTGCCACGCTTATAGCCTTTGCCGTAATAAGCTTCCGACAGCACCGGCCCGCCAATTTTTGCCAGTGTGGTTGCGCCAGGTTGTGTGGTGGTGATCTGGAGCGTGAGGGGATCGATCACTTTCAGGCCACTGACGCTGTCGGCTTTACCTGTTTTATATTCCGCGCCCCCGGCAATATTCGCGAGCGTGATGTCGGTGTCGCCATCATATTTCGGGTCGTACAGGACGGTAAGGGTAAAGGCGACGTCTTTGGCGGTGAGTGGGGAGCCGTCGCTGAACGTCAGATTGGGGCGCAGCTTAATGGTATAGACTTTGTTATCCGGGCTTACCGTCCAGCTTTCCGCCAGACCCGGCACCAGATTGCCGTGGCTGTCCCAGTCAATCAGGCGTGAAAAAATGACGTTGGTGACATTTTCATCCCAGCCGTTGACAAAAAAGTAAGGGTTAAAAATTCCCTGAGGTTCAGAAATGCCCGCCACCACCGTATCTTTGCGCAATTTCGCCGCTGCCGGAATCTGGCTGGAATCGGTGGCCGGGGTGATACCTTCTTTAAGGGCATCGTCGGCAAACGTCATAGAGCTGAAGGCTGCAAGGCTGCTGAAGAGTGCTATTTTAAGTCTGAACTGCATGCTTTGTTTGTTTATTAAACTGACCAAAAGAGATCCCTCAAAAATATAATGACAATGTTCATTTACAAAAAATGAAAATTAATCTTCCCCTGATCCGGTGTCTAACAATCAAACGCTATAACAAATAACGAAATGTCCTTATGTTATTTATGGATAAGCTTGGGAATAATTGTCTTTATTATAAGAATGCGACTCAGATCAACGTTACGGCACATTAAAAAGATCGGTTACGAATCCGGACGTCTGCGCTATTTTTAACGCGTTAAGACGGAATGCCGCGGTAAGGACATTTGCCGCTGACTGTCATTGTGGATTTCATTCGGGCCCAACGTGTGAGACATGCGGCAGTGCTGTCCAGCCCAACTCCGGCGCAATCAGCGTCGCAAAATCGCTGATAATCTGGCTGTACTCCGCATAATGCAATTCATAAGGCAGTTCAATTCTCAGCTCATTCACCAGACGTAAGACGGGATCGTGAAACAGCCGTTCGAGAATCTGCTCCGCACTGCCCACGATATCCTGAGAGAACAGGGTGCGTCGGGAGCCCTGGGGTGCCAGAGTGCGCGAGTGGCGGCTGGCGGCAAACTGCTGATAATGTCTGCGGGTGGTGGCATCCGCACTGTCGGTGGGAATGATGATGCGTCCCAGGGCGATGCGCGCCGCACGCCGACCGGCAGCCGCGAGATTTTCACGATACAGCTGGATTTGTGTCCGCTGTGCCTGGTAAAAATCATCCGTTTCTTCACCGGAGGTGAGATTGCCCGCGAGCAGATTAAACCCGTGGCTGCCTGCCCAGCGCGCCGAGCGAAGTGATCCTCCGCCGTACCACAATCTGTCGACCAGACCGGCTGCAAAGGGCTGAACACGCGGGCGTTGCGTATTGCCGGGTGAGAGAATGACCGTATTGTCATCACCGAAGAAGCGGCCACTCAGGTTATCGCGCAGAGTCAGGACGCGCTGGTAAGAAAAATCCTGCTGCTGCCAGGCATCACCCCAGACAGAATGACCGATTAACTCAAGATGATTAGGCGCGCCTGCGCTCAGGCCGACATTCAACCGTCCTCTGGCGAGAATATCCACTGTCGCCAGGTCTTCAGCCAGACGAAATGGACTCTCATAACCCATCTGAATTACGGCGCTGCCCAGTTCTATCTGGCGGGTACGTTGCGTGGCGGCCGCGAGAAAGGTGCTGGCTGACGATACGCCATGTTCCAGATGTCGCTGGCGTACCCAGGCACCATTAAAACCCAGCTGTTCACCGCGTTCGAACAGCTGTAACGTCTGTTCAAGCCCCTGAAGCGGAGCGTCATCAGGATAATTCCCCGGTGTCAGAAACGAGATATGCGAGATAGCCTGTTGCGTCATTCTGTTTTACTCATACCGGGGCTTAAGGCGTCAGCGTGACGACATGCTGGCGAGTGTCCGGATGGCTGGCGATCAGACCCTGTTGCTGATACCAGTCGGCTATATGCCCGATATGGGTTATTGCGGCGTCATCGACCGGCGTAACAGGAACGGTGTTGACCTTGCCCAGCAGTGCCGCCAGTGTGCTTCCCTGCAGCCCCATCTGTGAAGCCCAGATCTTACCTGCCTCAAGCGGATGGACTTTGGCCCAGTGGTTCTCTTGCTGCAATACGTCATAAACCCAGTTAAGCACTTCAGGGTGCGCCTTATAAAACGCCTCGCTGACGAAATAACCTGCTGCATTTTCCGAACCAATCTGCTGACCCGTACTCAGCTGGCGGGCGTCATAACTCTGCCTGGCCAGAGAGAGGAAGGGATCCCAGGTCGCCCAGGCATCGACATGTCCCCCTACAAATGCCGTACCGGTGTCGGAAGGGCTGAGATAAACTTTGGTCACCTCCTGCTCCGGAATTCCGGCACGATCCAGCGCGCGTGAGAGCAGATACTCGCCGGTCCCGCCTTTGTTCACCGCCACCTTTTTGCCGCGCAGATCCTGCAATGAATGGATATCGCTGCTATTGCGCACCACAATCCCTTCACCTTCAGCGGGCATGGCCTGATAAGCGAAGAAACGCAACGGCAAACCCGCAGCGATGGCGGTAACAAACGCTGTGGAGCTGCCGGTGGTCATGTCAATTGAACCGGCATTTAACGCTTCATAAGCCGGGGCGGCAGCCGCAAAAGGGCCCGACCAGACGACGTTCACCTGATGCGCGGCCAGCGCTTTTTCCAGCGTTCCTTTCTCTTTAGCCAGTGCTAAGTCCGTGGGGCCACGCAGAAAACCAATGCGCAGCGTGAGCGGTTCAGTCGCCATGGCCATCCCGGCACACAGTATCAGTGCAGCAACAGCGGTACGGGGTATCCAGCGGGTCATATCTGTCTCCTGGCGTTCAGGGATAAAGCCATCGGGATGAACCCCACGGCAAAAAGATCGTCAGCCTGCTGCTGCTGTTCGGCTAACAGAGCGTCATTGGCAGGGGTGATCCCCCAGGGACGCCCGCGTATTGTTTCCAGCCACTCATCGGGCAGGGTGGTTGGGTTGAGCTTGTCGGCAAGGATCTGCGCGGCGGCTACCGGATGCTGCTCAATCCAGGCATCATTTACGCGCAACTGTTTCACGATCCAGGCTGCGACTTCGGGGTAACGTTGCTGCCACGCGGCACGCGTCCAGAACAGTGAACGGTTAATGATTTCATCGCCGACGGTGGAGCGCGCAACGACATCCTTTATCTGTAACGCGCGAGTCAGCCAGGGATCGATTGCCAGCCAGCCATCAATGTCGCCATTGCGTAACGCAGTCATGGCATCCTGCCCCTGCAGGTCCAGCAGGGTGACATCGGTGCGGCGCAGGTTTTGTTTTTGCAGCAGACGCGCCAGAAAATGATCGGTGAAAGAACCGGGCATGCCCGTCAGTCGTTTACCACGCAGCGAGGAGATAGTGTTGCTTTGCAATGTCAGCAACGCGCAGTTGTTATTACGTGGCGGCGAGCTGGCGAGATAAGCGACGTCCAGCCCGGTGGCCTGCGCACTTATCGGCGGGGTTGACCCGGTGCCAACCACATCGACCTGTTCATCAGCCAGCCACTCGCCGCTGCGTGCGCCCAGGGTATAGTCGAACCATTCCAGCTGCCAGCCCCGGTCTCTGGCGGCAGGTTCGATGACTCCGCGATGGCGCAGAATAAACAGCGAGAGATTACTGGGATGGCTTCCCAGACGGATTTTCATTGTGCTGGATCTCCACTTCCGACCGGACGATCCCATAGATTTCCCCAGGTAAAGGTATTCTTTGCCGCGTCATCCGGCGGGGTGAGTGACAGTCGTGGCATCACCAGTTCGCTAAAGCGATAGGCTTCCTCCAGCAAGGGGAAACCGGACAGGATAAACACCTCAACCCCCGCCTGCTGATAGGCTCGCAGGGTCCGTTCGACCGTTTCCGGACTGCCGACGATAGCGGTGCCAGGTCCGGGACGCACCAGGCCTATGCCTGCCCACAGTCCAGGGTAGATCTCCAGCTCGCGCGGATCGGCGGGTTTCTGGTCATTGTGCAGTGCACTCATACGGGACTGACCTACGGAGTCTGAACCGCGGGCCAGGTGCTGCCGGGCGGCAATGGCGCTGTCGTCCATCGAGGCATAAAGCGCGTCTACCGCCTGCCACGCAAGTTCATCGGTTTCGCGCACGATCACATAAAGACGAATGCCGTAGCGTAACTGGCGATGGTATTTATCGGCTCTGGCTTTCACCCGGGCGATTTTCTCTGCGGCCTGCGGCGGTGTTTCCCCCCAGGAGAGATAGGTGTCGATGTGCTTTGCCGCGACTTCCTGTGCCGCTTCAGAGGAGCCACCAAACCACAGCGGTGGCGGGGGATATCCGCCGTTGCTCAATGCCAGCCTGGCGTTCTCAATATCCAGGTGTTCCCCTTTGAAGCTGACATTTTCTTCATTAAGCAGGGGACGTAATACCTGCAAAAATTCGTCACTGAGATCATATCGGGCATCGTGATCCAGATGCATGCCGTAAGCGCCCAGCGTATTTTTATCACCGCTGACCACGTTGAGCAGCACCCGGCCTTTCGAAAACTGGTTAAACGTCACGGCCATTTTGGCAAGCAGGGTGGGTGAGATCAGACCCGGCTGGATTGCAATCAGGAACTTCATGCGTTCGGTATAGGGAATAAGTGCCGCCCCCAGAATCCAGGGATCATGTGCACCGGTCGCCAGCAGCGTGCCGGTAAAACCCAGATGATCTACCGCTCGGGCGACCTGCTGGAAATAGGCGTAGTTGACCTGCCGGCTGCCGGAGGCGGTCCAGGGTTGATGACCGTCTGGCGCGGTCAGATACCAGTAAATTTCCACGGTGGTTCTCAAAGTAATACAAACAGGAACCAAAGGAATAACAAAGGGTTATTGCGAGGGGAAATACTAATTATGGCAAAGTTTATCTATATCCAGGCTTAAGGTTATTTATCAAGCCGGGTCAGGAAGGTTGTTAAAATAAACGCGACCCTGCTGGGCCGTTATTTATCCGTTACTAACAGTGATTCGCTTTCACGTCATATTTTGACGCTTTAAGGCGTCAAATAACGCATCAACAGGTGGATATCATTGGCAGGAGATAGTGATGGCGCTTTTTTTGTCAGGCTATGTGGTCCGGGGTTGGTATGAGTTACCCGCTTGCCCATTTCAGGCTGGCATCATCACAATCAGAGTTTATTAAACAGAAACAGGCTTCGCCTGATAAGGGAATGATGACGCGTCGCGGATTGTTTTCCCTGCGCGTTATTCTCTGTGGCGTTGTCTGTCATTGAATATTTGTTGTGGAACATTTGAACGAACATCAGAAAAGCAAAAATCCCGCTCAGTTTCCTGAGCAGGCTTCTCGAATTTGGCTCCTCTGACTGGACTCGAACCAGTGACATACGGATTAACAGTCCGCCGTTCTACCGACTGAACTACAGAGGAATCGTTTGAACGGGGCGCATAGTAACGGCCACGCCGGATCATGTCAAAGCTCTTTTTCATAAATTCGTGCGACTGCTGAAATAGTCGCCACAATGGCGATTTACGTCATAGAAGAAGGGTCTGCACTACGGCTTCACGCGGCAAAAGCGGCACGTAAATCTGAGGTGTTTATGAGGTGTTCTGACGCGGTAAAGCTCTTGTCAGAAGGCATTGTACGTGATTTAACCGGATAGTTTTTTATGGCCGTCACAAAGTTCCGATTCTGGCTTTGTCAGCAGCAGAAACGAAACGTAGATTCCATTTCAACCCTGAACAGAATATCCGGAGTTGAAATGAACAAAGTCAGAATTGGCATGATTGGCAGCGGCTATATCGGGCGCTGCCACGCGATTGCCTATGCCCAGGCCCCCACTGTATTCGCGCTGAAAGGCGAAATCGTGCGGGAGATGCTGGCCGAAGTAAATCCTGAACTGGCGGCCCGTCAGGCGGCAACCTTTGGTTTTGCGCGTTCTACCGGTGACTGGCGCGCGCTGGTCAGCGATCCGGCGATTGATGTGGTAGATATCTGCGCGCCTAACTTCCTGCACAAAGAGATGGCGCTGGAGGCGATACGCCACGGCAAGCACGTCTATTCAGAAAAGCCGCTGTCGCTGAGCGTGGAGGATGCGCAGGAGATGGTGGCGGCCGCCGAAGCGGCAGGGGTGAAAACCCTCGTCGGCTTCAACTATATGAAAAACCCCACCAGCCAGCTGGCAAAAGAGATCATTGCCAGAGGCGAGATTGGCGACGTGGTGCATTTCTACGGCACCCATAATGAAGATTATCTCGCCAGACCGGAAACGCCGCTCGACTGGCACTGCCAGAAAGCGCTGGCAGGCCTGGGCGCACTGGGCGATCTGGCGGCGCACATCGTCAATATGGCGCACTATCTGGTCGGGGATATTACCGAGGTCAGCGGCGACATGATGACGGTCATCACCTCACGGCCCGACCCGAAAGAACCTGCGCGACTGTTACCGGTTGAAAACGAAGATCAGGCCAGCGCGCTGCTGCGCTTCCGCAATGGCGCACACGGCGTGATTGAAACCTCGCGTATCGCCTGTGGCGCAAAAATGGGCCTGACCTATGTTGTCACCGGCACCAAAGGCACGCTGCGCTACACCCAGGAGCGCATGGCGGAACTGGAGCTTTATCTGCATGACGAACCTGCCGGGCGACAGGGATTTAAAACCATCCTGACCGGACCGGCCCATCCTGACTACGCGAACTTCTGCGTTTCAGCCGGACACGGCATCGGGTTTAACGATCAGAAAACGGTGGAGATCCGCGACCTGATCAACGGTATCGCGGCGGGCGATCGCATGTGGCCCGATTTTGCCGAGGGATTGCAGGTGCAGAGGGTGCTGGAAGCGATTGCCCACTCCGCAGAGCAGCGCTGCTGGGTCGAGGTGTAAGGCAGAATCTGAGAAAGAGAAGATATAGCGAGTGGCAGACTACGGAGTTGAGTGAACAGGCGCGAAGGGCGGGAGTGTCCCGCCCGGACCCAATCAGATCAGGCCGCTTTTTTCCCACCACAGTTTATCCAGCGCATAGAAGCGGTCGCGCTGGCTCTCGGGCTGGCTGAGGTCGCGCTTCCAGGGCTTCGCAAGAATGTAGTGCAGGTTCTTCACCTCATCCCCCTGCCACAGACCGCTGTGCTGGAATGGCAGCGTTTTTAACGCATTGTAGATATACGAGAGCGGTTTCCAGCGATCGGCAAAGACTTCATTCAGCAGATCCTGCTCGGAGAAAGGATAAGCGCTGAGATCGTCAATCGCCGCAATCCGTTTTTCCAGTACATCGAACATCGCATTGTCGGGCTTAAGCACCAGAAAACCGCCGTTCAGGTAGTAGTCAACGCTCTCCGGAGCCTGCTCACCGCGTGCCTGCCAGGTGTAGTGGCACTGCTCGGGCTGCCATTCTGGCGGATAAGAGGCAATCTGGTTCGGATTACAGCGGCAGGCGTGACAGGCCGCCAGCGGATTATCGCCCAGATCCAGGGTAAACAGCTCGTCCATGTTCTGCAGCACCAGCATATCGGCATCCAGAAACACCACGCGCTCATAATCGGTAAGCTGCCAGGCACGCAGCTTGGTCCAGACCTCGCCAAACTGCGCCGAGGCGTAATGCTGATCGAGATCGTCGCGCGGATAGAGTGGTTCAACCGGTTTAATCACACAGCCCTCATCCTGCAGACTCTGACAGTCAGCGTCTGAAATGGCTGGCGTGGTCATCACCACCAGTGGCCACTGGCTCTGGCTCTCCTGCAGCGAACGGTGCAGCGCTTTCACGCCCACCAGATAATCGGGTTGTGTTAACAGCGTTACCCAGGCAAACATAGCTTTCCTCAATCAGTCAAAAAGTGGCGTGATGTAGTCGTTCCCCAGTCGGCCCTGCGGGTCGAGCTGGCTGCGCAGGGCGCGGAAGGCGTCCCACTGCGGATAGATCTCACGCCAGTTGTAGCGTTCTT
>Ga0308162_1001876_pt1 | contig 15140 bp, 10 predicted proteins | sample PhySR2_FD_201370 | JGI IMG/M metagenome (GOLD analysis project Ga0308162, IMG submission 201370) | Phyllosphere microbial communities from UC Gill Tract Community Farm, Albany, California, United States - DLSLS.R2 | ecosystem: Host-associated > Plants > Phyllosphere > Unclassified | place: USA... | reverse complement strand
GCTTGTTAAGGAATGTCAGTATGGCAAAGAAGAAAATGCTGGCTATCGCCAATGCCCTGGGCAACGTGCCCACCAAGTAAACATAGCAGAACCAGATTATAAATAGCGAAACCAGCGCGGTTAACTGAATACCTAGAAGCGTGGAGCCCACCAACATACCAACGATCGCTGATAGCATGTGGCTCAGCCGCGGGTAGTAGCTCATCTCGCCGAGGGTTGGGTCATAGGCATTGGAAAGATTGAATTGCTCGGCAAGCCGGAACGCAAGCACATAGTGGTGGGCCAGATCTACGGAGCGGCCCCACATTTCATCGATATTTAGCAGTACTAATAGCGCAGTGGCCACCAGCATCAAATAAACAGTCAATTTCGACGGTATATTCTCCAGCCGCATTTAACTCTCCAGAGATGAACTCACTCACCTGTCTTCTGTGATCCTTCAAAACGACTCCGGGCATCTGCGCTAGTCAGACACCCGGAGAATTATTCAACTGCACAACGCGCTTACAGCTTCTTGGCAATCGCCCGACCTTCACGGATGGCGTAGTTGGTACCACGATCTTCCGGATATATCTGCGCCATGGTCGAGATCAAGGCATTGTCGTACGGCGTCGAAGCGTCAGGTACATACTGCGAATAGTTACGCTCGGTCACCGGCTGTGCGTACTCGGAGCGCCATACCTTGTAATCGACGACCCAGTCCTTCTCGAACTTGGGGAACATGCGCTTGAGGTGGCCCAGGGCGAAGTCCAGATACTGCTCGTCGTTGTAGGCCCAGACCGGATCCTGGGTCGCCAGGTAGCGCGACAGGTAGGCGATGTGCGTACCCTTGTAGTTTTCCGGGGTGTCGAAGTTGGTGTGCTCGATCACGCCCACGAACGGAAAGCCCGGGTCGTTGACGTTCAACCAGTAAGTATCGGACAGGCTGTGCTTCAAACGCAGCACCAGGCACATGTTGCCCAGATACTTGACGCGGCGCAGCTTGGCCAGCCACTGGTCATCCGCCTTGCCTTCGAACAGGTCGGCGATCAACGGGAAGGAAGGCGTGAACAGGAATTTCTTGCCTGCGACTTCGCCCTTGTCGGTGGTGACGGCCGTGATCTGCTTGCCTTCGGTTACCAGGCCCTGAACCTTGGTGTTCAGGCTCACTTCGCCACCGTGCTCGCGGATGGCTGAGACCAGCGCTTCTGCCAGACGACCGAAACCGCCCTTGAAGTAGGCCAGCTCTTCACCGCCCTTGTCGTTGCGTGTGCTACCGCGCAGTACCAGTTTCTTCCACATCCATACAGCGTTGACCGCTTCGGCGTAGACGGAAAACTTGGAGTCGATCAACGGCTCCCAGACCACCTTGTACACCGACTTGCCGCACATGCCTTCCAGCCATTCACGGATGCTCAGGTGCTCGATGGACTTCCAGTCCTTGATCTTGCGTACCTGGAACACCAGCAGGCCCAGGCGAATACGGTCGACGAAGGACAGTGCCTTGAAGCGCAGCAGGTCCAGCGGCGTCGAGAGTTTCCACATGCGACCGTTGAAGTACATGCCAGTACGCGTGGGCAGCAGGATCACGTCGCCTTCCAGACCCAGTTCCTTGACCAGCTCGGGGACGAACACGTCGTTGTTGAACCAGTGGTGGTAAAACTTCTCGACACGCACGCCGTCGTCGAACTCGAAGATGCCAGCCAGGCCCCCAGGGGTGGAGTCGGCTTCGATGACTTGTACGCTCTTGCCTTGCTTGGCCAGTACATACGCTGCGGTGAGGCCGGTGAAACCGCCCCCTACTATCACTACGTCGTAGTTATTCATTGATGGTTACCAGAATGGATAGGGTCTTGATCACTTGCGGGCGGCCTTGAACAGAGCCGGCCGGGACCAGATGGCCAGAGCACCGACGATGGTGGTCGGCAGCCAAAGCGCCAGGTGTACGATCACGGCGTAACTGCCCGCTTGCGCGGAAGTGCCGCCGATCAGGGAAACTGCGGTGAATGCCGCGAGGTGAAACGGACCTACATAACCGGGTGAAGAAGGCGCCAGCGTGGACAGTGTGGTGATCGCCATGACCAGCAGCGCCATCAATGGCGTCGCCTCCAGGCCAAGCCCCTGCAAGGCGAAATAGAACAAGCCCGCCTCGCCCATCCAGACCAGTACGGACAGCAACAACATCGTGCCCAGCACCCGTGGGCGCGACATCACGTCGAAGCTTTCGAACAGGCCGGCGATGGTGCGGAAGATCTGCTGCAGCTTGGCTGAACCCCTGCTCGCGTCCGTACCTCCGCCGAGTTTGTTGAACAGACGCGCGAAACTGCCGGAGAAGAAGAAACCCACTGCCAGGGCGATACCGCCCAGCAGTGCCAGCACCACCGCGCTTTCGCGAAGTGCGGGGGGAACCTGGAGCGTCTGAATGGCCAGCACGCCCAAAGCGAGACAGGCCAGCAGTGTCACCAGGTCGATCAGCCGCTCCACCACCAGACTGGTCGCCGCGGCAGTTTTGGTCACTCCCATCGCACTCGGGAATACCAACGCACGTACCACATCACCCAGTCGCAGCGGCAATACGTTGTTGAGCGCGATAGCGCCCAGAAACGGCGCGGCGCAGTTCTTGAAGCTGATGTTGCTGCCAGTCGCCGAAAGCATTACCGACCAGCGGAAGATCCGCACGCAGTAGCCAAAAGCCAGGGACAGCACGCCCAGGATCAGGTAATGCCATTCGAACTGCTTGAGAGCCTCCATCACTTCGGAGAACTTCACCAGACGGAAGATGGCTGCCAAACAGATGAGCGTGATTCCGCCCCCTATCAGGTGCTTGATCCAGCGCCTTTCTTTTACCGCTGTCGCTTGGGTCATGTGCTTGCTCAGATCCGCCAAGGGGCTTTGTTGGCGGCCCACAGGGCTTCGAGTTCGCGCTTGTCACGCAGGGTGTCGCACGGCTGCCAGAAACCAGTGTGGTGGAACGCCGACAGCTGTCCGTCCTTGGCCAGGTTGGTCAGGGGCTCGCGTTCCCAGGAAATGCTGTCGCCATCGATGTACTTGATGACTTGGGGTTCCAGGACGAAGAAGCCGCCATTGATCCAGCCGATCTCGTCGCTTGGCTTCTCTTCGAAGCTGGATACGGCGTTCTGAGCGTCGATGTTCAGCACCCCAAAACGGCCTGGCGGCTGCACTGCGGCGACGGTGGCCAATTTGCCATGCTGACGGTGAAATTCCACTTCGGCGCTAATGTTGATGTCAGACAGACCATCACCGTAGGTCAGGCAGAAGGTTTCGTTGTCCAGATAAGGCGCAACGCGCTTCAACCGGCCACCGGTCATGGTTTCAGGGCCGGTATCGACCAGCGTGATTTTCCAGTCTTCGGCCTGGCTGTTGAGAATCTGGGTATCGCCGGTGGACAGGTCGATGGTCATGTCCGACATGTGACGGTAATAGTTGAAGAAGAACTCCTTGATGACATAGCCCTTGTAGCCCAGGCAAATGACGAATTCCTTGATGCCATGGTTGGCATACGAACGCATGATGTGCCACAGCAGCGGCTTGCCGCCGATCTCGACCATCGGTTTTGGCTTGGTGTCCGACTCTTCGGCAATGCGAGTACCCAGGCCACCGGCCAGAATGACAGCTTTCATATTACGCTCCTTATAATTTGAGATCGGAGGGATCGAAGTTCAGACTTTGCTGGATGACGGCGACCGGATCGGCGCGCAATACCAGATAAATACGCAGGATGTATTCCCCGATGATACCCAGCAGGAACGAATTCAAGCCGATACCGAACAACACCAGGATGTGAATGCTGGCAAGACCGGGCGGAAGCTCAGGATGGAATACCCTGAGTACCACGTAATAGAGAGCGCCGATCAGACTCGCTGCCAGGATCAGACTGCCGACGAATGAAGCGGCCCGCAGCGGCACGGTGGAATGGTTGAACACTGCGGTCAGGCCCAGACGTACAAGACGGTTGACGTTGAACTTGCTCTCGCCAGCCACTCGTGCGTCGCGATCGTAGGCGATGCCGGTCTGGTTGAAACCGATACCGGCGATCATGCCACGCAGGTAGGGATTGGCGGTCTTGGTCTTGAGCAGGACATCCACTACCTTGCGATCGATCAGGCGGAAGTCACCGACATCGCGGGGAATGGGATGCTCGCTGACCTTGTCGATCGCCCAATAGCCCACGCGACGGAAGTTGTTCAGCAGCCAGCTCTCGGGGCGCTTGCGGCGCACGCCATAGACGACGTCGAAGCCTTCCTGCCAGCGCTCGAAGAACGCTTCCAGCAGCTCGGGCGGATCTTGCAGATCGGCATCGATCTGCATCACGGCATCGCCGCGGGTGTGCATGTAGTTGGCCAGAATCGAACGCTGGAAACCGTAGTTCTTGGAAAAACGGATGGCGCGAACCCGTGGGTCCCTGGCGGCCAGCTCGGTGAGCATGTCCCAGGTGGCGTCATCGGAGTGGTTGTCCGAGAACACGAACTCCAGGTCACAGCGACTTTCCATCTTCGCGCCCAATGCAACCAGACGCTGATAGAGATTTGCGAGATTGCCCGACTCGTTGAGGACCGGAATCGATATTGAAACCAAAGGTTTTTTGTTTGATTCAAGCATGTGCGTATCGAAACCTTGCATTAACCATTCATCCTTGACTTCATGTATTCAACGACCGCTGGCAGCGTGTCCCTGAACGAATGGGTCTTGAGTGATTCAGGGACGCTGAAGACCCTGTCGAAATTGTCCTGCGCAGGTTCCGGTACGGCGCCTACCTGCAGAAGATGAGACTTGCCTAGCGCTTCGAAGACGGCCTCGGCCAGGCTGCGCAGGGTAACCGGCTTGCCATGCGCGAGATCCACCAGACCTGCCACATCGTTCGACACCAAGGCCTTGATGGCCCGTGCATCATCTTCGACATGGTGATATTCACGCAGCTGCTTGCCCAGCGTCATGGCGAAGGCGCTATCACTGCGCAATGCAGTCAACATCTGCCCCAGAAACATGAACGGACTGGGCTCGCCTTCACCGTATTGCGTATGGATACGGACATGCGTAGCGTGTGCGCCCGTTGCATTGGCCTGCTCAACGAACTCGCCGAGTCTGACCTTGCTTTTGACGTAGCGATTGTCCGTCAGGCCATGCTCCATGGCCGTGCCGAACGTGACGACCTTGGTTCCAAGATCTTTGACGCCTTCGATCACCATGCGCGGCAGGTCGTAATTGACAGCCAGCAGTGCTTCGTCGCTCAGCCGAGGGTCCAGCAGACCCGAACATATGTAGATGACCGAGGGGGCGGGCGTGCCTTGGGAAAAATACGACCTGACGGCAGGCGCGCCTGCGGTATGCCAAGTCTCATAGTCCGTCCTGTCGAGGCAGACGACCTCGCTCGGCGCGTAAAGCGAAGTTAGGGCCTGACCCAATCGGCCCCGCCCACCCAGGACGTAGATCACTCCTGGATGCCTGCGCGCCATTCGTTGATCTGGGCGAGCGTGATCTCGCGGGCTTTTTCTGGGTTGGCATAGAAGTCGCGATACCACACGGCCGTCTGCCGGACGACTTCTTCGGTATCCCACACAGGTATCCAGTTCAGCTGATTTCTCGCGATCGAGCTGTCCAATGCCAGCGAGCCAGCTTCGGGCAATGGGTTGTCCATGTACTTGAGGTCTGGACGCTGCCAATGCTCACTCATGAGCTCCAGAACGCTTCTGACGGAGTACTGCTTGAGTTCCTGCGGGCCCAGGTTCCAGGCCTTGGCGACCCGCTGTGGGTTTTCCGAAGCCAGTTCACCAAGGATCACCAGATAACCGTGTACCAGCGCTAGCACGTGCTGCCATGGACGCGTGGCGTCCGGGTAGCGCAGCGTCATCGGCTGACCTTCGATGGCGGCACGGACGAAGTCCGGTACCAGGCGATCTTCCGACCAGTCACCACCCCCGATGATGTTGCCGCCGCGAGCGGTGGCAATCGCCGGCCCCTGCCCCTCGGAGAAAGGATAGGACGCCGCATAGCTTTGAATGACCATTTCCGCAGCAGCCTTGGAGGCGCTGTAGGGATCCTTGCCACCCAACGGATCGTTCTCGCGGTACGGCCACGCCCACTCGTTGTTCTTGTAGACCTTGTCCGTGGTGATGCACAACACGCCACGCACGCTCTTGACCAGGCGTGCCGCTTCCAGCACATGGGCGGTTCCCTGCGCATTGACCAAGAACGTCTGAACAGGCTCGCGGTAGGATTTGCGCACCAGCGGTTGCGCGGCCAAGTGCAGGATCAACTCGGGCTGAAACGCTTCGACGGCTTTGTGCAGCGATTCGAAATCACAGATGTCGCCCAGCGTGCTATCGACTTCCTGGTCCAGACCCATTTGCTGATAGAGCGAAGGGGTGGTGTCGGGAGCCAACGAATAGCCGGCAACTTTCGCACCGATAGATGTCAACCACAGGCATGCCCAACTTCCGGTAAAGCCGGTGTGTCCGGTTACCAGAATTCTCTTGCCAACGAGCTGGTTTTCAATCTTCAGGCTGGATGTCATCACACGTGCACCGTCAATGGTTTAGTTCGGTCCTGACCCTTGAACGGGAGAACGCATATAGCCGCCAATAATACCTTGGAAACAGCCAGTTGGGTATAAGCAGGGCCAGCCGACACCGTGCTCTGGCGCCCGGAACAATGCCTCGAACCGTTGTCGAGGGCGACATTAATGCCACCCTTCTCACTTCATCAGGTGGGCTTTGTTGCTTGCACGGCATCAGACCCGGCATCAGCCCGTGCGAGCGTCCCAGGCACCGTCTGCTCAAGACCGAAAAGCGCAGCCTGCAATTGCTCCGCACTCTGCTTCCAAGTCAGCCACGGCATCTCGGCGGAACGAATGGTGTTGCCTTCGGCATCACTGCGGACCCATTGCTGCACAGCATCGGCCAACGCCCGAGGCGTATCGCCTTCGAAAAAAGCGGCATGCTCACCCGCCACTTCGCGGAATACTGGAAGCGACCGCGCGAGGACTGGCAATTTGTGTTGAGCAGCCTCGATCAGTGGAAGGCCGAACCCCTCGCCTTTCGATGCAGCCAAAAGGCATGTTGAGGCCGAATAGACAGCTTCCAGACCTTCGTCGCTGATACCTTCCAACCAGAACAGCTGCTTGCCCCGACGCGCATGGTTGCGCAAGCGTTCAACAAGCGTCTCGACCATCCAGCCTTGTTTACCAATGATCACTAGATTGAAATTCTCTCCTTCCTGCCAAAGCAATTCGAAGGCTTCGAGCACCTCGGCATGCCCTTTGCGCGGCTCCAACGTGCCGACCATAAGGAACGAAGGGGCCTGTCGCAACTTGCCCAGTGTCTCTGATACATCACCCGCTAGGCCTGTGGAGGGCACTGATTCGAGGATATCCGCCCCCAGATGGAACCACCCAAGTTTAGGCATGTGCCCCGCGGGAGGAGGATTGTTGCCCAACCATTGGGATAGATCGCCTTGCACCGCCTTCGAGATGCTCAACATGCCGTCGAAGCGAGTGACGACGCTGAGCCAATCGGTCAGCAAGCCGCCGCCATGCGCCGGGAAACAGTCCGGTAGCCCAAGCAGAAGCATGTCGTAGATCACGAACTGGATCTCGACGCCAACCCGATGCATATCAGTCAGCGACTGCACTTGGCTGGGCACGATGCTGGGTTGGAAATCCAAACCGATGAACGTATCACCGGGACCGAAGGTAATCGGTTCATCCACCAGAGAGTCCATCGGACAGTCCAAGAAACCGAGCGTGAAACGTCGGGCATAGAAGTAGCCCGGTGCATCGGCTGTCGCATAGACCGGCTCGACGCGATAGCCCTGCGGCGGATTGAGCAACCAGTGACGAAGAATGCTGCGCACGACTCGCTGGATCCCGCTTCGGGCGTCTCGCTGGCACAGCTCGGAGATATCTACGAACAGTTGCTTCTGATAGAACCTGGGCAGCAGCGAGCGATCGATGCTGTTGGCCAGCGAGGCGCGGTCGTGGGCGTCTTGCGGCTGTGCGTCGAACTCCTCCAATGCCTGGATTAAAGAAGGCACGGAGTGCGCGTTGCCTGCATAGAAGTGCTCGATCGCGCGAACGTACTTGTCAGCACAGTAACGCGGAGAATGGTTGCTGTGGACCTCCGCCTTGCCTTTCTGGGACAACAGCGATCGCTCCTCAGGATCGCGCCTCAGACGCACCAGCGCCTCCGTCAATTCAGCGACCTCGAAATCATCCGCCAGCTTCACCACGCACTGATCGGGCAAATCCGCCATGCCTCCGTTGGCATTGGCTATCGTCGCCAGACCGTGGTTCATGCAGTCCAGAACCGTCGCGGACGTCTCGCCTCGGGAAAAGGTCCGCAACTGAACGCCGACATCGGCCGCGACCAGATATGACTTGAAGGTCTTGTTGTCAGTCCAACCGGTGATCTTGACCCGCTCTCCACCACTCTGACTTTTGATCCGCTTGAGGATCTGCGCGCCGTACTCGCCGGTCTCGTTTTCGCCCACGAATATCAGCACGCATTTCGGGTCTGCGGCCATGGGTGAAGCCAGCCATGCGTCCAGAAGTCGGTCGTTGAGTTTGCTGGGGCCCAACAGGCCGAAGCTGCAGACGATGAAGTCGTAGCCATCGAGACCTAATGCTCGACGCGCTGCGGTCTTGTCGGCCGGCATGCTGTGATCCGGCACTCGCAGCAGGGGCACGTACGCCCACTCGCTCTGATCACCCTCCCCATACCATTCGGTAGCCAGTCGCCGCGAGTGTTCTGAGTGAACGATGACCCCGACCGCATCACGCAGCACACTGAGATTGCATGGATACGCCCAGACAACCTCAGCCTTCTGTTCAACCTTGAATCGATCCTGCACTGCCTTGTAGCCGTGCGCTGAATAGAGTTCATGGACCCAGAAGCCAGGCACGATGCTGTGGAATTCCAGATGCGCCACGATGCCCGATAGAAAGAAATCGTGCAAAACGATAGCGCCCGGTATCTGCTTGATCAGCCCGAACATGTGCTGATGAAAGCTCGAATTTCCGAAGTGATACAGGACCCGGTCGTACACGCGGTGATTACGTTGAAACCAGTCTACGGAGCGCACCTGGCAATTCGCATTGACCCACGGATTCGAGATCTCGTGCTGCGCGACGACGACATCGATATGGTAGTGACGGGCCAATTCCGGCAACAGCTCTGCGCTGTAATCGCTGATACCGCTGCGCTCAGGCGGCAATGGCGATACATAGGCGAGCCGGGGTTTGCGCACTGGATAGGTGGCGCCCTCATGGGCCGAAATATGGTCGGCCACGGCTCTTTCGAGCGCCTCTACCGCAAGGGCAGCCGTCTTTTCCCATGAAAATTTCGCGGCTTGGGCCAGCCCGTGACTTTGCAGTCTGCCGCGGAAGGCCTCATCAGTCAGGACCTGTTCAAGCTTGGAAGTGAACGCCTGTTGATCGCGTGGATCGAACAACGCTTCGTCAAGACCGATGACTTCCGGAACGCTGGAGGTATTGGCGCCGATCACAGCACAGCCACAGTGCATGGCTTCCAGCGCCGGCAAGCCGAACCCCTCGTGCCAGGACGGGAAAACGAACGCGTGGCAGAGGTTGTAGAGTGCCACCAGATCTTCTTCCGGCACAAAACCGGTGAGTACCAAGTCATTCGGTTTCAACCCGGACTTTTTGGCCAGCTCCAGCAGCCTGGCCTTGTCGTGCGGTTGCACCGAGCAGACGATCGCAAGTTGATAGTCAGCTCGCACGCTCTTCGGCAAGCTGGCAAAAGCAGTGATCAAGCCTTCGATATTCTTGCGGTGATCGATCCCGCCGGTGTACATCAAAAACGGCCTGTCCAAATCATGCCTGCCAAACAATTCGCTGCGCTGGGTCTCGGACAGTTCGATTTGCTTGAACGGCGAGTCGGCTGCAGTGGAAATATTGGTGACCTTGGCAGCAGGTAAAGAAAGGTATTTCAAGCCTTCGCTGCGTGAGGATTCCGAGATGGCCAGGACCGCGCTCGCGCTCCTCAGATGACCGATCTTGTTTTCATACCAGCGCTCGACGAGCGGGTTGTCCAGGTACGGTTCACGATTGATCAGGGGAATCAGGTCATACAGCACAACGGCCGTGGGCACGTTGGAACTGAGCATTCCGACGCTGGTGACCACATTGTCGACAAGCCCTTCGAACAGGCTGCAGACCAGAACGATGGACGGATTCAACGTCTCCAGAAACGCTTCTCTGACCAGCTCCGCAGCGCGCCGGCGCTTTTCGTTTGCGACGTTGATCTGCCCTACTTCACCGGGTGAATGCCACACCCTGATGTTTTGCGCAGGGACCACGTCAGCAAGAGTGCGACGCAGCTCATCTATGCTCTCGCCGAACGCATCGTTGAGGACTACGATGACTTCGTGTTTACCCTGCGCGGCAATTGCCCGGGTCAACGACAGGCAGTAGCGACCGATACCGCGCTTGCGGTTTTCGGCCTGAGCGCCCTGCAGGTCAATAACAATACGCATTACTTCTCAACCTTAGAATTAGCCGCGCTTTCCAACGCTTGGTAGATGGCATTGGCACGCTGAGTCTGTCGCTGCGAGCCGGATGCGGACTCACCCTGCATGGACCCATTGAACCCGGACATGGGCGTGACGCCGGCGGTATAAGGCTGGCTGGCGGCACGATTGCGAGCCATGTTGCTCAGGCGTGTATGCAGCCGAGGAAATTTTTTCAGGCTGCGGTTCAACTTCGAGCTTAGCCGCGGGCGGGCGAGCACAAACCGCACTGCACGACCGGCCATACCGCGGATGAACCACTTGATCGTTTGTCTAGGTGATTTCAGCGCGCTGCGAGTGGCTCGTACACAAAAACGCAGGGGCGCCGTCAGGCGCCAAGAGGTGCTGGTCAGCATGGCTCTTTGGTGCGCTTCAGAGGCAACAGCACGGGTGTACCAAAGGTGGGCGTTTCCTAGCGACTCATCAAGCTGACGTTGCAACTCTGAGGCACGAGCTTCGGCTTCTTTGAAAAATACTTCGACTTCTTTAGAGCGGACTTCAACTGCTGTATAACTTGCATCAGCCTGGATTCGTTGCAGTTCCAGCCGTGCCGTTAGCTCGGCTTCCTTGGACTGCGCTTGCGCCCTCACCAACTGCAGTGCAGCCTCATGCAATTGGCCGTGCATGTCCTGCAGTTGCTCGTGCACTTGCTCATTCAGACGCTCGGTCAGCACATCGAGCTTGTGGGCTCTGATCTCGAGTTCCAGTGTGCGATCGGAAACTTGACCGACAAGGCTTTCCAACCACACCCCATGCTGGGCCTGTGCTTGGGATTGAGTGCGTAGTTCTTCGATACTGTTCTGGCGAGCATGGTCGTAGCGTTGAGCCAACGCATCGAGCGCAAGCCCATAATCTTTGCCGAAAGCTTCGTCGAAGGCTTGAAGCTTTTCCGATGCGGCGCCTTTCTGCGCCACGATGGCGTAGTCAGGGCTGACTGCCGATAGAACCGCGAGCAGGTCCACGGGATGATCAGGATCTTTTAGCAGATCGGGTTCTTGAAGGCGCAGCAACTTGGAACGTAAGAAACCGGCATGATCGGTGAGAAAACTCAACAGCAGATGGGGAATCGGCCGCTCGTGGGTAGGATCCAGATAGAACCCATTGGTGCCTACTGCAATGTTCTCGGCGTTCGGTGTTTCCAGTATTAACAAACCGCCTGGAATCAATACGCGCAGTGCTTCGGCTACGAGTGTTTGCAAGTCTGGAAAAGGAATGTGCTCGGCGATGTGGAAGCCGCTGACGATCGCCAGACTGCTGTCTTCCAAGGTCGCCAGGTAGCTCAATGCATCGTTCTGCTGAGCCGGAAGCCCACGCTCACGGCACGCTTCCAGCATCCCTTCGTCCAGATCGATACCATTGGCGTCAAAACCGCAGCCGATCAGAATCTCTAGCCACTCGCCACGACCGCACCCCAGGTCGGCCGCGCGGCGGGAGCCGTCGCCTTCCAGCAGTGGCGTGATGAAGGGCAGATAAACCTTCAGACGCTGACTGATCAGTTCCCGCGTACCTCGATGACGATCTTCGAATGCACGGTAGAAATTTTCGCTCACTTGACGTACTCCACCACGGGCGGCAGCCACGAAACGCCCACGAAGGGGGGCCGGTCCACGTTGACCACGTTGAACACCAGGGCGTGGTCCCGCCACTCGTAGTTATGCGCCATATGGCTGTCGGTTGTATGCAATGCCACCGCTACGGAGTAGGAGCCCACGCCTAGATTCGCGTCGAATGCGAATCGGTATTCGAGGGTATCGCCAGCCTGCTGCGCGGCCAACTTGCAGCCAAGATGGTGAGTGTTGGTTCCATAGACTTCCTGACCAAGGCGATCCTTGATCATGTAGCCCACTACCAGTTCAGGAATGGCGACATTGACGTCTACCTGAATGCGCAAGGTAACCGGTTGACCAACAGGCACGTATTCGACGGCGGCACCGGTCGCGTCGGCCAGACTGACGCTCTTGATGCTTGCCTCGGCCGAACCTGAACGGGTCTGCACGGCACCGCTGTCCAGAGTGACCACCTTGACTGTGGAATTCTCTTTTTCTGCAATGATCGCATTGTAGAAGTCCATGACTTCTTCCGGTGGACCATCCTTGATGACGGTGCCCGACTCCAGCAGGATGGCTCGGTTACACAAGCCCTGGATGGCGCCACGGTCATGGGAAACGATGAGAAGCGTCGTACCCTGCTGCTGGAATTCGCGAATCCTATCGAAACTTTTGTGCTGGAAGTAACTGTCGCCTACCGATAACGCTTCGTCGACGATAAGGATTTCTGGCCGGAAAGCAGTCGCGACCGCGAATGCCACGCGCATTTGCATGCCGCTCGAATAGGTGCGCACTGACTCATCGAAGTACTCGCCGATTTCTGCGAATGCTTCGATATCGTCGATGACCGTGTCCATCTGCTCGCCGCTGAAACCCATCAGGCCAGCCGCATGGTAAACGTTCTGACGACCGCTGAGTTCAGGGTTGAAGCCCATGCCTAACTCAAGAATAGCCGCAATACGGCCATTGACCTGGATGCTGCCTTCGGACGGCTGCAGGGTGCCGGTGATCATCTTGAGCAGCGTCGATTTGCCGGCGCCGTTCTGCCCGACAATGCCGATCGCCTCGCCCGGCTGGATATCGAAGCTCACGTGCTTGAGCACCCAATGCTCTTCGCTTGGAGCTACGGGAAGGAAGAACCATCTGGCAATACGCTGCCATTCGGAACGGTACGACCTGTAGGCTTTGCCTAGGTTATTGACGGTGAGCAGGCTCATAGTGCATCCACCATTTCAGCCGATGCTCGGCGGAAGAGGAACAGGCCCAGCAGCATCAAGCCGAACGCCAGGCCAAACGCAGACCAGATGTGATGCATGTCTGGTGATGTCCCATACACAAGTATATTTTGGTAGGAGGTCACGACCGGGTACATCGGGTTGTAGACCAACGCGCCGCGCAAGGCTTCGGGGATGATGTTCACCGAATACACGATGGGTGTGAACCAGAAAAGAATCTGCAGGACGATGGGCACGACTTGCCCGATATCACGAAGAAAAACGTTCAGCACGCCAAGTACCAGTCCGATACCGACGCCCAGGGCAACGACCGATAACGTCATTGGGATCAGCCAGAACATCTGCATCGTCGGAGCATGCCCAAGAATGGCGAACACCGCGAGCACTGCCACGAACAGCAGCAAGTTATTCAGAAGGCAGGAACCGACAACGATCACGGGCAAGGCGATGCGCGGGAAGCGCATCTTCTTCATGAGATTTCCGTTCTCGATGAAAATGGTCAGGCACCTGGAAACGATTTCGGAAAACAGGTTCCAGGCCAACATGCCTGCCATCAGGTAGAGCGCATAGGCGTATTTGTTGTCGATGCCTGGCAGCTTGGCTGCCAGGACGTTGGACAGGATGAGGGCATAGATTGCAACTTGCGCCAATGGATGAATGATCATCCAAAGGCCACCCAGACGGCTTCGAGCGAAACGGGCGATGAACTCGTTCTTGATCGAACTAACCACGAAGCTTCGGTATTCCCAAAGCCCTCTTAACATGCCAAACATAATTATCCTTTGATCAAACGCTCAATCTCAGCGACACGCTGAGCCACCAATTCTTCGCTGCCGCGGCTTTCCACGTTCAAACGCAGCAATGGCTCGGTGTTCGAACCCCGCAGGCTGAAACGCCAGTCGGCGAACTCGACGCTGATGCCGTCGGTGCGGTCGACGCTGGGGTTCTGGGCGGTGTAGAACGCCAGGATCTTCTCGATGGAGCCTTTCACGTCGGCGACTTCGTAGTTGATCTCGCCGCTGCACGGGAACGCTGCGATGCGCTCGTCCACCAGTTGGGCCAGGGTCTTGCCGGTGACGCTCATCAACTCGGCGACCAGCAGCCACGGGATGTTACCGCTGTCGCAGTAGGCGAAGTCGCGGAAATAATGGTGGGCGCTCATCTCGCCGCCGTACACGGCGTCTTCGGCGCGCATGCGCTCCTTGATGAAGGCGTGGCCGGTCTTGCTCTGGATGGCGACGCCACCTGCGGCTTCGACCTGTTCGATGGTGTTCCAGGTCAGGCGCGGGTCGTGGATGATCTTGCTGCCGGGGTGCTTCTTCAGCAGCATTTCAGCCAACAGGCCGACCAGGTAATAGCCCTCGATGAAGCGGCCCTTGTCGTCGAAGAAGAAGCAGCGGTCGAAGTCGCCGTCCCAGGCGATACCCATGTCGGCGCCGTTTTCCAGCAAGGCCTTGCGGGTCAGCTCGCGGTTTTCCGGCAACAGCGGGTTGGGCACGCCGTTGGGGAAGTTGCCGTCTGGCTCGCCATTGATGACGATTAGTTCCAGGGGCAGCTTGGTCTTGAGCAGTTCGATGGTCGGGCCCACGGCGCCGTTGCCGGGATCGGCCAGGACCTTGAGGGGCTTGAGCGAGTTGACGTCGATGTAGGTCAGCAGGTGCTCGATGTAGGCGCTCTTGTCGAACACTTCGCGAACGTGGCCTGCAGTGGCTGCCTTGTCGTCGAAGTTGCCGGCCTCTACGCGGGCACGGATGGCGTCCAGGCCGGTGTCGCCGCTGATCGGCTTGGAGTGCTCGCGCACCAGTTTCATGCCGTTGTAACCCTTGGGGTTATGGCT
>Ga0308162_1001872_pt1 | contig 15161 bp, 18 predicted proteins | sample PhySR2_FD_201370 | JGI IMG/M metagenome (GOLD analysis project Ga0308162, IMG submission 201370) | Phyllosphere microbial communities from UC Gill Tract Community Farm, Albany, California, United States - DLSLS.R2 | ecosystem: Host-associated > Plants > Phyllosphere > Unclassified | place: USA... | reverse complement strand
GACGTGATCCGCGTAGCGCTGAAGTAATCCCGCGCAGAATAACCCCCCTCGAACAGGCGAAGCGGCGACGCTCCGCCTGTTTTTTTTCGCCGTGCGATCTGCGGTATAAAGTGTGGATTGCCTTATTATCCGAAGGAACGTTGGTTATGCCTGCCTCACGCACACCGCGGTTGTTGTCCGTTATCACCCTGCTGCTGCTGGCCGCGCTGATCCACAGCGGCATCCGCCCTTACGATCGCGCCACCTGGTTGATGGAGGTGGCGCCGGTATTGATTGTTTTGCCGCTGCTGTGGCTGACCCATCGCCGTTATCCGCTAACGCCGCTGCTCTATACGCTGATTTTCTTCCATGCGCTGATCCTGATTTTCGGTGGCATGTACAGCTATGCCCGCGTGCCGCTGGGGTTTGAGGTGCAGCAGTGGCTGGATCTTGGCCGCAACCCGTACGACAAACTGGGGCATTTCTTCCAGGGGCTGGTGCCGGCGCTGGTGGCGCGCGAAATCCTGCTGCGCGGCGGCTATGTGCAGGGGCGCAAGATGCTGGGCTTCGTGGTGTGCTGCATCGCGCTGGCCATCAGCGCCGTTTACGAGCTGATCGAGTGGTGGGCGGCGCTGGCGCTGGGCCAGGGCGCCGACGAGTTTCTCGGCACCCAGGGCGACCCGTGGGACACCCAGTCCGACATGTTCTGCGCATTGCTCGGCGCGCTATGCGGCTTGCTGCTGTTCGCCGGTTGGCAAGACCGGCAAATTCGCCGTATGCGCTGATCATTTATCGGCTTTGCTCAGACCCGCCTTATGGTGGGTTTTTTATTTATACTCAGGTTATTAATCCACTTTGCACGTGCGTGGAATCAGCAAGAGGCGGCAAAATTCACTCTGTGAATTGTGTGGGGTTATTTAGTATCTTTTTGTTTTTATTGATTTTTACTATTTTTGTTAAGAATTTTCTTATCATTTGCGCTATGCTAATATTGCCACGTTTGATAGGGGTTAATGGGCGTTAATCAGTTTATCGCGCAGGGAATTATGAGATACATAATTAATAATAATATTAAATATCATGAAGATAGATCGGAGCTGATCTCGCTGCACGATGATATTCCGCCGATTGTGCTGACGGCCACGCTTAACCGCTTGCTTTCCGCCCTGGTGCGCAACAATAACCTGGTGCTTTCCCGCGAAACGCTGCTGATGCAGGTATGGGAGGTACACGGCCAGGTTGCTTCCGGCAACAACCTCAACAACACCATTTCGATGCTGCGCAAAATGTTCGCTTCACTTGGCGAGGAGGAGATTATCGTCACCTTGCCTCGGCAGGGATTTATGTTTTGCGCCAAACAGCTGAACACCATTGATGATGAATCGAGCCTTGACGATAAGCCCGTTCCGGCTATAGCCGTTGAGCCACCGCCATCAAAGCGCGGCTGGTTGAAACGAAAAATACTGCTGGCCGTGTTGTCGGTCGTCGCGGTTCTCACGCTGGCGTGGGCCATGTTTTCTCCGGAACATGCATCGATTACGTACAAAAGTATCGGGGTCGTGGATAAATGTGACATCCGGGCCATCGGCACCTATCACCTGGTGAAGCAGGCCTACGTTAACCTGCCAGGCATTGCTGCGGACATTAAGCGTTTCGGGCTGGATTGTTCATTGCCGGCGACGATCTACTATTACAGTTCAAGTACGCTGCATAACAATAGAGATATCTATAATTCAGTGTCGTTTGTGGCCTATTGTCCTGCCGGCTTGCAAAAAAATCCTGTTTCTGAATGCGAAAATTTCTATGAAACTAAAGACGTACATTAATATCCAGAGCGTTTTTTTTATCTTGGTTTTGCTGATTGCACTCAGCGTCACGCTATTTTCCACCTATCGATTGGCGATGAAAAACCGCGTTCCAGAGTGTAAGGCCATCAAGACCTCGTTCACCATGGTTGGAAGTCGAAGGTTTGAAAAAGTGTTACTGATCAGTATCGTTCCGGTGGGCTGGCATAAGTTTAACGTGTTGCTGAATGGTAACATCAGCGATGGCGACAAGAAGTATGCGATTTCACGTATGATGGTGGCGGACTATACATTTCGTGATGGTTACTATTATATCAAGATATTGGAGAATATTCGCCATGCGAGAGACAGTACCGCGGATGCAGAGCTTAACCGGCAGTTGCCGGCAAAAAACAGGGTATATTTGATGCGTATTGAAAAGGTAAGCGACAATAGCTATATCTTCGCCGATAACCATGCGCCTCTGTTTGTCTGTTCTAAATGAACCAACACTCCCTTAACGGTGTTGTGGCGCGTCTGTTAAGAGGAGTGATGGTTTGAGGCGTTAGCGGCTTTTACCTTTTGGTAAAACGCCGTGTTTTACTCGTTTCGATGATGTTGCATGGTATGTCGGCGCATATAAGTACTCCTGTGGTGTCAATTTCATCGCCTGAACGGCATAATGTGCGATTAATGTAATAATTGTATGGCTGTTTTTAGTTTTTATTGATTAATGTAGCGATTTTCACAAGGCTTGCGGGTATCTAGCGGGCAATAAGCCATCAGCGATGAGTTGGTCGCCTGGCTGTTCTCCTTCATCTCTCCATAATAATAAATATTAGCTTTGATATTGCAGTTGTAGTGCGCGTGATAAATCATTTCCTTGATGTCATCGACAGGGGTTTGGTTGTCTTTTATCGCGTATATCTTACAGCTTTTATATTCTCCTGATAGGGTCATGCTACTCTGAGCGCGATTTTTATAGATTAACCCGGCAGTTAATGCCGCCAGAACGATCAGAATGCCCCAGGCCAATGGCCGCCACGGCCAACGGCAACCTGGTTTATTATTCACAACGGGAGTGTTATCAGGTGGTGCATTTATGCCTGATGCCGTATCCGACATTGTGATATCCTCGCGCTTAATGGTTTGCGCCATAAATTTAAACCCCTGCCGTGGATAGGTAATCAAAATATCTTCCTCACCTAACTGAGACAGAGACTTCCTTAGCCCCGAGATATAGTTATTTAAATTATTGTTTGATGCCTTCAGCCCATAATCCTCCCATACATCATTAAGCAACTGTTCACGGCTAATCAGCAGGTTATTACTCCTGACGAACAGTGACAGTAGCCTGCCCGTGGGTTTAAGCAATGATACTTTACTACTTGTATCATTAACCCTTTCTAACGTGCTTTCTTTTTCATTGAAGACCACGTTGCTATTAATAATGAAAATCATCTTGTCAGTCCTTCAACTTTCCTGTCGAGAGCTGATTTTGCTATCGCAAGCGCGTTTTTTCAATCCCCACAATAGGCAAGCAATGAGAATTATCCTTATCTTTGTATTTTATTTCTATGGAGACCTTAATGCTGAGTTTATTTTGTTGTCCATGCAGATACTTATTATCTACATTTTGTAATTAAAACCTATGAATGTGCTATTTTCATTGTATAAATACTGTATTGTTGTATTTATGCGACATAATGTTTTGTTTTGTATGGCCGTGCGTTACCTTAGTGTGGCTGGCAACGGTTGTGCCGGAAATAACAAGCGAAATAACAAGCAGAGTGTGAAAGTGAATTTCCGTCTCTGAGTTGTGACCCATTTAAATTAAATATATTTAATCTTCTTCTTATAAAGGAATGTAAGGGCTTTCTATGAAACTGAACAAAATCATGATGGCAGCAGTACTGGCTTTTGGCGTAACTTCTGTCGCTCACGCAGCAGTAAAAGATCAGGGCCACGGTACTGTAACCTTCACCGGTTCTATTATTGATGCGCCATGCTCAATTACTCCTGAATCCGCAGACCAGACCGTTAACCTGGGCCAGGTGTCCAACATCGCTCTGAAAGACGGCGGCAAGTCTACGCCGAAGAACTTCCAGATTAAACTGGAAAACTGTGAATTAATCAGTGCTGACCCAGGCAAGAATAACGCAGTTAGCGTGACCTTCTCTGGTGCTGCTTCTGCAGTTGATACTGAACTGCTGGGTATTACCGGCACCGCTAAGGGCGCAAGCGTAGCCATTACCGATGGTTCTGGCTCTCTGGTCAAACTGGGCAAGGCCTCTAATGCGCAGAAATTGCAGAATGGCAATAACTCCCTGAGCTTCGCCGCTTATCTGCAGGGCAGCAAAGCGTCAGGTGCAGTGATTACCCCGGGCGAATTCCAGGCGGTAGCTGACTTCACTCTGGCTTATCAATAATCCTGTAGCTATGTGATAGCAATCCAGCATGCGGCATTGTCCGCATGCTTTTTTAACCGGATGACGTAGTGGTGAATAAGGACTATTCATGCAGAAGGCCTTGGTGAAGGTAGTGTCTCCTTACATATTGACCATTCTATTATTGGGTTGCAATGCGCAAGCGGCCCAGCATCCTCAGGGGTGGGGACGTGTCAGTATGCAAGGTGCCATTATTGATACCGCCTGTGCTATTGCCGCAGGTAGCCGTGCTCAGATTATCGATATGGAAACGGTTCCTGTTTCCGATATTATCCGTAACGGACAGGGAATAGTTCATCAGTTAACTATCGAGTTAATCAATTGCATATTAGCGCGGCCTGACTCTACATTGCCGGACTGGAAACACTTCCAAGTAACCTTTGACGGAGAGAGCGACGGTGAGTTATTTGGCATCCAGGGAGAGGCAAAAGGCATAGCGCTGCAAATAGCTGATGAAAATGGAAATCTCGCCGTGCCAGGAACGCCTTTGCCACTCAGAGATATCTCACTTGGTACTATGCGTATGAATTACGTCATACGTTTAGTCAGTAATAATCAGCCGTTACTGGCTGGGGCTTATTCTTCTGCCATACGATTTAAACTGGATTATTACTGAATTTCTTTGTCATGTGTAGGTGTTATACCCAAAATAATTCGAGTTGCATCGCGGCGGCAATAGAGCGAGTCCCCAGGAGCTTACTCAGGTAAGTGACTGGGGTGAACGAAGGCAGCCAACAAAGAGGCAGCTTGAAGTATGACGGGTATATTAAATAACAGGATTGTCGATATGGTGTTTTATCCTGCACGGAAGCGATTTCGCTTACAGCTACTGAGGGTCTGCATTTGCATGGCCATCGGCTGTGCATCGCCGCTGGTTTATGCCGATGACGGCATCCAGTTTAATATCGATGTGCTGGATGTGAATGACCGGAAAAATATCGATCTGAGCCAGTTTTCGCGCAGCGGCTACATTATGCCGGGCGCTTATAGCATGTCTGTACACATCAATAAGAATGAGCTGCCGGAGCAAAGTGTTAACTTTTATCCGCCGGACGATGATGCCAAAGACAGCCGCGCCTGCCTGACGCCGGCGCTGGTGGAAAAGCTCGGCTTGAAGCCAGATGCGGCGAAGAGCCTGGCCTGGTGGCATCAGGGCGAATGCCTGGATATCGCCAGCCTGCACGGCATGGAGGTGCGCGGCGATTTGGCCACCGCCTCCCTGTACCTGAGTATTCCGCAGGCCTATCTGGAATATGCCTCGCCGGACTGGGATCCGCCGTCACGCTGGGATGAAGGCATCCCAGGGCTGCTGTTTGACTATAACCTCAACGGCCAAACCCAGCGCCAGCAGCGGGATGGTTCGCAGAGTTACAGCCTGAGCGGCAACGGCACCACCGGCGCCAACCTGGGCGCCTGGCGTTTGCGGGTGGACTGGCAGGGCCAACTGAACCACCAGGCCGGTTCGGAAAAAGCCACGAGCAAAAAGCTCGACTGGAGCCGCTATTACGCCTATCGCGCTATTCCGTCGTTACGCTCGCGCCTGACGGTGGGGGAGAGCTCTCTGGATTCGGGCATGTTCGACAGCTTCCAGTTTACCGGGGCGAGCCTGGTATCGGACGACAACATGTTGCCGCCCAACCTGCGTGGCTATGCGCCGGAAGTGGCGGGGGTGGCCAAAACCAACGCCAAAGTCACCATCAGCCAGCAGGGCCGGGTGATTTATGAAACGCAAGTGGCGGCAGGGCCGTTCCGCATTCAGGACATCAGCGATTCGGTCGCTGGCGAGCTGGACGTGCGGGTTGAGGAGCAAGACGGCAGTGTGCAGGAATTCAAAATGAACACCGCCAGCATTCCGTATCTCACCCGGCCCGGTCAGGTGAGATACAAACTGGCTGCAGGCAAGCCTTCGGACTGGCAACACCGTTCGCGTGGTCCCTTGTTTGGTACCGGGGAGTTTTCCTGGGGGATCAGCAACGGCTGGTCGCTGTATGGCGGCGTATTGAGCGGCGGCGATTATAACGCGGCTTCTCTGGGTATCGGCCGTGACTTGACGGTGCTGGGGGCGCTGTCGTTCGATGCCACCCAGTCGCGGGCGACGTTGCCGCAGCAGGATGGAACTCTTACCGGCGGCTCGTACCGGGTGAGTTACTCGAAAAGCTTTGACGAGCTGGACAGCCAGGTGACCTTCGCCGGCTATCGCTTCTCGGAAAAGAACTTTATGAGCATGAGCGAGTATCTCGACGCGCGCTATTACGGCAGCCGGATGGGCAATAACAAGGAGATGTACACCATCACCTATAACCAGCAGTTCCGCAACATCGGGCTGAGTGCTTATCTTAACTATGACCACCAGACCTATTGGGACCGGCCGGCCAACGATCGCTACAACCTGACGCTGTCGCGCTATTTCGACATCGGCCGGTTCAAGAACCTGAGCCTGTCGCTGTCGGGCTACCGCAACCGTTACAACAACAGCAACGACGACGGCATGTACCTGTCGCTGTCGATGCCATGGGGCAGCGGCGCTAACGTCAGCTACAGCGCTGCGGTGAATCGCAACGACACCACTAACCGGGTGGGTTATTACGATCGGCTCGACGAGCACAATAACTACCAGTTAAATGCCGGCAGCTCGCGCAAAGGCGCCAATTTGGGCGGTTATTTCAACCATGAAGGCGATATGGTTCAGCTCAGTGCCAACGCCAGCTATCAGGAAGGCAGTTACAGCGCGCTGGGCTTCTCCGCACAGGGTGGCGCCACGCTGACCACGCAGGGCGGTGCACTGCACCGCATTGGCATGCCGGGCGGCACCCGACTGCTGGTGGATACCGGCGGTGTGGCCGGGGTGCCGGTGCGCGGTTATGGCAGCACTGTCGATACCAACCGCTTCGGCAAAGCAGTGGTGACCGACGTCAGCAACTACTATCGCAACCAGGCCAGCATCGATCTGAACCGGCTGGGCGACAACGCCGAGGCCACGAAGTCGGTGGTACAGGCCACCCTGACCGAAGGGGCGATCGGTTACCGCAAATTTGATGTCATCGCCGGGGAGAAGGCGATGGCGGTGATCCGCCTGGCGGACGGCAGCACTCCGCCGTTTGGTGCCACGGTGATGAATCAGCGCAAACAAGAAACAGGGATAGTGAACGACGGCGGCAACGTGTATCTGAGCGGCATTCAGGCCGGTGACACCATGACGGTGCACTGGAGCGGCGCGGCGCAGTGCGCCATCAGCCTGCCGAAAACGCTGCCGGATACCGGCGCCCTGAGCAACCTGCTGCTGCCGTGCCATGTAGTGTCGGCAGCAGACGCGAAGTAAGTCAGGGTGCTCCCTATTGGAATCAATAAGAGTGAATTATTTATGAAACAGATTAACACCGTGCGTAGTAAGAGCCTGAACGGCGCCATCATGACCGGCGCTTTGCTGGGAACTCTGTTGGCACAGCAGGCACAGGCGGCGATCGCGTTGGATCGCACCCGGGTGATTTTTGAGGGCGGCCAGAATTCCGTCAGCCTGAACATCAGCAACCAGAACAAGCAGTTGCCGTACCTGGCACAGGGCTGGCTGGAAGATGAGCAAGGCAACAAACTCCAAAGCCCGTTGGTGGTGTTGCCGCCGGTGCAGCGGGTGGAGCCGGGCAAACCGAGCCAGGTGAAGATCCAGGCGTTGCCGGCGGCGAAGATGCTGCCGCAGGATCGCGAAACCCTGTACTACTTCAACCTGCGGGAGATCCCGCCGAAGAGCGACAAGCCGAACACTCTGCAAATCGCCTTGCAGACGCGCATCAAACTGTTCTATCGCCCAGCCGCTATCACCCCGACACGGGCAGAGATGGCCACGCCGTGGCAGGAGAAACTGACGCTGAGCAAACAGGGTGACAAGTATCAGGTGAATAACCCGACGCCGTATTACATCACTATTGTCGATGCTAGCAGTAAAAAAGATGTGGTGGGCGCGAAGGGTTTTGAACCGTTTATGGTACCACCTAAGGGGCAGACGCTGCTGGGCATCAACGCCAGCGAGCTGGGAAGTAGCCCGGTGTTGACGTATATCAACGACTACGGTGGTCGCCCGCAGCTGGTGTTCAACTGCAGCGGCAGCGCCTGCCAGGTAGCGCCTGAGAAAAGCAAATCCTAACGCGGTGCGCCAGACAGAGGGACAGGAGGAAGGAATATGCAACGGAGCAGCAAGAAACAGGCCCACTCCCTGCCGGGCTATCGCGATTGGCAGTACTACGGGGTGCTGAGTGCGCTGGCGCTGATGGTGCCGCTCACGCTGGGCACGGTGTTGTGGCTGTTGCCCTCTGCGCAGGCGCAGCAGGCGGATAATGGGTACACCGACGGCGCCAACGGCATATTACAGGTACGCGGAGCGTTGACCGAAAGCGCTTGCCGGCTGGATATGGTCTCGGCCCGGCAGGATATCCAACTGGGCGAGGTCGGTACCGGCCGTTTGCAGCAGGTGGGGGACCAGGGTACGCCGGTGGCGTTTGAACTGCGGCTGAAAGACTGCCTGCGCAGCCCGGCCGGCAGCCGGGATAGGCGTACCGGCGGCCTGATCTGGGCTGCTTATCAACCGGCGGTGACGGTCAGTTTTAACGCGCCGGCCGATGCCGACAGCCCGCAACTGGTCAAGGTGCAGGGGGTTTCCGGCCTGGCGTTGCGCATGACGGATCCGCAGGGGCGCGATATTCGCCTGGGCAGCCGTGGCGCGCCGCTGTTGCTGACGCCGGGGCAGAACAGCCTGGCTTATCAGGTGGCACCGCAGCGCACCCGCGCTCCGCTGGTGGCCGGTGCCTATCTGGCCATAGTGGATTTTCGGTTGAGTTATGACTGAGGCAACGGCAATGGTATGTAGCGTAAGGAAGTCTCGGCTAACTAAATGGTTGGGGTATTTAGCGTTATTGATCGCCTTTAAAGGGCAGGCGAACACCCATCTCGAGATAAAAGTGATCGTGTCTGTTCCACCGCCTTGTATTGTTAATAACAACCGCCCTATCGAGGTGAATTTTGGCGACGCGGTGATGACGACAAGGCTTGATGGTAATCACTATCGAACGCCGATCGACTATAAGCTAACATGTGGAGGGCAGAAGAGTAATGCCATGCGTCTTCGCTTACGGGGAAATAACGCCGATTTTAATAACCAACTGCTTGCAACTGATAAATCTGGCTTAGGTATTGCGTTGCTAAATAATGGGGTGAGTACGCAGGTTAATTCATTATTCAACTTCACCTACCCAAATTTACCCGTGCTGGAGGCAGTTCCGGTAAAACAAGATGGGGTCGCGTTGACTGCAGGCAAGTTTACCGCTGCTGCCACTCTGGAAGTGTTTTACCAGTAACCGGGGGTAAAGATGAAACGGTTTTCCGCTATTATTGCATTACTTCTTGCGACAGAATTAATCTGCACACCGGTGTTTGCCTTAGGCGTAGACGTAAACTTTAAGGGGACGTTGATCGATCCCCCCGCCTGTACGATCAATAATGGCGGTATGATTGATGTCAATTTCGGCGAACGGGTCGGAATTAAAAAGGTAAACGGCGTAAACTATCGGCAGCGCCTGAATTATCAATTGTATTGCGCACCGACGCCCCATAAATGGGATCTGGTTTTAACACTAAAAGGTAATGCGGCGGTTTTTGATGAGCTGGCGATACAAACCGATCAGCAATACCTCGGGATCCGTCTTTATATAAACGATAACGCGTTTAAGCCGGAGAGCAAGGTTATCATTGACCCTGCAAACCCGCCCATACTGGAAGCGGTCCCGGTAGCGAAATTGGGTATGCCGCTGACAGAAGGCGCATTTCTGGCATCGGCAACCTTACTGGCCAACTATCAATAGTGAGAAATAAGATGGCTGAGGAAAAAAATAATGGAAGGTTTGGCCTTCGTAACCTGACAGCACGGCGAACGAGCTTGATTAATTCATGGAAGTTTATGTCGAAATATTTAGTATCGCTGCTTTTTCTATGGAGCTCGGCGGGGTTATGTAATTGGTTTCCTGAACTAACCGTGCTGAGGATGGATAAAACCACCGTGACTTTTAATGGAGCGCTGAGCGGTGTAGGGTATAGTCAGGATCCGGTAAATCCTGGTTGCGAATATGTAAATTATCTTAAAAATGGTCAGCCGCTACCGGATATCTACTATCAAAATGAAGCTACCTATACCTGTATGGTGTCTTTGTATTCTAGGATGGTAATACGTGAAGACTTGCAGGGGCAGGCAGTCTGGCAAGGGATAGGGAATTGCTGTGCTGTATCATTTAAACTAACGTACAAGCAACTCTATGAAAATAACGTTTTGACTATGGGCGATTTTATTCGAGTTGCCTATGCATCTGGTCTGATTAAGGACCAGATATCAGGTCGTACGTGGAATGCTGTGTTCGGAAATCCTAATAATCAGTGTTTTTATTGGGGGCTTAGTCGTGGATTTACGAATACTTTTGTTGAACTTTCGAATGATGCTGCCTGTTATCGCGGGCAGATAGTACATCCTTCATGCGATATTAATAATACGATTATTATTGATCATGGGTTGGTGAGCCAGGACGTGATAAAGAGCGGGGGCGCTTCCGCCAGTGTTAATGCTTTTCTCACTTGTGATTATGCAGCGGATGTTATTCTCCGAACCAATGTTGCCTCAGATCTCAAGCTTGAGACGAGTACGGGGCGTGGAGGCATGACATCGAAAATTTTTGTCAATGGGCACTCTTTACTCGTCAGCGGCGGGCTAAAAATACATGCACCTTCTGGCAATACGCCCTTGAAGATAACTTCCGTATTGTCGGGGAGCGGAAATCCGGAAGGGGAATTTAGAGGAAGCACGGTGCTGGTTATCAGTATGCCTTAACGCTGCTGCGGGAAGCAGATGGCGGCGGGAAAAACTGGAGCTTATTGGCGTGATACAGTGGGAGAACTCTATGTACAGAATAAGAACCCTGTTATTCGGCTTGTTGACCGCCGCAGTAATATTGCCGGCGGTGGCGGATAATATGAAATTCCATGGTGCGCTGGTGGCGGAGCCTTGCGTGCTACAGCCGGGGGACGAGGATGTTCAGCTGGATTTCGGCTCGATAGTGGATAAATACCTGTATTCACACCAGCGCACTCAGGGCAAGGCGTTCCAACTGCGGCTGGCGGAGTGCGATATCAGCCTGGGCACCCTGGTGGAGGTCTCTTTTGACGGCAGGCAAAGTGCCGCCCTGCCGGGCTTGCTGGCGGTGGATGTCGGAGGTCAAAATGCCGGGGTGGCGATCGGCATTGAAACGCCGGACGGCCAGCCGATCGCTCTGAATAACTCGGGGAGTGGTTTTCCCTTAAACGCCGGTGACACCATTATCAATCTGCAGGCTTATGTACGGGGGGAGCCACAGGCTATAGCCAACCGCAGTATTATTTACGGCGCATTTACATCGGTGGCTACGTTTACTTTGGCATATCCTTGAAGTCATTTTTTTAATTAATGGCCATCGGGATATTTATTTTCCATATGAGCGGTTTTTGTTTCGTGTATCTGAAGCGTATTTTCAAAGCCTTTCCGGAAGTAATGAGGTGAAAAGCAAGGGGTGAAAATGGGTAATATAATTAGAGTCTCTATAAGAGATGAGGATGGATGCTTCTCTCAAGGGCTTAAATATGCTCTGATTAATTATTTCGCAATGTGTGGTAAAAATGTCATGTTCGTTGAAAAGCTGATGAATAATATCTGTACGGACCTGGTTTTTTCCTCATTACCCATGAACCGGAGCGCACGTTATTGCCACCTGGCCTTGCAGTCGTATACGAATAACACATTGTTCTTTTCCATCAGGGATAAAAAGAGCCCATATCTGTCGCAGAGATCGGCATGTTCTCTTGAGGCCGGGGTTTTATACCGTGATGAAGATTGCTCGGTACTTTTTCATATGCTGGATCATGCGTTATCTTTGAGACATTACAGCAGGAGCAATGCGCCTTGCGCATGGTGCAAGAGCGGCAGGTTGACCCGGCGTGAACACGAAGTGCTGCGCTATCTGCGTACGGGTGCGACACAAACGGAAACGGCGGAGCATATGCGGTTAAGCGTTAAAACGGTGAATGCCCATAAACAATCCGCCATGCGTAAAATGGAATTAAAGAAAAAGCATGATTTTATTGATTGGATCTTAAACGCTTAACGGCCTATTTACCCATTACGCCGCAGTATTATTAACAGAATTAGCGTGATTGTCTCTTATTCGCCCGTCAGGGTGGAACGCAGTCTGCATCTTCGCCGGCGGCCCTCAGTAGCGTGGCTCATTTCTGAGCCACGCTCTTACCGGCAGCGCCAGCGCTGTTGTCGCCCGACTGTAATTCGAAAGTGATAGGGGTTATCGCTCCGGGATGTATAATGAATAACGCAGCTTATGATGATTCAGTTGTTTATTCTTTCTCAGCTCACCTGGTGTGGTTGTTAACTGTTTCTTGAATATGCGTGTAAAGACCTGCTGGGATTCAAAACCGAAATCCAATGCAATATCCATTATTCGCTTGTCGGACATTCTCAGTGCGAAGGCGGCTTCGGTAATGCGCCGTGACCTGACATATTGTGCGATGGTGATCCCGATTTGTAATTTAAACATTCTTTGAATATGGTATCTGCTGTAACCGGATTTTTTTTGCAATGGTATTGATATCCAGACGCTCCCCCAGATTGTTTTCTATCCATAGTATCATGTCATTAACAAATGTATTTTTATTAATTGCCATGAGAGACTCCTTGTGTAATATAATCTGTGAGAAGAGCATAGGTTCTTTATTTATTTGTTAACGGCAACCTAATAAACAGGATATCTATTTCATGAATTGTCAAGAGAGAGGTAATATCATCCCCGTTGACATACCAATATGACAATGGTTGAAAACTGTTCTTTTTCATCATGGCGTCTATCGTATTGCTGGCGATGGTGATAGGTACATACACCAGGTTGTTTTTAATTATGGCCTGCAGTTTTCGTTCGCCGAGTCTATGGCCAAGGCTGAAGGCATGATGTATGACGATATCTGAGCTGGCAGAAAGCAGCCGTTGTAAATTAATCACCATCACGTCATGAAAAATAACTTTCACAATAACCGAGTTGTTTGTTTCATCATCCCAGATTAATACGTCCCCATCTTCCAGCTGTTGTTCATCTCTCATATATATGATCAGCTTTAAACCGCCATGGGTCGATTTGCTGTGGCATTCCCGGTTTAATTGGGTATGTTCCAGTATCAGGTAATCAGGATGTGTTCCCTTAAGCCGCTCTTTCAATATAGCATCCTTTCTTATATTACCGAGTACTTCGCTGACAATAATCATACGGTTATCCTCACTTGAAATTATTCTGTGACCATTGGTTATTAATCGATTGAGTTTAATCGGCTATATACGCAAACTGATTAATGGATATTTAAATTTATTTGCATATCAACGTGGTAATATTGATTTGTCTGGTTATTCCTTTTTATAGTGGTAATTAAAACAGAAACTACACGCTAATAATTTGGCTTTCAGTCTATTAATTATGTACTTTTGATCGATAAAATCTATTGCTAATAACGATCAAAAATATCGTACCAATAGTTGCTGGCTATTAATTATTCGTGCCGCGTTATAATTAAATGATAGTGAAGGGAATAAACTATTTTATGGGTTCTGTTTCTTTTGTTTTTTAGCGTTATTAATTAATTTTAATTTGGTGTGGTTTTATGTGTTTTTTCGATAATTAAGATGGCATTAAAAGTCAACGATAACGAAGGTTGACCGTTTCTTTTATATTGGTCTTCGGCAATCACCGTGGGGAGTCTGTTTTTCAATGAATGAGTTAGTGTTACTGTATTTTAATCATGAATTCATTAGCTGGGGACTTCCGTGGGGAATGGTTATCACCGGTCACAGAGAAACGTGGGGTATTTCCGGTAATTCTTCCTGCATGCAATGCGCAGAGATTAGATAAAGAAATGCGGTCAGGCTTTAACTGACAGACATTAAGCTATAGGCTGGGTTCTCTAAATAGGGCGACCGGACTCGGACAACCGGCGCTGGCGCCGCGTTGAACAGCGCTTCAGCGCTGGCCCGCAGGGTGAGGCCTGTTGGCCGAATAATCGAACGCAGTGCGATGGAGAGTCCGTATCCCAGAAAGCAAAAACCCAGCCATAGGCTGGGTTCTCTAAATAGGGCGGCCGGACTCGGACAACCGGCGCTGGCGCCGTGTTGAACAGCGCTTCAGCGCTGGCCCGCAGGGTGAGGCCTGTTGGCCGAATAATCGAACGCAGTTCGATGGAGAGTCCGTATCCCAGAAAGCAAAAACCCAGCCATAGGCTGGGTTCTCTAAATAGGGCGACCGGACTCGGACAACCGGCGCTGGCGCCGTGTTGAACAGCGCTTCAGCGCTGGCCCGCAGGGTGAGGCCCTTGGCCGAATAATCAAACGCAGTTCGATGGAGAGTCCGTCTCCCGGAAAGCGAAAACCCGCCATAGGCGGGTTCTCTAAATAGGGCGACCGGACTCGGACAACCGGCGCTGGCGCCGCGTTGAACAGCGCTTCAGCGCTGGCCCGCAGGGTGAGGCCTGTTGGCCGAATAATCGAACGCAGTTCGATGGAGAGTCCGTATCCCAGAAAGCGAAGAACCCGCCATAGGCGGGTTCTTCTAAATAGGGCGACCGGACTCGGACAACCGGCGCTGGCGCCGTGTTGAACAGCGCTTCAGCGCTGGCCCGCAGGGTGAGGCCTTTGGCCGAATAATCGAACGCAGTTCGATGGAGAGTCCGTACCCCAGAAAGCGAAAAACCCGCCATAGGCGGGTTCTTCTAAATATGGTGCCCGGACTCGGAATCGAACCAAGGACACGGGGATTTTCAATCCCCTGCTCTACCGACTGAGCTATCCGGGCAACGGGCAGCATTAAACCGTATTGGCCGAAAGCCGTCAACGGCTTTA
>Ga0308162_1001871_pt1 | contig 15168 bp, 15 predicted proteins | sample PhySR2_FD_201370 | JGI IMG/M metagenome (GOLD analysis project Ga0308162, IMG submission 201370) | Phyllosphere microbial communities from UC Gill Tract Community Farm, Albany, California, United States - DLSLS.R2 | ecosystem: Host-associated > Plants > Phyllosphere > Unclassified | place: USA... | reverse complement strand
GTGCCTATGCCAACGCGGCCGAACGTCTGCTGATGGCTATCGGTGAACCTGTGATGGTCGACACTGCGCTAGAATCACGCCTGTCGCGCCTGTTCTCCAACCGCGTGATCGCACGCTATCCGGCCTTTGAAGAATTCTACGGCATGGAAGAGGCCATCGAACAGATCGTCTCTTACCTGAAACACGCCGCGCAGGGCCTGGAAGAGAAGAAACAGATCCTTTACCTGCTGGGCCCGGTGGGCGGCGGTAAATCCTCGCTGGCGGAGCGTCTTAAGGCGTTGATGCAGCGCGTGCCCATCTACACCCTCAGCGCCAACGGCGAACGCAGCCCGGTCAACGATCATCCGCTGTGCCTGTTCAACCCGCAGGAAGATGCCTCGATCCTGGAAAAAGAGTTCAACATCCCGAGTCGCTATCTCGGCACCATCATGTCGCCGTGGGCGGCGAAGCGCCTGCATGAGTTCGGCGGCGACATCACCAAGTTTAAAGTCGTGAAAGTGCGCCCTTCCATCCTGGAGCAGATCGCCATCGCCAAAACCGAACCGGGCGATGAGAACAACCAGGACATCTCGGCGCTGGTCGGTAAAGTGGACATCCGTAAGCTGGAGAACCATGCGCAGAACGATCCGGACGCCTACGGCTACTCCGGCGCCCTGTGCCGCGCCAACCAGGGGATTATGGAGTTCGTCGAGATGTTCAAAGCGCCGATCAAGGTGCTGCACCCGCTGCTGACGGCGACCCAGGAAGGCAACTACAACGGCACCGAGGGCATCTCCGCCCTGCCGTTCAACGGCATCATTCTGGCGCACTCCAACGAATCCGAGTGGGTGACCTTCCGTAACAACAAGAACAACGAAGCGTTCCTCGACCGCGTGTACATCGTCAAGGTGCCTTACTGCCTGCGCGTGTCGGAAGAGATCAAAATTTACGACAAGCTGCTGGATCACAGCGAGCTGACCCACGCGCCCTGCGCGCCGGGCACCCTGGAGACGCTGGCGCGCTTTAGCGTGCTGTCGCGGTTGAAAGAGCCGGAAAACTCGAGCATTTACTCGAAAATGCGCGTGTATGACGGCGAAAGCCTCAAGGATACCGATCCGAAAGCCAAGTCCTATCAGGAGTACCGCGACTACGCCGGGGTTGACGAAGGCATGAACGGCCTCTCCACCCGTTTCGCCTTTAAAATCCTCTCGCGGGTATTCAACTTCGATCACGCCGAGGTGGCGGCCAACCCGGTACACCTGTTCTATGTGCTGGAGCAGCAGATCGAACGCGAACAGTTCCCGCAGGATTTGGCCGAGAAATACCTGGAACACCTGAAAGGCTATCTGATCCCGAAATACGCCGAGTTTATCGGCAAAGAGATCCAGACCGCCTATCTGGAATCCTACTCGGAATACGGACAGAACATTTTTGACCGTTATGTGACCTACGCGGACTTCTGGATCCAGGATCAGGAGTATCGCGATCCCGATACCGGCCAGCTGTTCGATCGTGAGTCTTTGAACGCCGAACTGGAAAAAATTGAAAAACCGGCCGGTATCAGCAACCCGAAAGATTTCCGTAACGAAATCGTGAACTTCGTGCTGCGCGCTCGTGCCAACAACAACGGCCGCAATCCGAACTGGACCAGCTACGAGAAGCTGCGCACCGTGATCGAGAAAAAAATGTTCTCCAATACCGAAGAGCTGTTGCCGGTGATTTCGTTCAACGCCAAAACGTCGACGGACGAGCAGAAAAAACACGACGACTTCGTCGACCGCATGATGGAGAAAGGCTATACCCGCAAGCAGGTGCGCCTGCTGTGTGAATGGTATCTGCGGGTCAGAAAATCCTCATAACGCCTCAGGTAAGCGGCATTATCAGGGCCATGTCCACAGTCATGGACGTTGCAGCGCAGCCCACGGAGGGGCTGGCACATTGCGCTGCCGCGACCGGGACATGAAGAGTTGGCAACGTCGTTTGGGGGAAGTATGGCCTATTTCATTGACCGACGGCTGAACGGCAAAAACAAGAGCATGGTGAACCGCCAGCGCTTCTTGCGCCGTTACAAGTCGCAAATCAAACAGTCGATTGCCGAAGCCATCAACAAGCGTTCGGTCACCGACGTAGACAGCGGGGAGTCTGTCTCCATCCCCACTGACGATATCAACGAACCGATGTTTCATCAGGGGCGCGGCGGCACTCGCCATCGCGTTCACCCGGGCAATGACCACTTCGTGCAGAACGATCGCGTTGAGCGGCCTCAGGGTGGCGCAGGCGGTGGCGGCGGCCAGGGCAACGCCAGCCAGGACGGTGAAGGCCAGGATGAATTCGTCTTCCAGATCTCCAAAGACGAGTACCTCGATCTGCTGTTCGAGGATCTCGCCCTGCCCAACCTGAAAAAGAATCAGTACAAGCAACTGACCGAGTTCAAAACCCATCGCGCCGGCTATACCGCCAACGGCGTGCCGGCCAACATCAGCGTCGTGCGTTCGCTGCAGAACTCGTTGGCGCGACGTACCGCCATGACCGCCGGTAAAAGACGCGCGTTGCACGAGCTGGAAGACGCGCTGACCCAGCTGGAAAACACCGAACCGGTGCAATTGCTGGAAGAGGAGCGGCTGCGCAAGGAAATTGCCGAACTGCGCAAGAAAATCGAAAGCGTACCGTTTATCGATACCTTCGACCTGCGCTACAAAAACTATGAGCGCCGGCCGGAGCCTTCCAGCCAGGCGGTGATGTTCTGCCTGATGGACGTGTCCGGTTCGATGGATCAGGCGACCAAAGACATGGCCAAGCGCTTTTACATTCTGCTTTATCTGTTCCTGAGCCGAACCTACAAGAACGTCGAGGTGGTCTATATTCGCCATCACACCCAGGCGAAAGAGGTGGACGAACAGGAGTTCTTCTATTCGCAGGAAACCGGCGGCACCATCGTCTCCAGCGCGCTGAAGTTGATGAACGACGTGGTCGAAGAGCGTTATGACCCGGCGCAATGGAATATTTACGCCGCGCAAGCGTCGGACGGCGACAACTGGGCCGACGATTCACCGTTGTGCCATGAGCTGTTGGCGAAGAAGATCCTGCCGATGGTGCGTTATTACAGCTACATAGAAATCACTCGCCGCGCTCATCAAACGCTGTGGCGCGAATATGAGGATCTGCAGGCGAGATTCGATAACTTCGCCATGCAGCATATCCGCGAACCAGACGATATCTATCCGGTATTCCGCGAACTGTTTCGCAAACAGACCGTGTGAATAACGTCGCGTGAATGTCACCACAGCCGGAAAACGCCGTTTTCCGGCTGTTTCTTTTTCGCATTATATATTTACATCATCTATGTTTGATTTTTAGGCAATGGCAATATCAATAATAAGTCAGATTCCCCAGAACGGCCGTCTCTATTATTTGTTCTTCTGAGGTTATTCCTAAACATTCGCCTCTGTGCCCACACGGCTTGATAGGAATATTCCCATTCAGTTATCGTTACCCCGTCGCTTAAGTCTCTTCCTAAGCGAAATTTGCCTCATTTTATTTTTCTATGGCTTCTCAGCCCGCTGCGGCGGGCATTTACCTGTCAGCAGGTTAGACATCATGATCGATTACACCCTCTATGGCCTCAACAAGCACGATGTTGATGAATACCATAAGCAAATATGCTGCCTGCTTGGCAAAAACGTGCTGCTGGTGCTGACCGCCAACAAGCCGATAACCAAACAGAACCTGCTCGCCAGCCTTATCCAGGAGATAGAAAAACAGCCCGATGATTATTTTCAGCGGTTGCATCGTGCAGCCATAGAAATGATCGGCGTTAACGGACGCTAAGGCGATATACGTAAGGCAGGCATCTACGCCATTATTGCCGCCGCCGTCGTGTCGATGATGCTGTTGATTATTAATATCGATAGCGATATCAGCGAAGGGATAGCCTGCCGCAGAATGTCATCTTTTAGTCCGAAAACCCTTTCTGCCCTTGCTGTATTTCGCGCCGGCCGCCTCATCAATCAAACCCGCCACCTCATCGGCATGGAAACCAGCGAGGTCAACGCATTTCCACCGTATGAATCGCCGAATATCCCCTGCGCGGAGCCGTCCCAGAATCAGCGTACCAGCACGATAATGGGTTGCGTGCTCATTGCCGACTCCTTCATCTCATAGACTGCGCCGTAGACAGATGAATGGCTCCCCCTAAGGGAGGCGCGTGGCTGCCTTCGACGCCACGCAGTCCCCATTTTCTATAGTCAGCCTCAGGCGTTCAGCAATGGCGACGACGAGTTAGCGTTCCCGGTTTTCCGGCGTCGCCACGGCCTTATCGAAGCGGCTTACGCCGCAAGGGTGGAGAAAAAAACGATTAAAACTAGGATTTTTACCCATGTCGATCTAAAATTTCGCGCAAAAACAAAGAGAAGTAAATTTAGCCCAACGGGAAAAGGAATGAAGTTGTGAAGGAAATGATCTCCATCGTTTTTATGGCATGCCTGCTGGCGCTGCTGTTTTCGTGGCTGTTCGTCTACGGTCTTAACATTCATTAAACCCGCAACGTCCACAATCCCCTCCCTGGCCGGCTGGCGGCGCATCGTGACAGATGTGCTAAAACCGGCACCTGAAGGGTTCATGTACCGCCAAACCCACGCCAACTCACCTTAGCCGTCCGTCCGCCAATACATCATTAATTTTTATGAGTCATAACCCCCATCGCGTTCCCCCCTTCACCGGCTCTTTTACTGCTTAGGGGAGTCACCTCCAGAAAAAGGGTTTGCCTGACGCGAAATGTTACCGGTAACTATGCTGTTGATTTCTTTTGGTTATAAACGTAAAGCAGTTAATACCCCTACGTTCTTTATAGAAATAAATTATGCATTCTTATGGATAAAGGTTTGAATAAACGGCCTTTGGTCATTGATTATCACCCGCCAAGCTCCTAGAATTCGCGCGTAAAAATACAACTGGGATCGGGTTTCATGTCGTCGCTGTGGGTTGCAACGCAATACTGTTATTTTATCGGCCTGTTAGTTTCTATGATTTTCACCTACCTGGTTAGCCGGGACACCGTCAAAATTCGCTGTATCAGCGCACTGACCATCGGGTTAACCTGGCCGTTAAGCCTGCCGGTGGTGTTGCTGTTTTCGCTGTTCTGACGCCCCCAATACCTCGCGTGGGTTTTTAAACAGGCATGCTAATGAAAAGAGGCCGACCACCGGCGCAGTGGATTTTTGGCGCGGAATAAAAAAACGCCAGCGCAAGGCTGGCATGAAAACTGGAAGCAATGTGAGCAATGTCGTGCCGGATCGGGGGGCACAGAAGGAGACAACCCTTTTCCCCTCACCGGCGATTCAAATGATAATACGTCTCATTATTGAATGTAAAGTCATTTCCCTGCGTAACTCTTCCCCCCTGGAAAAATATCAGCCGCGCGGCGCACGCCAGCGTTGATACAGCCGCCCTGCGCCCCACACCAGCAGCCAGAGAAAAATATTCAACCCCAACCATAACATCAGCAAGTAGAAGAACGTCTGATAACCGGGTATGCCCCGATCGGCTGAAAACGGGTTAAAGTGGAAAAATTTAACGATCGCAAACGGGTTAAGATTGAAACGGTCAAACACGGCCGCCGTCAACAACGGCGGCAACAACGTATAAAACGCCAGGCTGAACAGCAGCAGGATTTTTGTGCCCGAGGTGTTTTTATAATCTTTCATATCAATGTATTACGTCTTCCATTGTGGTGCGAACACCGCCAGGCGTTCACACGCCAATCGACCCCGCAAGCGCAAAAGAGTTCCAGGCAAACGCGGAAATAAAGCCGATCCGGCGTTTAATTGTCATTTAGCGCTCGGGTGATATATACCCTGTGGATTTTAAATTACGATGTCGCCGCGCCGCCTTCAACCGCAGCGTTCGCATGGCATCATCAGGAGGCATTAATGAAACCGGACGCACTCTCTCTGCCGCCGAACCCGAAAAAGCTCAAGGTCATCTACGGCTGGTATATTTACGTGATCTATAGCCTGCTGGTTTTCAACATTTACATGGCGGTCTACAACGTCTGCGTTCGGCATCCGATCGAGGCCCCGCTGCTGTCGCTGTTTCACAGCCTGTTCCTCGCGCTGATGCTGCAGCAGGTGCTCAAGAAGAACGTCGTTTTCGCCTGGGTCTTGCTCAGCTATTTTATTCTGATGCGCCTGTATTACGCCAATGTGCTGCATGTTGAGTTCACGCTGGTGAGCCGTGGCCTGGTGCTGCTGATTCTGACGCTGCTGCTTACCGGCGCCGTGGCCGTCGGGCAACTGGCCACGCCGCCGCAGCGGCATGACTGGCTGGCGCGGCTGGGCTGGCGGCAATGGGGAGCGCTCACGGCGCTGGCGGCCATCCTGACGCCGCTGATTACCACCGACTATCTGGGATAAACAGGGGGCTATTAGGGGATGTGCGGTTCGGAAATGTCTACGATACGGCAGATTTTAGTGTAGTTACCCGCCTTCTCACAGATCTTGTCCGTGACGAACATGCCAAGGTAGCCCAGCAGCAGCAAGTAGCCGACCATGCACAGAATAAAGATAAGCGTTCTCACCGATAGCGACCAACCTGACAAGAGTATCCCGAATATCATAACCTGAACGCGGCGCTTTAAAAGGATTTCATGCGCACACAGCCCTCATCGGCGCACGTTCTGTAGTAACATTAAGCCACCACGCAACCGCCGGATACGCCGATGCACCATCTGATGTTAGACATTGAAACCCTGGATATAAAACCCAGCGCCGTCATTCTGGTGGTGGCGGCGGTGTTTTTCGATCCCCGAACCGGGGAGCTGGGCGCCGAATTCGAAGCCGCCGTCAGCAGCCAGAAAGACCAGCCGGGCCGTACCATTAGCCTGGATACGGTCGCCTGGTGGGCGAAACAGTCCGATGAGGCCCGCAAACAGGCCTTCAGCGGCACCGAGAGCCTGAAACGCGTGCTGAGCAGCCTCAGCCGCTTTATCCATATGAACAGCACCGACACGGTGAAAGTCTGGGGCAACGGCAAAGAGTTCGACTGCGCGATCCTCGAACACGCCTTCCAGCAATTAGAAATGCCCTGCCCGTGGAAATTCTGGGATACCCAGGACGTGCGCACGGTGATCACGCTGGCGGAACTGCACGGCTTTAACCCGAAAAAAGCCCGCCCGTTCGAAGGTATGCCGCATCGCGCGCTGGATGATGCTCGCCACCAGGCCCGTTATGTGGCCGATACCGTCTCGGCGCTCTATTACCGCCAAGGGGCGCAGCGCTGACCCGCTTTGCCCCTTTTCATTTGCCGCCAGAGTCTCTACTCTAGCCCTCTTTGTCACTTGGACATGCCTTTCCTGTTATGCAAAAGTTTCTGTTTATGCTTCTCAGCCTGGTGCTGCTCGGCCCATTAGGCATCGATCTTTACCTGCCGACCATTCCCGCCATTGCCGTCGGCCTGGGCAGCAGCGAAGCGCTGATCCAATCCACCATTTCACTGTTTATTCTGGTGCTTGGCCTCGGCCAGGTCATCGCCGGGCCGCTGGTGGATAACTATGGCCGCAAGCCGGTGGCGCTGGCCGGCATTATCCTCTACATGATCGGCGCCGCGATGGCGGCGCTGGCCACCAGCCCGACGATTTTCATCGCTTCGCGTCTGCTGCAAGGGGTGGCGGTTTGCTGCACCGCCGTCGTCGCCTTCAGCGGCGTGCGCGATCGCCTGAATGGCGACGATGCCGCCCGCGCTTTCGGCTTTCTCAACGGCACGCTGAACATCATCCCTGCGCTGGCGCCGCTGCTCGGCGGCCTGCTCGCCGAAGCCTTCGGCTGGCGCGCCCCCTTCTGGTTCCTGGTCGGCTACGCGCTGCTGGTGTTGGTGCTGATCGCGCTGCGCCTGCCGGAAACTCGCCCTGCCGACACCGTGCCGGTCAAAGGGTTGCCGGTGCGCCAATACGCGCGCATCCTCAGCGATCGCCGTTTCCTCTCCTTTGCGGTGGTCAACTCCGGGGCGATGGGCATGGCGCTGACCTACGTTTCTCTGGCGCCGAACGTGCTGATGGGCACCGCCGGCCTGACCCCGCTGCAATTCTCGCTGGTGTTCGGCGCCAACGGTTTCTGGATCATGCTGGTCAGCTTCTTCGCCAACCGCATCATCCACAAGGTCGGCCGCCCGGTTTGTCTGGCGACCGGCGGCATGTTGATGGGGCTGGGCTGTCTGGGCCTGCTGCTGGGCGTTATGCTGCTGCCCGCGACGGCGCAAGCGCACTGGCTGGCATACATGTTGCCGGTCGCCAGCGCCTGCGCCGGGTTGGCGTTCGTGATGGGCCCGGCCACCAGCTACGCGCTGGAACCATATTCCAATGAGGCCGGCGTCGCGTCCGCGCTGGTCGGTTTCGTGCAGATGGCGGGCGGTGCCGCGCTGGGTCTGGTGGCGATGGCGTTGCCGCTGCAACCGAAGCTGTCGCTGGCGCTGGTGATGCTGGCAGGCTGCCTGCTGGCGCTGCACGCGCGGCGGCTCAGCAAGCAGATTAAAGGGCAGATCAGAAAAGTCGCCTGAGCCGCGGCTCAGGCTTCAATGGCGACCGGCACCCGCGCCGCTAACGCCGACAGCAGCTCATAGCCCAACGTCCCTGCCGCCGTGGCCACCTCGTCCACCGGCAGGCGTTTCCCCCACAGCTCCACTTCGGCGCCCAGCTCGACTTGCGGACAGGGCGTCAGATCCACCGCCAGCATATCCATCGATACCGTTCCCAGGGTGCGTGTCAGCACGCCGTCAACCCATACCGGCGTGCCGGTCGGCGCATGACGCGGATAGCCGTCGGCGTAACCGCAGGCCACCACGCCAATACGCTGCGCGCCGGCGGCGTTGTAACGGCCGCCGTAACCCACGCGATCGCCAGACTTCAGCTGCTGAATGCCGATGATCTCGCTGCTCAGCGTCATCGCCGGCTGCAACCCCGTCGCCGCAACGTCATTCCAGCATCCACTCGGCGAAGCGCCATACAGAATGATCCCTGGGCGTACCCAACTGCCGTGGGTCGAAGGATGCCACAGCGTGGCGGCCGAGTTGGCCAGGCAGCGCGGCAGCGGGATATCGGCAGCAGCCGCCTCGATGGTAGCCATCTGCTGAGTCACGCCTTCCGGGCCGTCGGCGGTGGCGAAATGGCTCATCAGCGTAAGCTCGCCGATGTTGGCAATCGCCTGCGCCCTGCGCCACACCTCGTGCAGCCGCTCGGGTGCGAACCCCAGCCGATTCATGCCGCTGTTCACTTTCAGATAGACATTGAGCGGCGCGCTCAGCGTGGCATCGGCGATCGCCGCCAGCTGCCAGTCGCTGTGCACCGCCGTCGTCAGGCGATAACGATCGAGCAACGCCAAATCCTGCGGCTGGAAGAAACCTTCCAGCAGAAGAATCGGCCCTTGCCAACCCGACTCACGCAGCAGCACCGCTTCGGCCAGATCCAGCATGGCGAAGCCGTCGGTTTGCGCCATGCTGCGCCAAACGTGTTTGATGCCGTGGCCATAGGCGTTGGCCTTGACCACCGCCCAGACTTTGGCGCCGGGGGCGAAACGGCGCACCACCTGCAGGTTATTTTCAATTGCGCCAAGATGCATCGTGGCGGTTATCGGACGGGGCATCGCTTCTCCTTGGGGCAGCGTACAGCGGCCACGCGCGCCTGCGCGTGGCCGGGAAAGTCTATGACAGCGTCGACGATTAACGCGCGGGATGCACGTCGTTCAGCGGAACCGCGTGTTGCTGGCGAAACCCGGCGCTGTAACGCGCCACCGCCAGATCATCGGAAGGGATCGCCGGCGTAATGCCGGACATCAGATCGGACAACAACTGCCCGGAACCGCAGGCCATCGTCCAGCCCAACGTACCATGCCCGGTATTGAGATACAGGTTCTTCAGCGAAGTGCGGCCGACAATGGGCGTACCGTCCGGCGTCATCGGCCGCAGGCCGGTCCAGAACGTCGCGTCTTCCACTCTACCGCCGTTCGGGTAGAGATCGCGCACCACCATCTCCAGCGTTTCGCGCCGTTTTTGCTCCAGCTGCGTATTGAAACCGACGATCTCCGCCATGCCGCCGACGCGGATGCGCTGATCGAAACGGGTGATGGCGATTTTGTACGTCTCGTCCAACACCGTGGAGAACGGCGCCGCCGCTTCATCGGTGATAGGAATGGTCAGCGAATAGCCCTTCAGCGGATAAACCGGGATAGAAACCAGGCCGCGCAGCAGCGCCGTGGAATACGAACCGAACGCCACCACGTAGCTGTCGGCTTTAAACACGTCCTCGCCGCACTGCACGCCAGCGATCTTGTCGCCCTCCACAAGCAGGCGGTCAACGCTGCGGTTGAACAGGAAGGTTACGCCCGCCTGCTGCGCCATTTTCGCCAGCTGCTGCGTAAACAGCTGACAATCGCCGGTTTCGTCGTTCGGCAGCTGCAGGCCGCCGGTCAGCTTGTGCGCCACCTGCGCCAGCGCTGGCTCGACGCTGCCGAGTTGGCCGGCTTCCAGCAATCTGTAAGGCACACCGGCATCTTCCAATACCGCAATGTCTTTCGCTGCGTTTTCGAACTGTTGTTGGGTGCGGAACAGCTGCAGCGTGCCGCCCTGGCGACCTTCGTACTGGATGCCGGTCTCCTGACGCAGCGCCTTGATACAGTCGCGGCTGTATTCCGCCAGGCGCACCATGCGGCCTTTGTTGGTCATGTAGTGTTCGGTGTTGCAGTTTTTCAACATCTGCCACATCCAGCTCAGCTGGAAGCTGCTGCCGTCGAGGCGGATCGCCAACGGCGCATGGCGCTGGAACATCCACTTGATGGCCTTCAACGGCACGCCCGGTGCCGCCCAGGGCGCGGCATAGCCCGGTGAAATCTGCCCGGCGTTCGCCGCGCTGGTTTCCAGTGCCGGACCTGGCTGACGATCGATCACCGTCACCTCATGCCCTGCCTTCGCCAAATACCAGGCACTGGCTACGCCCACCACTCCACTACCTAAAATTACCACTCGCATCGCTGACTCCAGCCCAAGGCCTCACAAAGCATAATCTTCTGCTCACAGGAAATTAACTCAGTGAAAAAATCCGTCCAACAACTTCGTCATCAAACGTGACAATATTCACAATTAATTTATCGTCGATGAGCCGAGCATTTGCAATAGCCGCTCGTAAATAGCGATAAGATGCGGTTTAGAAGGGATTATAGCGTCAGACCGCCGCTGAATCGATAGCAACGCTATCAATGACAGCAGTCAAAAAAGGCGTAATAAGCAACATAGATTTAACAGAATATAAAAACATCAGCCAACACATAGACAGAATAAAAAACCGATAAAATAAAAAATACCAACATAACAGACAAAATGAATCCCCTCTCCCCGCAGCAGAAAAAACGCGTAAAATTTCGGCAAAAAATTAACCTTGTTTTCACTACTGGATTAAAACAGCCGAGCCCTTAGCCCCGCCCGTTTAGGTTGAACGCGGCAGCACGATATGAACGTTGAAGCCAGAAGCAGATCCTAAAGTTCACATTGTCGCTTTTCTGGAGAACCCCTTATGTTCATCGCCATCTACCGGTTCTCAGTCAAAACCGGGCACGAACACGCCTTTCGCCTGGCCTGGCTTGAGTTGACCCAAGGGATCTATCTGCAGCGCGGCAGCCTTGGCTCGCGCCTGCATCGAGATATGAGCGGGAAGTTTATCGGCTATGCGCAATGGCCAAGCCGAGCCGCATGGGAAAGCGCCGGGGATGTTCAGCTGGATGAACGCTACCAACAAGCCCGGGAACGAATGCGCGCGACCCTGTTGGCGGATGAAACATTATTTGAAATGGCAGTGACGGACGATTACCTGCAAATCAGACCGTTTGACTGAGCACAAGCCCACATAAGCGGGCTTGTGGTTGCGGGGGAGCGGCATCAATGATGCAGCATCTCGTCCACGACTTCTTTGGTCTGCAGTTGGAATGGGTAATAAGTCGGCCAGTTGTCCATCTCTTTCAGCAACGCTTCCTGCGACGTGTTGCCCATAAAGATATGGAAATGCGCCGATTTACGCGGGCCGATAATATGATCGCTGAACTGCACGAATTTCGGCGCCAGGCTGCCGGCATCCTGGCATTCAAACAGATAACGCACGCCCTTCTTACCAGAGACATACGTCAGGATCTTATGCCCGGCGTACTTATACTGACAGGCGCTGGATTGGTCGCCGCGATGAAACTCCATGACGCCGTTTTCAATGCCGATGGTATCCACATCGGTAGCATACCCTTTGCGGTAATACGCTTTTACTTCCGCGAAGGTCTTGCTCTTATCCTTTGCCGCTTTCTTCTTGAACACCGGGTCAAGATCCCCATTGAGCAGATAAGGATACACGGATTGCCAGACGCCCTCCCAATCCGCCAAGTTGCGATCTTTGACGTCCTTATCGTCGAACACGCCCGCCTCCGCTTTTTTTTCCACCTCCGTCAGCGGCTTACCATGTGAATGATGCCCGTGGGCAAACGCCTGCTCGCTGATAAACAGTGCGGCCAGCGCCACCGCCAGTTTGCCAAAATGCCTCGCCAAAATGCGCTCCTTGTCCGTTATTGAGAAAAACTAAAAGTTACAATATAACATAACATTTTTCAATCCCTGTCGCGCAGCAGGCAGTGTGTTGCGCGCCCTTGCCGCAGGGCTATACTCGGAGAGGGAGCCAAGTGCTGAGGCGCTTTCTGCCGGGACGGGCGCCGGATTGACCGCCGCTCGCTCCCTTGCGTACCGGCATTTTTATTTCACTGATTTGCAATGGTTAATTATGACTTGAACTATGCTTGATACAGGGTCTGCCGTTTGAGCAAGACCCGTGAATAATGAGGGTGCGCTGATGACTACTTCAACACATGAAAAGGTCAAGGATGACAAACGTCTGAGCGATGGACCGGACTGGACGTTCGAACTGCTGCAGGTGTATTTGGAGCAGATTGACCGCGTCGCCAAGCATTACCGGCTCGACACCTACCCCCATCAGATCGAGGTGATCACCTCCGAGCAGATGATGGACGCCTATTCGAGCGTCGGCATGCCGATCAACTATACCCATTGGTCCTTCGGCAAGAAATTCATCGAAACCGAACAGCGCTACAAACAGGGCCAGCAAGGGCTGGCGTATGAAATCGTCATCAACTCCAATCCCTGCATCGCCTACCTGATGGAGGAGAACACTATCACCATGCAGGCGCTGGTGATGGCGCACGCCTGCTATGGCCACAACTCGTTCTTCAAGAATAACTATCTGTTCCGCAGTTGGACCGACGCCAGCTCCATCGTCGATTATCTGCTGTTCGCCCGCCACTACATCAGCCAGTGCGAAGAACGCTACGGCGTCGATGAAGTGGAGCGGCTGCTGGACTCCTGCCACGCGCTGATGAACTACGGGGTCGACAGGTACAAACGCCCGCAGAAAATCTCACTGGTGGAAGAGAAAGCGCGCCAGAAAAGCCGCGAAGAGTATCTGCAAAGCCAGGTGAACACGCTGTGGAAGACCCTGCCCCGCGTCGAACGTGAAGAGTCGCCGGAGCAGGCGCGCCGCTATCCGAGCGAGCCGCAGGAAAATATCCTCTATTTTATCGAGAAAAATGCGCCGCTGCTGGAACCTTGGCAGCGTGAGGTGCTGCGCATCGTGCGCAAAGTCAGCCAGTATTTTTATCCGCAAAAACAGACTCAGGTGATGAACGAGGGCTGGGCCACTTTCTGGCACTACACCATCCTCAACCATTTGTACGACGAAGGGCGGGTGACCGAGCGGTTTATGCTGGAGTTTTTGCACAGCCACACCAACGTGGTGTATCAGCCGCCGTACAACAGCCCGTACTATAACGGCATCAACCCTTATGCGCTGGGCTTCGCCATGTTCCAGGACATCAAGCGAATCTGCCAGTCGCCAACCGAAGAAGACCGCTACTGGTTCCCGGACATCGCCGGCAAAGACTGGCTGGACACCTTGCACTTCGCCATGCGCGACTTCAAGGACGAGAGCTTTATCAGCCAGTTCCTGTCGCCCAAAGTGATGCGCGATTTCCGGTTGTTCACCGTACTGGACGACGATCGCAACAACTATCTGGAAATTGCCGCGATCCACAACGAGGCCGGTTACCGGGCGATCCGCCAGGAGCTGTCGGCGCAATACAACCTGAGCAATCACGAGCCGAACATTCAGATCTGGAACGTGGATCTGCGCGGCGATCGCTCGCTGACGCTGCGCTACATCCCACAGGAACGCGCACCGCTGGATAAGAGCCGCCGCGACGTGTTGAAGCACCTGCATCGCCTGTGGGGCTTCGACGTGATCCTCGAACAGCAAAACGAAGACGGCAGCGTGGAGTTGCTCGATCGCTGCCCGCCGCGGCCGACGCCGCTGTAACCGCCACAACGACAAAGGGCGCCGCATGGCGCCCTTCGTTATTTCATCGACACGCGATTAGCGACGCGCTTCGGTCAGATCGCTCGGCATGGTGCCCTGCATGCTCTGCCAAATCGCCCCGCTGTCTTTACCGTAGTTGCGCACGGTATCCATCACCTGGTCGTACAGCTTCTCATGGCACAGCGTGGACAGCTTGCTGTAGAAGGCCAACGCCAGCTTGCGCGCTTCCGGGTTGGAGAAGTAGTAACGGCCCACGCGGGTATACAGCCCTTTCAGGCCGTTGAAAATCAGGCCGTAGATCGGGTTGCCGGAAGCGAACGCCAAGCCGCGGAAGATCTCGTAATCGAGCAGATTGAAAGCGTCCGCCTGATCTTCCACCTCGGCGGCTTTCGCCAGCACTTCCTGCGCCTGCTCAGGATGATTGCGCACCGCGGCGCGAATAAAGATCGACGCGATATTGGTGCGCACGGACAACAGGTTATCGATCAGCTGCGGGACGCTTTTGTGATCGAGACGGGCTACGGTCTCAAGGATATTGAGGCCGGACGTTTCCCAGAAATTGTTCACTTTGGTCGGTTTGCCATGCTGAATGGTCAACCAGCCATCGCGGGCCAGACGTTGCAACACTTCACGTAACGTGGTGCGCGTGACGCCAATCAACTCCGAAAGCTCACGCTCCGCGGGCAAAATAGAGCCAGGGGGGAAGCGATTATTCCAAATACTCTCAATAATGTACTCTTCCGCGAAACCGGCAGGACTCTGCGCCTTTATGACCATGTGTTTGACGTTCC
>Ga0308162_1001869_pt1 | contig 15172 bp, 24 predicted proteins | sample PhySR2_FD_201370 | JGI IMG/M metagenome (GOLD analysis project Ga0308162, IMG submission 201370) | Phyllosphere microbial communities from UC Gill Tract Community Farm, Albany, California, United States - DLSLS.R2 | ecosystem: Host-associated > Plants > Phyllosphere > Unclassified | place: USA... | reverse complement strand
TTGCGCCTGCATATGTCAACTGCTTAACGGTATCAATCAGCCCTTGCCCGTTATTCTTAAGCGCGGGTAGCAGGTAGTTTAGCTGGTCGCCCAGGCTCTCGATCAGGTTGGAGATCTCGCCGTCTGATAGCCCTTTCTGCTGTCCTGCATTCACTGTAGCTTGAATAAAGTCTAAAGGATTCTTGCTAAAGCTGGCGATTGTGTCTTTATCCCATCCAAATTGGTTGGCAATGTCGCCCACAGCGCCGCCGCCTGTAAACTCGCCTTTCTTGTTCACGCTAGCATTGTTCAGGAAGTCACCGATCTTTTCTCGGGTATCTTTAATCTGATCGCCTGATTTCTCATTGTTAGCACCGACGAAGCCAGCGGCTTTCTGTGCCTGAGTCATTGCAAGCAAGCTGTTAGAGTTAATCCCCAGGGATTTAGCAGTATTGATTACTTCCCTGTTTTCTCGCGCTGTATCGCTCACCACGCTGATCGCTTTTTCAAGCCCCAGCCCTAGAGCACCTACACCGATTGCACCCACTCCAGCGGCCCCCAGGCCTCCTAATAGCCCCTCGGATAAGCTACCCTTCTTAACGAAATCTCTAGCGGCCCCGCCTGCAACCCCAGCGGCGAATCCTCCACCGTGTGATCCGTGTCCAGCGCCGCCCCCGCCTTCCGCTTTATGCCTTTCTCTGGCCGCACGGCGTAACAGGGTGATCTGTTCTCTGATCTCTAAGTTGGTACGTGCAACGCTCTGGCGTCCGTGTTCGAGTTCGCGGGTTTGTTGGTGAATAGCACGGCTTACTTTGTGCTCTTCTTCTGCTGTACGGCCTGTAATGCCATTAAGCTGTAACAGTGCTGAGCGGCGTTTAATGTCTGCCTGTTCTTTACGTCTGGCACCTGCAAGCGCGTCTCTGTCTGCCTGCTTCTGTGCTCGGGCTGCTTCGCTCTGTGCTGTGAGTTCCTTACGTGCATTCTCAGCCTTAACTCGGGCTAATGCCTGCTCTGCTTTTTTCTGGTTATCGTTAAACTTCTTAGCTGGCGCTGATCGCACCTTTACTGATTCTGAATATTTCTTTAACTGCTCAATAGATTTCTTCGCGTCATTGAATGAACGCTTATCCACTTTAAAATCTACAACGTTAGTTAGCTTCTGTACATTCATCCTAACACTACCTCTCTAATATTTAACTCTAGTTAACTCTTGCTATTCGCTACAGCTTTCTTTAATGCTGCATCCAGCGATAAACCGTCTCGGTTGATATAACTTTTTACAGTGCTGTAATTCACATCTAATAGCCTGCACATCCAGCTAACATTAATAGCGTTTTCGTGCTTGCTTAAATCCACTTCAATAAGTGTTCCGGCACTCTTTAAAATCATTTGCATTTCTATACCCCTATAGATAATAAAAAAGGGCAAGGCCATAAGCCCCGCCCTTAGAAAGAATCTTAAACTCTTAAGATCTTTTATGCTGCTGAGATAGCCGCTGACAGTCCGAATACTTTGTTAACTGGCAGGCTGCTGTTCTCACTGTCTACGTGATAACTACGGTTATCAAAGCTGCGCCACGCCTGGCTATAGAACTCTTGAGCGGTTCCCAGAATACCGAAGTTTCCAGATCCTGCACCGTAGATATTCAGGTAAGCCGCTTTGCTATCACCAACGAAGGTAGGAATAACAACCGCGCCGCCTGCTGGCAGGTACTGACCAATAAGGCTCTGTGTAACCTTAATAATGGTAATGCTTGTTCCTGGAATATCAAAGCTAGGGTTGCTTAAAACGTCTTTGTTCTGCCAAACAGGGTTACGCGGATCGTAAATGTCTGAGAACTTGAACGCTTCAACGAACACAGGGTTGCGTTTAAAGCTGTTGTAAAACTCTGGAGTAGCAAACACAAGGTAGCGTCCAATGTCGCTCTGTAAGCCGTCTGCTTTCTGCTCGATGATCTGGATAATGTCTTCCAGTGCGTCAACAGGGTTAACAGTGGTAGAAGAGGTATCAATGCTACCTGTGATCTGTGCTTGGTCGTAGATTTCAGCCCAATTGATCGTAGTATCCTGATCAGCACTATCAAAGCTATGCCCTGTGAACAGTGCGCGTGCAAATGCTTTCTCGTTAGTGCGGTAGAAAGATTTAGCGTGTTTGTTCAGGTAATACTGTGCTAGATCTGCTTCGGTCTCAGCAAGTGGAACATCAGTCCCGATCTGGCGTTTGCCCATTACATCCGCAGGGGTGAAAACATCCTGACGGCTAAAGTAAGGTAGTTCAACCTGTCGTTGAATATCTACAGGGCGCGCTGTGTGGTTGTGTTCACTGCTAAAACGCGAGGTTGGCAGGTTGATCAGTGAATAGTTGCTATCAACAATGTCTTGCAGGATAACAGATTTATTCTGTACTGCTTCACCCTGGAAAATATTCAGGTTGGTTAGCAGGTAGTTATCACGAGTTGCAAACTCGAACAGCGGAGATAGATCGGTAAATTCACCACGTACAAAAATAGATTCAGCCATTATTAAATGTCCTTATTAAGAAGTGTAGAAAGGGCGTGTTTCGAAACCTTGAGATTCCAGGAATGCGATCCCGTCTTCTTTAAAGGATTCATCGGCAAAGCGCAGGTTATCGCTCTTAAGAGCAACCCAGCTACCAACGTTAGGGGCGCGTAGCACGTTAATAACGGCTGTTCCCACTTCTACAGGTTGTGCAGGTACTGCAACAAATGCTTGTTCGTCGCCACGGCTCCACAGTGCGCCGGATGCGTTAATAACATCACCTGCTTTAGTGGTTTGCTGTACTGAAACGTGCATAGCACGAACAGCGGCAAATGCATCAGTAGCACCGCTCACAACGTCAGTAAATGACGGGCTAGTTTGGAAATACTCAGTCATTGTAAGTACTGGCATTATTTGGTTTCCTTAAGTTTTTTGATTCTGTTCAAAAGAATATTGCTAGTGCTTTCAACTTTCGAATCATTGGATTTATTGAAATCTTGCACAGGAACATTCTGTTTACGTGCTTGAATAACAATGTTGTTTGCTTCTTCCAGGTCATCGACAAATAAAGTTACGGGAACTTTTTCACCTGTCAGAAGTTCAGAAGCCTTTTTGACTTCTATTGCAGTTGAGTTAGAGTGTTTTGCAATAAACTCTAAATCAGACTTAGTAAACCCTGTAACATTACAAGATTTAAGAATACGTTGTTGCGCGTCTGGCGCGTTAAGTAATACCATTTGATTTTATACCTTGAAGGGATGCATATTATTATATGCAGACAGATATAAAAAAAGCCCCCTCGGGAATCTAACAACCGTCATCGGGGATACTTTTACATATTTAAAAGGATATCTAATAAGCTACATTTAGAGGCTCTCAGGATCTAACTGTTTCTTAATTTTAAGTGCTTCTCAACACTATCAGCAGGACGCTAATCTAGCTAATGCGGTAGAATAGTAATATTCTTTAAAAAACCTACTTCAAGGAAAGTAGGAAAAAACATAATAAGGATGTTATGTCAGAAAACCCAATGATAAGTTTTTGAAAGAATACTAAAGGAAAAGACAGACCGCGCAGGCGGGATCAGCGAGTCGCGGTCTATCAACTTCGTAGCCGTAAGTGCTTGAAGTAAGAGGAAGGAGATTAGTATTCCCCTCACCTTTAATAATACTACATCTTAAGATCTTTGTCAATCTTTTTTGCATATTATTTTATGCAAATGTTAATTAGCTTCTTCTGCCACCACAAAGGCGGCTAGTTCAATCTGTTGATGGATTTCATCGTCTACGATCATCGCCTCAGACCCCAGCCAATCAACCTGATCTTGTAACAGCGCTTGTAGCTCCTTCACCTCATCCAGAGACATTCTAAAGTCTTTGCTGTCTGCTGTGACGGCTACGAAGTCAATCAGCGCCTTAAGACGCTTAGAGGCGGTTTCTAGGGCTTCTTTCACTACCTGCAATGCTTCTGCACTCTGTAGGGTGGAGAAGTTTAGAGAGGCTTCGATCACTGGCTTATAGTGGGTGTCTTCAAAGTCATTCACCAATGACACAAAGTAAGTGAAAGCGCCTGAGTGCTTCTGTTCTGGTAAAATGCGTGTATTCATTATGCTGTTTCTCCTGGGGTGATTCCGTATTTTGTAAGTAACTGTTGATAATCCGCTCTTAGCTGCTGTTCTATTACACCTAAGTGATCATATTGAAATTGAGTAATGTCACCAGCCTGTAGCCACGTCTGAGCGGTTAAATATATATCCTGATATTCTTTTGTTATATCGTTGTCGATGTTATGGAAATGCTCTTTTGCTTCTTCTAAGTCACTCTCTTGCACTTGCAAAAAGTTAGCAATAGCTCTATCTAACTCAATAAGATTGATTTCTATCAGGTTGGTAAAACGTTTCTCTAAGCTATTCATCTTTCCACTATCAACGATGCGTAGCTTTTTCTTCTTAGTGCATCTTGTCATCTAACATTTCCTCTTCTGTAATCTGTCTATAGTTGAACATCAACCAACCTTCGTAATCTTCTGCACTAGGAAAGCCCAAAGCTTCCCATTTGTGCGGTTTGATTCCGTTAGGCTTTGTTGTTTTAGTCTTGCGGGGTTTATAGTAAACACCTTTCACAGATGTTATATCAGAGACGGCTTTATATTCTTCCTGTGAAAGAGGTTTGCTATCTTCTTCGGTTACTACAAGTGCATAGCCAGACGGTAGACTTCTTTTATCATCCCCCTTTACCCTGCGTTTCTGCTTAGTCAGCATTACGTTAATATCTAGTAGGGTTTCTGCTTTAGTAGGAAGTTTATTTATATCGTATGGTTTAACCACGTCTTAGATCCCAATGTCTATTTTTATTATAAAGTCCCTGTAATCCGTCTACGCTGTTGCAATTATCTTTCACGCGGTGGATCTCGCTACGGTCTACGCCGCCGATTAGCACGTTATCTGTTGCTTTCGCTTGAACAGGACAACCAATCACCTGAGTGCGTCCGTAAAAGTACGCATCATAAAGGCGCTGCCAGGGGTTATCAGCGTATAAGTTTTTATCGTTATACTTTGCTGTTACTTCTACCTGTCCGACTCTCTCCGTTCGCTCTGTAGCGCCGCCTGTAGAGGCTGCTAGTTCGATGTTATAAACGTTAGCGAGGTATTGAAGGGCAGATAAGATAGAGTTGAATAGAATCAAGCAGCGTTTGTTATTCTGCTTTCCGATACTCTCAAAATATTGGTTGATGATTTCTAATAGTTGCTCATCTGAAATCTTAGTTGCATCTGCATAAATGGCACGGCGTACAAATCCTAATAACTGTGTATCAACTAACATAATGTGCGTGTACCTCTCCGCTTTCGTTAAACAGGTTGCTAAAGTAATCCGGTAGAATCTCGCTTAACTCTCTCAGAAGCATAAGGCGATCATAATCAAACTTGCTATCACTGCTAACGTTCTTGAATAAGTCAGAATACTTAAGAGCAAATCCAAAGAGGGCGCTTTCATATGTTCCGTTATTTCCTGATTCTTTAATGCGTTTCATTTCTAAAGCTGCTAGTAAGCAATCGTAGTGTTGTTCTTTGTTAGTCATTTAAATCTGTCCAATAGTAATATGCGTTCTGTGTTTCTACGTTTACAAAAAAGGTGTAGAGTCTGTTACAGCGAACCTCTGATCTACGGTAATAGTCACTGGTATTTTCTCCAGTGCCTTTTAAATCTTCTCTGAGATTGAAGAAATGCTCTTGTTTTACATCCCTGAGTTTCATTTAATATTAGTCTCCAAAAGAAAGTTACCGTGATTAGGTGTTTTCAGAATAGTGCGTACTGCTTTATCAGTATGATCAAAGAACAATTCACATTGATCTAAGTCTTCTCCTAACTTCTCAGCGTGTTTAATAAACTGGAGTTCGTGCGCGTCTTCTGTGTACCTGGTAAAGAAAAATCTGTCAGGCGTATGTGTATTCATATAGTAAGATCCTCGATTAGCTCATCAATAGCTTTCTTGTGAATAATGATTACTGTGTAATCAGGAATCATATGCACACTAACCTTTTTGCTTTTATGGAGTGAGTGCATAATGTTTTCTACTCCTGCAACTTTATAACCTGTGTCGTCTGCGATATTTGAAAGAAGATGATCATATCTGCTTACTTTGAAGTCATAAGAATCTACAGTCTTGCTAATTTTCAGAAGTGAAATAATCACATTGCGATCTTGTTTACGCATCTATTAAAACTCCGTCAGTACAAAGCCAGGAACACCACGCGCAATAGATTTGCCTTGACCGCGTGGAATGTACTCAATAGCGCCTGCAACTTTCAGCGCCGAAATAGCTCTGTGTGCATAAGCGGGGCTGTGTCCGTACTTCTCAGCATATTCTCTAACAGTAAAGTAAAAGTAGCCGTTAGGGTTTTCAAGAGTCTTGCTCTTCTCGCTCATTTCCTGAAAGTATTTGTAGAGTTCAACTTGTTTAGCGGTGATATGGTAAAACTTACCGTTTGTTGTGTTGGTTAACTTCATTCTATTATCCTTTTATGTGTGCCGGATTTCTCCGGCGTTATGTATTATTTCCAGTAGCCCGAGACTGTTCCTTTAGAGAGGCCCAGCATTGCTACAACGTCTTTTTGTTTGTGTCCTTTAGATTTCAACTGCTGAATCTGTAAACGTGTCTGCTCTCCCTTTGACGTGTCCCTAGCCTTGCGCTCTGCTTTCGGTTTATCGAAGCCCAGGCAATCTACAGAGGCGTTTTCAAAGTAATGTTGTTTCAGGTAAAGCGCGGTGGCTTGATCCGGCACGATGTAAACTTGCTGTTGTCTGCTGTCAAAGTTTCGAATACTGCAACGGCTAACAAACTGGTATGCCTGTTCATAATTCCGTGCGGCCTTTCTCTTCTCACTAATGACGCTCCAATCCCAGCCCATCAAATCAGCGTATTGGTTCCACTTGCCGTTAACGTCTCTGTTATCGTTGCTCACACCCAGGAACACAGCGCGGCTGTAATGCTGGAAATGGTTTAGACCGTATGACGACATAGACACTACATCGCCACCAAACCGATCCCCGAGTTGCTCCATTGCGATAGATTGGAAATCACATTGAAGGTGCGCCGTGTGTTTGTCGTTGTTGCTTGCATAGATAAACTGACTGCCAACAATCTGAGCCAGTTCTGATAGGTGATTAGTGAAGACATAGGCTAACTTGTCTAAGCTGGCGCTCTCTTCCATCACTGCATAAATGGTAACGTTGTTGTTAGGGTAAACGCGGCGGCGGTAGTCAGGGTAAAGACTCTGATCAGCACTCACTACATCGGCACCTAATGCAATCTCCGCGAAGTGTGCATATTCGCTGCGACTAACTCCGGCACCCATCACAACAAACTCAGAAGCCCATAGAGACGCGAACGTAATCGGCGTGGCTGTGTATGCGAAAAAGTGTTTCTCTTCGTCTAGCAGCATTCCAGCGCCTGTAAGCAGCACCCATAGCAACTGTTTTAACTCTTTGCTGTTGGCGTTCTTCTCTTGCCAGTAGGAAAGCAAATCCTCTTTGTGATCTTCCTTCACATAGTGCAGGCCGTCCCGCTCTTCTAACCAACCCAGGAACGGATAGTTATCGTTAACATCCTGAGTGCTATCAACCTTGATATAAGCGCCAAATGTTGCAGTAGGGATTTCATCTACAAACACATTGAAGCCCTTCAATAAGTCGCGCATCTCCTGATCGTGGAATGCTCTATAGCAATACTGTTTGAATGCTTCGTGAGTGCATACGATGTGACGCGGAAAGTAATCAGCCGCCATAGCTTGCTTTAGCTGTAGCGTTGCGCTCGTTCTGTCTGCCTGGATGTTTACCGACTTAACTTTTAAGATCTTAAGATCTTCTGAGAATTGAGAACATAGCTCGATGGTAGGCATAACCAGTAGGTAACGCTTAAATACTTTGTCGCCTTGCTCAATGTCTCGTTTGAGGTTGTAACTCTTACCGCTTCCGCAGATTGCATCTACATACTTAACTAGTGGCTTAACTTCTGTGTTTAGTGCTGTTGTCATTTGAGAATTGTTCTCCTTGTGATAGTTGTTTAACGTACTGTTTCAGTAGTTCGTGAGTGAAGCGGGCGCGTGTCATATCACCGCGATTTGCTTCGATGTAAGCGCTAACCTCAGCGTTTACTTGAAACTCTTGGAATCTCATTGGTAGTTGTCTCCTTTCTGTTTGCCTTGTTTCTACCTTTCATTGTACAACATCTTAAGATCTTTGTCAATAGGTAAATTGTCATATACGTTACTATTTCACACTGTTCAGACCAGTTAGCATAGGTAGGCTGATAAAGTTCATTTTCCGGCTTCTGTTATTGAGCAAATAACCTTTGTAGCTACGCTACTTGCACAATCACAATGTATAAAAGTTCAGAAATATTATTAAGAGTACTTTAGATAATAAAAATGAACTTTTTAGAGTAGATTGCTCAAAAGGTGGATTGTCAAAGAGTGATTGCACATTACAGACAAGGGCAATCTAACTAACTCGTAGGTTAGGTTAGTTGGTTAAAGGCTGTATGTGATTGTACAAAAGTACTTTGACAAAGTGACATTGCACAATGTAAGTGTTGTATAGGAATACTGGTTATTGTGCAGAGATCATCTTGTACAAGGAGAAACAAACCAACTAAAACACATTAACTATATTATTAGTTTATTTGTTCTTTATTTATTGTTAATACTATTCTTATACAGCATTACTTTCTCTCTAAGTGCTTCTGTGTTCGCTAGTGTGCTCACTGTAGAAGCCGGATTATTTCAGCCAGAATCCCCACTACAAGCACCTTTCAGCCAAACAACAGTATTCAGCTAACATCTGTAATAGTGCCAAATAGTGCCTTTTGCTGAACGAGTTTTCTCGTTTTAATTTTCTCTGAAAAAAGCGTGATTTCTTGCCTGGTTTATGACCAAAGCGTGATAGTTTCATAAGTATACTATTAATCACCGGACGTTACTACTTCGTGCAAGGTGGTGGCCCCCTGATTGGGGCTGAATCACTAGTTAACTTTATATAGATTGTGTTAACTAGACTCAACAAACCCAGCAATAGCAAGGCTTCCCGCTTGTTACGTGCAATAGCGGAGCGTCAACAGTCATCTTATGCAAGGTTTATGCAGTGTTTATGCAGTTTTGCGACAAAATAATTTCGATTGAAATAATAACGCGAGTGATATTTGCGGCGCTTGGAATGTCAGATCCCCCCGACCCTTTGAAATCCGTTCCGGCACTCAATAAGTGCGCTTGATACTTTCCGACTGAAACGCATATCACCGATAGACAAAAAAGATCTTTACATCTAAGGTGCTTTGGTGTAATCTCCTACTTAACAAATCAACTCGGGAGTAAATAAGAATGAAAGCAGCAGCAATTTTAGAAGTGAGTGAGACAAAGGCAATCATTGAGGAACTGGAACAGCAAGGAAACGATTTAGTAGCCGATGTGTGTCGTGTTATGGCTGTGTGCCTGCTTCGCGTGTCAGATGCAATCAATCTGCGTTACAGCGACTTTGAGCGCGGTACGTTGAAGATCGTAGAGCAGAAGACAGGGAAGAAAAAGGAGATTGAAAACCTGCCAGCCTCAATCCTGGCTATGGTGGCTAATCGTCGTGCGGCCTACCCCAAAGACACGTTTATCTTTGCTGGCAAGGGCAACCGCTGCAAAAAGGATACGCCAGTAAGCCGTGTATACGTCTCAACGTCGATCAAGAAGGTGGCAACAAAGTTAGGCATTGAGGGAACAATCAGTGCTCACAGCTTCCGCAAGTATGGCGCTACACAGGTGCTAGAGAAGACAAAAGACCTGGCACAGGTTAGCGATCTTCTGAATCATACTAATTTCCAGAGTACCAAAGCTTATCTAAAGCTAAGTGCTAAAAGTGCAGGCGTTGCCGTGTCACACATTGAAATCTAAGTAATTTACATAAGAGGGTTGCAAGTTAACTAAAAAGATCTTAAGATGTTTTTCAACAGGAAGCGAGGGTGATAACTGCATTACTCATTGTTTTGATTGTGAAAGTAAACCAAAATATAAACATAGAAATGAAAAGGGTATTAGATGAAAGTTAAGATTATTGCGTCTTTGGCGGTTGTTGGTTCTCTGTTGCTGTCTGGCTGTGTTACTCGTTATGTGCAAGTGCCAGCGCCTGTAGCGGCTCCGGTGGCTCAGGCTCCAGCGTCTACCGTTCACATTGCTAACGTTCGTGTATGCAGGTTTATGGCTACGTATGACGGTAAGACATATTCCACACTGCCCGCTGTAATGCTGGTGACGTTCTCAGACGGCGATCAGTATGTGAAGCTTCCAAACGGCTCTAGCTTCCACGTCTGGGACAAAGAACCGCTGAAAGCTGATCAGACAATGGCTTATTACATCCGATCAGAGTTGAAGAACGGCGGGATAGCGTTAGGCAGTGCAAGCCATTGCAAGTAACAAGAACGGGGTTATCTTACGATTTCCCTTTTCAAATAAGATCTTAAGATCTATTGGAAGTTGAACTATGAACAAATACGCGCGGCATACGTTCTACGCCGGATTAATGAGCGTGAGTGTTGGTAGCTCTATCGTGCTGATGTTCCTGATCGCGGTATTCACTGCAATCAGTGCCAACGCTCACCAACAGAAGACATTACAGCTTGTAGATGAGTTTGAAACAGACAACAAAAGGATATGTTTTTATGAAGATGCTCAACGTTCTGAAACAGTCGAAAAGAAGCTATCGCAACAGTGTGCTGCGGTCCTGGTTGTCGCAAGTGATTGAAAGGATTTGGGCGCGGCGGATCGCCGTAGCTCTTTTAGTGGTACAGTGCGCCGCCTTTATCGCACTCATAAAGCAATAAGGCACATCAACAGGGCGATAAGCGCCCATCATAGGAAACACAGGAGAAAACATTAATGAAGAAAGTAAACTTAGATCACGTTGTCCGCGAAATTGCCAGTGCTGCCCACCTGTTAGAAATCCGTGCTAAATCTCTGCGTGGTATTCAGGAAGCTATGACATTTGCTAACCGTCCTGATATGACAGTAGAAGCGGCAAAGGCGGCAGTTGAGGAAGTCAAAAACAACAATATTATGCTGCTTTCGGTTATGCATCCCGACGATGTGAAAGCGATTGGCTACGGCCTGGAACGTGCGTTAGAAGAAATCGAGGGGTAGTAGTGGCGGTGCTTCGTGGTGTTCAGGTGAGGATTGAGGGGGATTATTATTTCTTTGGATCTCGTAAGTACTACCGCGAAGCCTGCCCCTTCACCCTAAGAAAAGAGATAGAAAAGGCGGTTGCAGCCGCCAATTCTGGTAAGAAGACCCCAGCTAAGAGGAAATCCAACAATGTCGATGTTATCACTCGCAATGCAGTTACAGCAACAGGGAAACAAGCGCGTAAGAATCCCCGCACTTAAGGGATCACAACTCAATGAATTAATGCTTTTACTGAAATCATTGAAATAATGTTATCAATACATTCTAAGGGCTGGCAAGGTGCTAGCCTTTTTTGTATCCTTAACTCTTAACATCTTTGGAGGGTAATAAAATGACTGAGAAAAGAAACTACTATCACCCGTTAACAGCAGACGAATTAGCAAAGGCTAAGCTGTTCAAGGTAAGCGCGGAGATTGATTTAGATTTGCACAGGAAGTTTAAAGCGGAGTGCAGCGCCAGAGGCTTAAAGATGAAGGAAGAGATCGCAAAGGCTATCGCCAATCACCTTAAGCTATTAGAAAACAGCTAAAATATGAAATAATGTTTTCATTGATTTAATGCTATCAAGGATGCGTTATGAAAATCGGCGTAACAAGTTTAAAGGGTGGAGTAGGTAAGAGCACAATCTCGCTTCACCTGGCGGCAGCACTGGCACAGAGTAAGCCAACAATCTTAGTTGATGCAGATCCGCAACGGTCAATTATGGCGGTTAACCAGCTTAGGGAAAGGGATTACACATATCAGGTGCAGGAAGCCCCTAAAACGCACGTAGAAGCGTTTTTAAGAGGGTTGAAAGGGGATTGCATTGTCATCGACTCACCGCCCCGCACAGACGCAATAGCTAAGGCTGTGATAGCAGCAAGTGACGTTATCTTAGTGCCGATCACGCCTGGCCCTTTCGAGGTGTTAGCTTTCGATGATTTGGCCCCGTTGCTAACTGACGTTTCAAAGGTGCGGATTCTCCTTAACAGGACGAACAAGACAGCGATCAGCAAGACGATGCGCGAAGCAATCCAGGATTACGGGTTTACTGTGCTTAAAACAGAGATACCGCAATTAGTGGATTATCAGGAAAGCATTGCAGAAGGCTTAGGCGTAACAGAATACAAAGCAGGAAGCGTAGCGGCACAGCGCGTTAGAGCACTGATCAGAGAGGTAATGAAGAATGGCTAAGGGCGGATTAGCGAACATCAGGAAGAAGCAAGAGCAAGGAAATAATGTTAACAATGAAAACAATAAATCATTGAAAAGTGACAACGTAATAGAAACGAAAGAGCACAGATTAGTGATTGATATTCCAGAGGATTTGTATTGGAAGTTTAAAACAACGTCAGGAATGAGAAAGCAGAAGATGAAAGAAAGTATCGAGCAGGCGATCACTCAGTGGATCGAAAGTGCTTGATCTCCTGGAAGATTTACAAGACTATAGAAAGGCGAAAGGGAAGCCCGGCAAGGCTTCCCCTTCTGGTTCCAAAGCGCTAAGGACGCTAAGAAACACTGTCTTGTGCATTAAGTATAACATCACCGATCACCGATGCAATACCTATCACAGTTTCTTCCTTCCCGCTTTAGAACACCACACAGAAAAGTAACTCCGCTGAGGACTGCAAGTGATTGCGCGGCGTGGGTGCGTGTGGGTAAGCCAGCAAGCGCGGGGTGCTCCCAAAGCTGGCAGCGTGCATCTAATCACCTGTAACAAGTAGAGCCAGCACAGGGAAGCTGAGAGTTAGCGCCCCCTATGCAAGAAAGAGCGGTTAAGCTGGCTACCTCTGGCAATGGTTGACATCGAGCGCGGGAGAGGAAGGAAGGGCGGGAAACTGCCTGGCTCTTTATGTCGATGCGGGATTAGACCCTATCTCTTTAAGACTCCTTTTTTAGGGGATCTGGTGAGGTAGGGCATCCTGTGCCCAAAGCCCTGTTTCATAGAAACACAGCCGCTAGCACCTTGAACAGATCCCCGACTGAAAGCTGTTGGTTAGCTGGTAACGTCGATTCATACCAGACAAACAGCACAGCGATAATGCACCAGGCTAAAGTAAGTTTACTTTCTGGCTCTTCTTTTTTGTTACGTTGGAACATCAATTACCATCCAGCATAAGAAGACTGTAAAGCCTGAGTAGTGCGCTGCTGGCCTTCCTCAAACAGTGCAGTAACGTTAGTGCTAATTGCACGGCTAAATTCGCTATCATTAACGCCTGTTTCACTTCTTACGATAATGTCAGGAATGTTAACGATCACAGGGGCTGGCTTCGGATAGCCTACAGCCTGAGACATTGCACCGTTAGGACTGTATGCATTGATCATCTGCTGTGCGCTGCTATCAAGCTGGTTAGGCTTTTCACCCAGGACAGGTGCGAACATATTCGATGTGCTTTGTGCTGCTTCCTGCGATCTACTGCTAAAGCCTTTAATCCAGTTCCAGAGTGCATCACCAGACGCATTAGCGTTAGCTGTAGCGGCTGCATCGGCTCCGGCAATACCAGTGTTAGGGTTAACAGGTGCAGGCTTCATAGAGAGTGCGTCTTGCACGTCTTTCTTCTGCTCCGGCGTCACTTCGTTACGATGGAAGAGGTTAGAAATGCTCTCTTTGGTCTCTTTGATGCTCTTAACGAGGTTCCCAAGCTGAGTAATGAAATCTCCTACTTGCTGGCCCATCCATTCAGCAGCAGGAAGCAAGTTGTGCAAGGCTTCTGTAAGTTGTTCACTGCTTCCAACTGCATCTAACACACCGTTGCTAAACTCGTTCTTAAGCCCCTGTGAGGCTAGATCGATAGCAGTAGTGAATTGTGTTGCTTTATCGTTGTTGGCAATCGTTGTATCTGTCAGGTTTGCGCCTGCATACGTCAACTGCTTAACGGTATCAATCAGCCCTTGTCCGTTATTCTTAAGCGCCGGTAGCAGGTAGGTTAGCTGGTCGCCCAGGCTCTCGATCAGGTTGGAGATCTCGCCGTCTGATAGCCCTTTCTGTTGTCCTGCATTCACTGTAGCTTGAATAAAGTCTAAAGGATTCTTGCTAAAGCTGGCGATTGTGTCTTTGTCCCAGCCAAATTGATTGGCAATGTCACCCACAGCGCCGCCGCCTGTAAACTCGCCTTTCTTGTTCACGCTGGCATTATTCAGGAAGTCACCGATCTTTTCTCGGGTGTCCTTGATCTGGTCGCCTGATTTCTCATTGTTGGCACCAACAAAGCCAGCCGCTTTCTGTGCCTGAGTCATAGCTAGCAAGCTGTTAGCATTGATTCCCAGAGATTTAGCAGTGTTAATCACTTCCCTGTTTTCTTGCGCTGTGTCGCTCACTACGCTGATAGCTTTCTCAAGCCCTAGCCCTAGAGCACCTACACCGATTGCACCCACTCCAGCGGCCCCCAGGCCCCCTAATAGCCCCTCTGAAAGGCTACCTTTCTTAACGAAATCTCTAGCGGCCCCGCCTGCAACCCCAGCGGCAAATCCTCCACCGTGTGATCCGTGTCCAGCGCCACCGCCGCCAGATTCTTTCATACGTTCCCTGGCTCTACGGCGTAACAGGGTGATCTGTTCGCGGATCTCCTGGTTGGTACGTGCAACGCTCTGGCGTCCGTGTTCTAGTTCTCGGGCCTGTCTATGAATCTCGCGTGAAATCTCGCTTTCTTCTTTCGCAGTGCGCCCTACAATCCCGTTTACCTGTAACAGTGCTGATCTTACTTTTAGCTCTGCCTGCTCTCTGCGTCTGGTTCCTGCAAGCGCGTCTCTGTCTGCCTGCTTCTGTGCTCGGGCTGCTTCGCGCTGTGCTGTGAGTTCCTTACGTGCATTCTCTGCTTTAACTCGGGCTAATGCCTGCTCCGCTTTTTTCTGGTTATCGTTAAACTTCTTACTTGGCGCTGATCGCACCTTTACTGATTCTGAATATTTCTTTAACTGCTCAATAGATTTCTTCGCGTCATTGAATGAACGCTTATCCACTTTAAAATCTACAACGTTAGTTAGCTTCTGTACATTCATC
>Ga0308162_1001868_pt1 | contig 15181 bp, 22 predicted proteins | sample PhySR2_FD_201370 | JGI IMG/M metagenome (GOLD analysis project Ga0308162, IMG submission 201370) | Phyllosphere microbial communities from UC Gill Tract Community Farm, Albany, California, United States - DLSLS.R2 | ecosystem: Host-associated > Plants > Phyllosphere > Unclassified | place: USA... | reverse complement strand
AATCAGCAATGGGCCTCGGTTCGCCATGTTTAGCGGCATGGGTCGAATGCTGTGGCCACGTCCAACCGTGGCCGCAGCGCCCATTCTACAGGCACAAAAAAACCGCCTCGTGGGCGGTTGCGATATGTCGGCTTACAAAATTGCCAACTTAATGAAACAGTACCTTTTTATTCATTTTTTATCAAGCGTTAAATTGGGACCATGGTCCCAATTCATCTGCAGCCCTAAATTCGTCCCCGTTTATAGGCCCTATATTCAGGTGTCAGTGCATAGCGGCCCCAGCCATTCTTCGTTGCTATATTGAACTCGACAAACTGCTGCAGAATAAACTCAACCTCTGGATCTCCCATTCCCAGACTGTCAGCAATATCGACAACCTTCTCCCCATCGGCAGACGGGGCTATAGCCATCAAAATACAGAGTGCCTGTTCGGTCATACCGGCGCTTAGCTGTTTAAAATTCATTGCAACTCCTGCTGTTTCGCGGGTGGCGTCCCGCTGTCAAAATAGCCGCCCGTAGGCGGCTTATAATCAATCTTTGAAAGTATGGTCTAATTCGTTGATTCTGGAATATAACTTGGCAAACTGCTCTTGCACGTCGCTCAATATTTGCCCTGCCAACCGCTCGACCAGTTGTTCGCTGTTCCAGTGATATTTTTGGCTCAGGGCGCGCAATTTGAGGTGCATTTCACACATCTCGTTTGAAAACTCAGCTACGTCCTTCCTGACCTCTTCAAAACCTGCGTAGTTCATAATAACTCCTGTCTTTTTATTAAGTTAAATGCGGGTGGCGTCCCGCTACGACAAGAACTTTAACTCTGGTGCCGGCCCAATGCTAGCTTTATATCGCAACTTTTAAGTTATTTTTAATAACATTTGTGTTGTGTTTTTTGTCTGATTTGTTATCATTAACTCGATGGTTAAGGAGGCCCTGTGAAGTACAGCGAGTTCAGACGGTGGCTACTTAAGCAGGGTGCGGAATTTACAAAAGCACCCGGCGGCGGAAGCCACCAGAAAGTGGCATTAAACGGGAAGAGGTCAGTTTTTCCAGACCACGGATCGAAAGAAATGCCGGAAGGGTTAAGAAAGAAAATAATGAAGGATCTGGGGCTGTAAGCCCCTGCCTTTTTAAACGAGGCTTACCACTACTACTACTAACGACGACGACTAACTACGGTGCGTATATATGTTTAACTATGCGGTAAAATTAGAGCACGACGACGCGACAGGCGCGTATATCGTCTCATGCCGTGACCTGCCATTAATGAACTCGGTAGGGTACTCGGTTGATGAGGCACTGCTGGAGGCCGTTGACGGTATCGTCACCGCGCTATCAATCGAAATTGAAGAACGCCGCCCTGTGCCAGCGGCATCACCAAAACAGCCTGGGGAACACGTTGTTGCACTGCCCGTTCTTGTTACGATGAAAGCGGCGTTGCATAACGCGATGATCGAGACGGGAACGCGCAAGGCTGAGTTGGCGCGCAAGCTGGGACAGAAGGGGCCTCAGATCGATCGTTTGCTGGATGTGGAACATTCGTCAAAAGTTGAGACCGTCGAGCTGGCACTACATCAGCTACAACGGCGCGTCGATCTGAATGTCATGCATGACGCACGCTAAAACGCAGAGCAGAAGGGTGGGACCATGGTCCCACCTAATTTTTAAGCCATGTGCTGTAGAAAATATTTGCTGTTTTTTTGATATATTTGTACGTCCATTTTTTGACGCAGCAGTAAACACTCGCTTGTGATTTCACCGGCAGACGCCACCAGTTGAATGGTATCCTGCAAGAAAATGCTGCTTTCGTTGCTTTCTAGCGTCCGCTTTACCGTTCTCAGAATTGCATCCAGTTGAGCCAATTTGCTAGCCATGGCCTCCGATTCACATTGTTGCTTCACTTTACCTCCTTACTTTTTAGAGCGTTACTGACCCGGCGTATTCACAAAAAATATCAACTGATGTTACAAATCAAATGGGAATAGTTTACAACAATATTATATACTGTATTTTTATACAGTGTAATTAAGTGGCCGCGCTTATCCAAGCGATTTGTTACGATTTAAATTTAAACGCTCGTAAGTTGATCATATCTCATTGTTAATAGTGGATATTTACTACTCTCTGCTGTTAAAGCTCGCTCACCAATCGATAAGATTTCATCACGCGGCAACGGTAGGCCAGCAGCCATGAACGGATGCTCGCCGGGGATAAATTCAGCGACGGCATGATTCTCCGTCTGGTCATCGTCCAGCGCGCCGGTACCGGCATTGACGAACGAAACCCTGCCGACAATGAACCAGATTCGGCTGGCCAACCGCCACGGGAACCACTGTTCCCCTGGGCGCGCCCGGAACAACCACATCGAGTACACGCCCGATTCGGCCTCACGGCGGGCTTTCCTGAAGAAATTATCCATGCCGTTATGCGCGACCGCCGCGCGCGAATCCTCCTTCGAGAACGGCGGGTTAAAATACAGCGCGTTTTCTACCCCTCGGCGCTCTGCTTCAGCTTTCCAGTCCAGCTGCAGGCAGTTCATCTCTCGCGTGAAGTAGTCCGGCAGCAAGTGATTATCATCACTCGCGCATCCGTCAATTGAGCAGGGACGAAGAAGGGAAAACAGCCCCGCTGCAATTCGAGGATCGGTCCGCCAAATGTCGCGAAGTTCTGCTGGCGTTAAGCTGCGATGATCGAGAATCATTGCCCCTCCACTGGACGGTATGCATGGCGATGGCCAGCAGCTGCTTGGCGATGTTCTACCATGCCATTGGCCGCAGCCGCGTCGAGGTAGCGGCGGATCGCTTGCGTGCTCAAGCCGACATCAAAACGCAAGCTATCCGCAACAACGAACCCATCACCGCCGGCGGCGGTGCAGCTCTGGCTTTTTCTGGCCAGAACGGCCAGCAGGTTAGTGCGCTGGTGGTTTACTGGTTGCATGATTCCTCCGTTGCGAAATATTTGTCCAAATGGTCAGCTTCGCTCGCTGATTTTGATGATTCGAACAGGTCAAGGTGGCGGGCGTCCCGGTTTACCCAGGCATTTCTGGCTTCGTCAATCAGCTCACCAACGTCAGCTTCGGAATACACCACTTTCTCAACCTCTTCCCCTTGCGCGCCGCACTCATGGCAGAACACATACGCACCGATGAACAAGCCATCGCTTTCATCGTCGGATAACCGTTCGTCAGGTAAACCAAACGGCGTCCCACTGATCACTTCGCGCAAAAAAGTTACTGGTGGCCCAGAACAAAACGGGCATGGGGTAAGCTCTGTCGCCCTCGTTTTCATGGACTTTCCTTCTTCTTGGCGTTTCTCAGCTTTGTGATGCGGGACTTGACCGCGCGCGATTCAGCATCACTCTCTGCTGCCGTCAGCGCGAATTTCAGCGCTTGCAGTGGTGTCGTAAACAGGTCGCTCGGCAACCCACGTTCGACTGAAAACTGGCGACGGCAACAGGCCGGGATGTTAGGCAGCCACGCACCTTTCTTATCCTGCGTCAACAAAGTGCCACGCTGTGCCACGTTGACGTATAGGCTCTTGTCTGGGTACGCCTTCGGCACGCCGTAGCGCGTTTGACTATTGCGCTTACGGCGCACGGTGCGTACCTCCCACTCGTCGATAGTGATTTCCACTCGGCCATTGTCATCGGTGTACGGCCAGCAGCTGTAAAACACCTTCCCCGGTTTGAATTTCACTGGCCATTCCCCTCACTCGTAAAGCCAGCGGCGATCAGCTCCACTTCCTCTATCGCATCGGCGAATCCAAACCAATTGCTCCACTCAGGCCGCTTCCCTGTTATGGCCTCGTACATGTCATCCAGAGCCGCGTGGGCACTATCACGTTCATCAATCAGTTGCGTCTCGCTTCTATCCAGTTCGGTAATGCGTTTTTTGTCCTTATCGTTCATGATGATCAGGTGCTTGGCTGCATCCTGCGCTTTCTGGAATTTATCGGCGTAATCGGTGGCGATGGCTTCCAGCTCGGCGATGCGCTTTTTGTCAGCATCACGTTCAGCAAGCAGTTCGAGAACGACAGCAGGGTTGGCGGCAGTGATGTACCGCGCGTTTGCCTGCTGCTCGGAGCTGAATGGCTCGTCAAAGCCAGATTCTGAACCACCACCCTCTATTTGGGCGATACTGACAATACGGCCGTCGTATCGCTCTTCTGTAGAAACGTTGGCGTTGTCGCCTTCACTCCATGAGTCATCGTCTAAAATCCACGGCCCCGGAGTAGCGGCCATTGCGGCCGCTTTCAGTTCGCTCAGCTTATTCACAGTCATCACCCTCGCAATTAATACAAGCGCAATCGTCGCCCATGTCGCAGCAACTGCATTTTTCCGCTCCGCAATGTGGGCATTTCTTCTTATGTTCTGGGGTTTCAAACCCGCAGCTTTCACATTCTATCTGCTTGTTATCCACGACTTTCCTCCAGTAAATCCTGCATACGTCGATATAGCTTTGGAGCCCGACCTGTGCTGGACTCCAAACAAAACAGAGCACATAGCTCATCCCAGTTATCGAGTAACGGCTTGAATGCAGGGCAAAGCTGGCCAATACGAGAAAACGACGCACGGATAGATGGAGCTTTCTCCAGTAGGCGATAGCATCGCCCGAAGTCGCTGGGATCTAACGGTGGGTTAAAGCGGCCTTTTTCCGCGCCAAGATGAATAGCCGCCATTGTTTCAGAGCTGATCCCGGTATCGCGGGAAACAAACCATTCAGCGATTACCTTTAATTCTTCTTGCTTATCCATTCTTCGACTCCCCAGCCCTGCTGATTGGCCATGCTGCAAATTCACCTTTCGGCAGCTCATCAGTGACATCACGATCTGCCCATGAGAGAAACTTCTCTCGACTTACTGACGGGTAATGCCGGCCGAACGAAACTGATGGGCTGTCGTATTGCACTGTGGTAGCGCCGACATGCAGGATCGTTCTGTCGTTAACCAAACCCATCGCGTTGCGAGGGCGCTTTCCGCGATAGGTTCTACCGCTCTGAAGCTTCAGTTCATTTGCTGGCATCACTGGGCGCTCTTTCATTTAGCCTCCCGATCCGTATAGGCGAGGTCGTAGAACTGGCCATAGGTCAGCCTCTGGAATTCGGCGGGGATGGTTACGTCGCCGTGCTTCGCTTCACCTTCACGGTCTTTGGTGTTTGGGATGGCGAACAGCAGGCAGTCATCTCGCCCCGGGCAGCGGCCGCCGTAGGTGCTCAGCAGGGGAATGCCTCTGGCCGTTCCACGGCCGAAACCGGTCCGCATTATTCCGTAATGGTCAATGATGAATTTTTGCCACGGCGGTAAATCTGCCAACTCGCTGTTCGCCTTGGCTATTGCCGCATCCAGAAGCTTGTTGAACGCCCGACCATCCTTGGTGTTACCCTTTCCGCGAGCGAAGAAAACGGGATTACCTTCGAAATAGTCGCGATGCTTGATGGTGATCTGGCACGGGAATTCGTGATCGGCCGGCCATGCTAGGGAGCGGACTCGGGTCCCTTTGTCACCGAACCAGGATGAAAGTGAGTGCGCTACCGCCCCGAACTCATCCTGCAGCGAGCCGATGATAGCCTTGCGCTTGGAGTCGATGGTGCAAAAGCTATCAATCAGGACCTTGACGGATGTCCCTTCTACTTTGAAATAGTTATAGTGCTTGGCATTATCTGACATGTTATTCCCCCTCCCGCAGCTTGCCGGTAAGAGTGTGATGAGGAGCCAGCAAACGCTGCCAGATCGCAGAAACATATTCAGCTTGGTGAATGGCGTCTGCCAGCGCATGATGGCGCTCACCGGTGAAGGGGTGATCTCGCTTAGGGTCAAAGCCGATGGCGCGGCCCAGGGCCACTACTGTGCGAACATCTTGATCATTCCAGAATTTCCAGAACTCAGGGAAGTTGCAGCGGGCATATGCTGATCGCAAGATAACTTGGTCAAACGACGCACCATTGCCCCATACCTGCAGCCGACCTAACCCCGCGACTGTGCTGTAACCAGTGACAAATTCGGTTAGCTGGGAAAGGGCGTCGACAATATGCAGCCGTTCGCCACAGGTGATCGCTCCGCGCGCGGCATCACTCTGCTTCAGCCACCATTCGATTGTGTCCGCGTCAGGCACTGCCCCCATCTGAAGTTCAGATTTAAGAGTCACAGCACGATAAAAATCAGGGCCAAGCCCACCGGTCATAGGGTCAAAAAATACTGCGCCGATGGCAACGATCGGAGCGTTTGGGTTCGTACCCATGGCCTCAAGGTCAACCATGAGATGAGTCATTTTCGCCATTTTATTTCCACAGTTTCTGTTGATAAGTCCGCGATGGGCGCGGTTTTTTCTTCATTTCTGGGAGTCGCACATTGACCATGCGCTCACCGATGTTGAACCACTGAATAACGCTGACTTGCCGACCAGCGGCTCGGTATCGATCCGCCAGTCTCTCCGCTTCATCAGCGCTCATCGGTCCCTGCTGAAACCACCCGAGCGCCATTGCTATTCCTGCTCGTCATCGCTGTCGTTGGAAACGCCAAAGAACGCTGCGAGGCTCTGCAAAATGCGCGGGGCTGTCGCTGCAACCAGCAGCATCTCGACGGCATAGCGATGCTGGCCATCCTCGACGTCGTCATTTGCAGGATCGTCATTGTCATAATCGAAGCGCTTCAGGTGCGGGTTTCCAGACTCAGGGAGGTGGAGGGCAAAATCGGCCACGTTCTCGATCTGGCCATTGGATGGGCGATTTACCAGCGCCATTTCAGCCGTGCGAATCGTCATGGTTTCCAGCACCGACCGGGCTTCCGGACTATCATTGCGAACGCCGTCCAACGTGACTTTTAACGAAGTGTCAGAGCCTGTTGCTACCGTTCTACCGAATGGCGAAATAGTCAGGTCATCAGGCAGCTTATACATGCTCTTGTCGGCCCCTCGGGTGAGGTAATCCGTCAATGCACGTGACTCAAGGCCACAGAATCCCCACGGCACCGCTGCTAATCCGCCCAAAATGTGACGCAAATACGACAGCGCAGACTCGCACTTTTTAGCGTTGCTGCCAGAAACCAGAATCAGCTTCTCTGCCGGGCAAACCAGAATGAACGCAGCCCATTGTTTGATAGGGGCATAGCGGATCACTTCATTCCGTGCCTGCTCTTCGAACTCATACTGCAGTTGTTCAGTGACGTCTCGACCAGCATAGATCGCCGCTTCAATTCGCTCCTGGGCAAGCTGCTTCACTGCTACTGGGTTCGCGGTGCGCGAACTCTCCAGATATTTGAACAACGTGCGCCCATCAGAGGACACAATCCGAACATCATCAACGATGCGAGCAAAGCCGCCGCCGGCACTGGCGGAACCCGTCAATCCATCAAAGCCCTTTGCCTCTACCAGCTCAGCAATGTTCGCCGGAATCGGCGTGTCACAGTTGTAGGGGAACAGCGTGCGGAACATCTTCATGACTTCACCCCACGCTTACGGCTGTTATTGACTGACGTTCTCGCACGATCCATCTCGCGTTCGAACCTCGTTTTAGATGGCTTCACAAAAACTACGCGTGCGCACTGAACAACCGTCTTGGGTGGCTTTGGACCGAACCCACCGCGCAATTGGTGCAGGTATGTAGGGCCGAAATCTATGCTGGTGTCCACGTAGTGACGCCCGCCGATCACCATCGGCTCATTGAGTGAAAAACTCATGTGACTCTCCATTTACAGTGGGACCGCGGTCCCAGATTTGCAGGAGTCAGATCGCCGCGCGGCGGTCGCATCCTGTTGTTGTCGCTCATAGCGCTCGATCCAGAGCGATTCGATGTGTTGGTCGCCTTTGCGGTTACATCCGTACCACTCAGCGATAACGCTTTGCTTGTTCCCATCGGGGTATGTTCGGAACCCACATGTCGGGCAAAGCATCAAGAATTCATTACGTGCGGATGAGAACAGCAGTCGGGGCTTGTCAGCCCGGCGCCCCATCACCTGTTCACATAGGCACTGCGGAACGTCTGCGAAGACGGCGTTCGTCCCGGTGCTTTTGTTCGGCATGGATTAATGCCTCCCGATCTAACGTGGCCACGATCTGCAGCAGCGCCGTCCAACGAGGTTGATAGTTCTGAATCCAGTTGTTCAGCGCTTCGCCGGCCAGCTTTGCAAGATCTGATGACTCATATGAGAAAACACCGCGATTAACTGCCCCCTTGCTCTCCTGCACTGCCAGCCAAACGAAGCGCTGGATCACCTCTTTGGTTTTCTTGCTCATGCGAGGCGCTCCGATCTCACGCTGGTAAACAAGAAATGCTGACCAGACGTGATGGCATAGCATCACTTGGTGCTCGAACGCCGTTGCATCGCCATAGCAGTAGCGAACCCACGACTCATAAGCTGGGGGGAGTAGGGAAACGACACGACGCCAGCTCACCAACCGATAAACCTCCGGGCTGATCAGCAGCTTCCCGCCTTTGTACGGGCGGGTTTCGCTGCAATGCACTGGGGTCGCCTCGACTCGAATGGTTCGGTCATCCAGCTCTATCTCGCGCATTGGTCTCGCCAGAAAGCTCTGGTTCGTTTTGTCAGCAAACACACGTGATTCATCGCGTTTCTTGTCACGCGAAGAATTTACGCAGAGCAGAGCGCTGGTTAAGCTCGTTCTGACGTACTCAAACTGCAGCATCAGAGACCTCCAACAGCGGGCTGTTGCGGCCCAGCATCAGTGCTTCTGGAGCGATCCCCGTAGCAGCTTCGATGTTGTTAATCTCACGCTTAACCAACGCCGCAAGCTCGAAAAGACGGTTCTGCAGCGCCTGTACTGCTGTTCTGCAGTCGTTGTTGTCATACACGCCGTCATGAGCAGGCTCAGCATGTGCCAGCATGTCGCCGAACTTCATCGTGATAGCGTCCAGCTCAGCATCTACCGAGCTGGCAGATCGGCGCGTGTAGCGCGGCACTTGGATAAACACTAACCCCTGCAGAGCAGCCATCTTGATTCGGCATTCGCTGCGGAAAGGCTCAGGAAGCGCTGCTGCCCACGTGATCAACCAATCTGCCGGCATACGAACGTCGCCACACATCACGCGCTCAGTCTGCTTAATGCTGCGATTACGCCACCGCGTGTATGACTCAGCGGTCACACCCTCGGTGCCTGTGTTGATCAGCCCCTGAATTTCCAGGGCGGGAATCAGGCGCGTTGTAGCAAAGTGAGCGCAGCTTTCGCCGGTGCGCGACAACATCTGCTCTGTGGCTTCAATGACGACTGACGACATAGTGTCGCGCGCCGGACATTTACCCATGACTCCTCCGTTTGGCATTCTGCCGTTGCAGCGTGTAATCCGATTTGAGTTTTCCACGCGTCTTTACTTCCAGTTCGTATTGCCGATGCTCAGGCACTTCCGGCCCCCATTGGTAGATGGCGGCTCTTGAGCAATCAAGCATGCTAAGTAGCGTTTTCACTCCGCCAACGGCGGTGATGACATCCTTCGTTTTCATTCTTTTATTATGAGATTACTTTGCTATTTTTGTCTAGTTTAATTGCCAAAATTACGTAAAGCTCTCCGCTTTTTTGTGTATAGCTAGCTATACAAAAGTGATCTATTATTCTGACTATGAAAAAACGTGGTGATTGGCTGAAAGAACGCCGTGAGGAGCTAAAAGCCCTCAACAAGAAAAGGTTTTCAGTGAGAGCACTGGCAGAGCGCGTTGGGATAACCAGCGCGGGCGTTTCACATCTTGAGAACTCGGATGCAATGCCTGCCTTGGATCTGGCCTACAAACTGGCTAGGGAATTAGATCGCCCCGTTGAGTGGATTTTGACAGGTGTAGGCGGGGAGCAGCCCGGAGTGCCTATTATTGGTACAACATTAACCGGCCCTAACGCTGAGTGGTTGGAAAGAAATGGTCAGGGATTCAACCCAACAGAGTATGTAAACCTACATATACCTGGGCGTCGGCTCTACGGTCTTAAAGTCTCTGGTGATCCATCGCTACCTCGTTACACTGAAGGAGAAATATTAATAGTTGATCCAGATGCCGATCCTGTGACGGGTGAAGATGTGGTTGTCGTCACAAAAAATAGTGATGGTCCTGTCGTTAAAATCCTTTCTAGCCAGCGTGATGGGAAGGTTTTTTTGGATTCTGCCGATAGATCACAGCGCGTGATAAGGGATCTTAGCGAAATTATTTTTATCCATCCCATTGTTATGGTGGCTAAATCTCATACTCTGAAACCCTGTTTTTGATGTAAACCGAATCTGTTTTTGCCAAGTTGTGTTTGCAAGGTTATTATGTGGCGTAGTAACCGATTTGCGGCGGCTTGGCTAGGTCAATATTTGAGCAACTCGAATTTTTGACAAATAAAAAGCCCCGGTTGTGGCGACCGGGGCTTCGTATCGGGAGTGTCTACAAAAACAACTCAACCTCATAATGTGAGTTGATTGTAGCCGCTTCCGCTAATCCTGCGCAACTGTGCAGCGTGATTTTTTTGGCGGAAAAAATGAAAATAACGGATTTCTATCAACAAAAATTTAATTCTGACCCGTTCGAGCTGCTTGACGCAGCGCATTCCGAACTGGCTTCAATCGCCGGCGCAGCTGGCATCGACTGGAACGAATGTGCTCCAGAAATCCAGCTACCCACATCACGTGGCACCTCTGAAAAATTCACAAAATACACTGGTCATGCACCCGTTGTTACAAATCAGAAGCTGCGCGGCAAAGTTGAGATCTACTCCCGACAAGAAACCACAACAGACGGCATCAAATACCCATTCGTGAACTTTGTGTCGAAGGGGGCTGATGCTGGTGTTTGGTCAGGCATTCAGTTCCTTTGGGCTGAGTTCCGCCGGTTCATGGAGTCAAGCACTGGGACCACGGTCCCAGTATCCCAAGCGGAGATTGAACGAAAAAATAGGGCAGAGCAAAAACGCCTGGAGCGCGAAGAACACGCGCGAATTGTAGACCTCATGAACAACCAACGCCGTGCAGCAGATCTGCAAGAATATCTGGAATTCATGGCTGCGTTCTCGTCTGCTCCCATCGAAGATGGTTCCGCACCGTATGCAGTACAAAAGGGAATTTCGTCGATTTTCTCTCTGTGCAATGTTCGTCGGGTTACTATGTGGGACTGTGGTCGCAGCGGTCGAAATTTAACCAATCGTGAATGCATGGCGATCCCATTGTCTCGTATAGACGGCATGCACGATGGCCGCATCGTGGGCTGGCAACGTATTTACCCTGATGGTGGGAAATTCCAGACGCGCGCGATTGATGCCGGGGACTTTGCTGGCAGCTGCCACATCATTGGCAAATTACGTGGAGCACGCCGCGTATGCGTTGTTGAGGGGTTCGCAACGGGTGCCTCTGTCTATATGGCTGCAAAGAAGCGATTTGATGCGGTGATCGTGGCTGTTTCAGCAAACAACGTCATCAAAGTTGTTGAACAGCTGGACGCCGTATATCCGGGTGTTGAGGTTTGGTGTGCTCTCGATAACGATATTGATGCCGCGAGCCAAGGTAAAGGGAATACGGGTATCAAAGTCGGGATCGATGTGATGAAACGATTCCCCAATGTACGCTGCACCCGCCCGTTATTTTCCGATGACCAGCTAACACCTGCTGGTAAAATACCAAACGACTTCAACGATCTAGTTGCAATTTCTGGAATAACAGAAGCCAACAGACAGCTATTTTCTAACGACAATCGCGTCAAGCTTTCCGCCCATCCATTTGAAGCTGAATTGCTGGCGCTCAGTGTCGCTCCGACAGGTAAACAACACCGCCGCACCTTCTCCCGACAGCTGATCGCGTGTATCGATGCCGGTATGCTGCTTTGCCCGGCGAAGATGTCGCCGAAAGAACTGATAGCGGTGATCAGCAGCCAACTGAAAAGCTGCGCTGCTGATGATGCGTTCCGTAATACTGTTATCAGCCGCGTTAAGCGCCGGTTCGAGCAGAAGTGCCAAAAGGCTCAGTCGTTCCGTTCGTTCAGCGATCGCATTACTAATGCAGCGCTTCGCCCGGACCATATCACATACAAGCGATTCAACACGCCACAGATCACCCCTGAGGTTCTTGCGTATATTAAGTCGCTGCATGGCCCTGTTATCGTTCGCGCCGGGATGGGTTCAGGCAAGTCGAAACACCTGCTGCGACCGCTGATGCATTCATCAGATCGCGGAGTATCCGTTGCGCACCGTGTCAGCCTGATCGGTGGACTGTGGGACATGATGACTCGTGACGATCGCGGGCAACGACTGAAAACCGATATTCTGCACTATCAGGACCCCGGTGCTACTGATATGGCTCCTCATGCGAACAAAGTGGCCATCTGCATCAACAGCACAGTGAAGGGGTGCTGGAGACCGCTGATGACAAAACACGACTTCTTCGGGTTAGATGAAGCAACCCAGGGGCTACGTGCAACACTGTCAGGAAAAGCGATGGCCCACCCGGTCGACGTTTTTAATAGGCTGATTGAGTCAATTGCGATGACCGACGATCATGCCCTGCTGGTTGATGCCGATGCCAGCGATATTCTTGTCGACCTGTGCGAACTGGCGCTGGCCAAGCGTGAGCAGATGGGGCTTTCAACATGGACACAGGTACATGTTGTTGAGCTGCCAGTGGATGTGACATATGAGAAAGAAGGCGCGCGCGCAGCTCGCCGCGTGCTTTACACCGATACAAACCGGATCATGGTTGAGGTGTTGAAAGCCGTCGAAGCTGGCGAAAAATTCCTGCTGGCCACCGACTCTACAAATTTTGCCGAGCAGCTGCTGCTGCAGCTGCGCGATCGCTGGCCAGAAAAGAAGTGGCTGTACGTTAGTCAAGACACAAAGCCCGATCAGGAAGTGATCGAGTTTACCGACTCCCCCAATACCCGTGCGCCACTGTATGACGGTCTGATTTATAGCCCAGCGATCTCGTCAGGTGTATCGATCGAGACCCGGCATTTCACACGGCACTTCGGTTCGTTCTGCGGGCAGGTTGTACCATCTGATGCAATACAAATGCTGCGCCGCGACAGAACCGCGACAGAATTTATGGTTGGGCTGGGGCAAATCCCAGGGCGCAGAGAAGAAAGCGCAGAAAGCATCAAGCGCGGCTTCCTACAGGCGCTGTTGGATACAGCAGACATCAACGAAGAATTCACAGATGCCATTTTTGACGGGGACCGCTTATCGCTCGGTCTGGCCGATACAACCTACGTCAAACTGAAGTTCAAGATCGCCGGCATGGAGGCACAGGCGCGGAACGACTTTGCAAATAACTTCATCTGCATCCTGTTCGCCGATGGGTATGACGTGCAGCACCTGTCAGAAAACGAGACCCTGAGCGATGCCGGGAAAACCCTGCGTAAAGACGCCAAGGCGCGCGTTTGGGATATGACCGTGCTGCGACACATCGAAGCTGAAACACCGACAGAAGAAGAGCGCGAAGAGCTGATGGCCAAACGTTCACTCTCAGAAACAGAGCAGGCCCAGCTGGCACGCTGGGACATTGAGAACGAACTGAGGCTACCCGTCAATGAGCAATCCCTCGCATTCTTGATGGATCGTGGCAAGAAAAAACTGACGCTGGCCGAGCTAATGACCATGGATGAAATGGCAGCGGCGCGTATTGACCGTGAAGAGCAAGCCATCGTTTTCACATACCAGTTCAAACGCGGCCACAAAACCGAGTTCGTAACGGTCACAGCACTCAACCGTGAAACCGCAGACGCACAATTCGCACGAATGCAGCCGGGCGTGACTGGCTATTCAGTGCAAACGCGTCCGGTGGTAGAAGTCACCCAGCGTACATTTGCCGCGTTACATCGCAAAGCTGCGCGCTCGTATTTCACTACCTGCGGTATCGATCCAGATACCGGCACCGGCGAAGCAACACCGGAAGGCATGCAAGCTGCCATGGAGCAACTGATGAACGCCGACCGAAAAGACGAATTCAACAACGTCCTACGATTCGGTGGTTATATCAGTAAAAATGGCAAGCCAAAACGCCCTGAGACCGTTTTTAAGCAGATATGCGAGGCATTCGGCTATTCAACTGCTAAACGCCGCCAGAACCGCGCACAGGGCCTGAAATACGTCTGGTCGATTCACCCTGAGTCGTGGTCATTCATTCATGACATCCTCGCCCGCCGCGCCGAAGCGTCACTTTCGTTCTGTGCCCATAAACTGGATGTACCGGCGGCAGCGGCTGATGATCTAACTTGTGGATCAAATATAGATGTTAGATCCCAAGTTGGATCACTCGATATGGCCGCTGCTACTACCTTTGAGCCAATCGAAGAGGCTATCTCTGGGTTGCCTATCCCGCTGGTTTGGGCTCGGAGTGCATTGCCTGAAGATGAAATGATTGTTATGGCCAATTGGCCCCTGGCGAACATCACACGATCGTTGATATCGTTGTATATGACAGATTTTTTAGCAAGCTTATCGCTTAATGACATTATTACGTTAAAGAATGCTCTTTCCGGCAGAAGGTTACACGAGGTAGCTTTATAGGGTACGTATGAATAATTTACTGATTAGTGTCACTCCACTATCTCAAAGGGCCGCGGCTGGCGTTTTAAGTATTAGTGCTGTTTTTTTCGATCCACTAACAAGTAAGCTAGGTGACGAATTTTTCATCAAAATCGATGTAAATAGCTGTAGATTGGCTGGCCTTGATGTGTCTTCTGATAGCTTGAGATATTGGCTTCGAAAGCAATCAAGTGGAGTAGACTTGTTTTCTGATGATAATAAATTAAGTCTACGCCTAGCCTTGCATGCTTTATCTGGGTTTATTTTTATGGATTCCCAAACAATGTCAATTGTAAGACAGCCAAATTCGTTAATCCTATGGGGAGATAGGCTGGACACTCTATCAAATTGTTATGATGTTATGGGTATAAACTCTCAATGGGAGCGCAGTAATTTTCGCAGTTTCCAGACCATGGCATCAGTTGGTCTAGTACTCAAACATCGATGGAAGGGGGATAGTTCCAATCATCCGTTGGAATTAGCTCGAGATAGGGCGATTTATCTTTGTCAGCTTTGGCCTGTTATTTCCAAAAAAAACAATTTATTTAGAATAAAATAACAATGAGCTGGGACCGTGGTCCCAGCTTTATCTTTCAAATGTTTGCTTCCCAAGCACGTTTCATTGCATCTCTTACGTTTTCAGCATCGCCTTCCCAGCTGTAGTGGCCACCGGCGAAATCGAACTTGATTAACCAACGGTTAT
>Ga0308162_1001865_pt1 | contig 15211 bp, 10 predicted proteins | sample PhySR2_FD_201370 | JGI IMG/M metagenome (GOLD analysis project Ga0308162, IMG submission 201370) | Phyllosphere microbial communities from UC Gill Tract Community Farm, Albany, California, United States - DLSLS.R2 | ecosystem: Host-associated > Plants > Phyllosphere > Unclassified | place: USA... | reverse complement strand
TCTGCGGCTCCAGCACTTTGTTCAGAATGCCCAGGCTGAACGCGGCAACCACGGTGCCCGCCAGCTGGCCGACGCCACCCAGCACCACCACCAGGAACGAGTCGATGATGTAGCCCTGGCCCAGCTCCGGTCCGACGTTACCGAGTTGCGACAGCGCCACGCCGCCCAGCCCGGCAATGCCCGAGCCGAGGCCAAATGCCAGCATATCGACGCGGCCGGTTGGCACGCCGCAGCACTCAGCCATGGCGCGGTTCTGAGTCACGGCACGCACGTTCATGCCAAGGCGGGTCCGGTTCAGCAGCAGCCAGGTGAGCGCCAGCACAAACACGACAAACAGAATCACTGCGATGCGGTTCCACGGCAGCACCAGATTGGGCAGCAGCTGTAAGCCTCCTGAGAGCCACGACGGATTCGCCACCTCCAGGTTTTGCGCCCCGAACAGCACCCGTACCAGCTGGATCAGCATCAGGCTGATTCCCCAGGTGGCGAGCAGCGTCTCCAGCGGACGGCCATAAAGATGGCGGATGATAGTGCGTTCCAGCGCCATGCCGATGGCGGCGGTGACCATAAAGGCGACCGGCAGCGCCAGCAGCGGATACCAGGCTAAATAGTCCGGTGCAAACTGCTGAAACAGGCTCTGTACCCACCAGGTGGCGTACGCGCCAAGCATCAGCATTTCACCGTGCGCCATGTTGATCACCCCCAGCAGGCCATAAGTGATCGCCAGGCCCAGCGCGGCCAGCAGCAGAATGGATCCCAGCGACAGGCCGCTAAATGCCTGTCCCAGCAGATCGCCCCACATCAGCCGTTTCTGAATCTGTTGCAGGCTTTCCGCTGCTGCTGCCCGCACCGTGGCGTCCGGCTCATTCTCAGTCTGAGTCAGGCGTTGCAGGCTGGCCTGCGTATTCGGATCGCTGGACTCACCCAGCAGTTGAACCGCCCGCAGACGCACCATCGGCTCGCTATCCGCCAGTTGCAGATTCGCCAGCGCCAGCGCTAATGCGGCGTGAACGCGGCTGTCCTGTTCGGCGGCCAGGCGCTGTTCCAGCAACGGCAGCTGGTCGGCGGCACCCTCATTTTGCAGCAACTGCGCCGCGCGCAAACGCAGGGCAGCATCACGGCTCACCAGCTGGTGAGCGGCCAGCGCGTTATTCACCAGCACACGCAGACGATTGTTCATAAACAGCTTTTTCAGACTGCCCGTGGGCTTTGCCACCGCATCCAGCGGCTGCAGCGTTGAACCCTGCTGGCTGAACGGCTGTTTGTTCTGGTCGATGACCACGGTTTCGGCATTCAGCGCTTCCAGCAGCGGCAGGCGATGACCGTCCGGCGCGGCGGCCCACTGTTGCAGCAGCGTAGCCTGCTGGCTGCGGCTGGCGGCGGCAAAGTCTGCCGCCGGTCCGGCGCTGGCCAATAGCGGCAGCAGCAGGAGCAGGCTGAAAAGGCAGCGACATAGATTCATAAAAAGAGCCTCGTTTGGGGAGGTCAGCACGGCAGCCTGATGACCGCTGCCGTGCTGCGCTTCACAGCGGGTGATGCTGTCTGTCCATCAGCAACGCGCGATTACTGCGCGGTCTTCACCGGGTGATCGGGCTTCTTGTCGTTACCGGCAATGTACGGGCTCCAGGGCTGCGCACGCACTGGCTTATCGGTCTGCCACACCACGCTGAACTGGCCGTTCTCTTCCACTTCACCAATCATGACCGGTTTATGCAGATGGTGGTTGGTCTGGTCCATGGTCAGGGTAAAGCCATCCGGCGCTTTAAAGGTCTGACCGGCCATGGCCGCCCGCACTTTGTCTGCGTCCGTCGTGCCCGCTTTTTCCACGGCCTGCGCCCACATATGGATGCCCACATAGGTCGCTTCCATCGGGTCATTGGTGACGACGGTGGCGGCGTTCGGCAGGTTGTGTGCTTTGGCGTAAGCGCGGTAGTCGGCGACGAATTTCGCGTTGGTGGGGTTATCGATCGACTCGAAATAGTTCCAGGCGGCTAACTGACCCACCAGCGGTTTGGTGTCGATGCCGCGTAGCTCCTCTTCGCCCACCGAGAAGGCGACCACCGGAATGTCAGTGGCTTTAATACCCTGGTTAGCCAGCTCTTTGTAGAACGGCACGTTGGAGTCGCCGTTGATAGTCGAAACCACGGCGGTTTTGCCGCCGGCCGCGAATTTTTTGATGTTGGAAACAATGGTCTGATAGTCGCTGTAGCCAAACGGCGTGTAGACTTCTTCGATATCTTTGTCCGCCACGCCTTTGCTGTGCAGGAAGGCGCGCAGGATCTTATTGGTCGTGCGCGGATAGACATAGTCGGTGCCCAGCAGGAAGAAGCGTTTCGCGCTGCCGCCATCTTCGCTCATCAGATACTCCACTGCCGGAATCGCCTGCTGGTTAGGTGCAGCGCCGGTGTAAAAGACGTTGGGTGACATCTCTTCCCCTTCATACTGCACCGGATAGAACAGCAAGCCGTTCAGCTCTTCAAACACCGGCAGCACCGATTTGCGTGACACCGAGGTCCAGCAACCAAACACCACCGCCGCTTTATCCTGCGTCAGCAGCTGCCGCGCTTTCTCGGCAAACAGCGGCCAGTTAGAGGCGGGGTCGACCACCACCGGCTCCAGCTTTTTCCCCAGCACGCCCCCTTTGGCGTTGATCTCATCAATGGTCATCAGCGCCACATCTTTCAGCGGCGTTTCAGAAATCGCCATGGTGCCGGAGAGCGAATGCATGATCCCCACTTTGATGGTGTCAGCCGCCTGCGCACTCCAGGCGAAACCCATACTGACAACGGTAGCGGAGAGGGCGAAAGCCTTGATCAACGAACGTCTTTTCATCATTTAAACCCCTGAGTGGTTGTTATGTTATTCGGTGAGCTGGAGCCGGGCCTGCTGGAGGCGGTGCAGGGTGATCTTCCTGACCTCCGCCTTACTGACGGCGATGTGATCGGTCAGGATGCGTTGCGCCTCGCCGGTCTGCTGCTGAAAGATCGCCTGTAAAATCTGAGCATGTTCCTGATAAGTCGCACAGATACGGTCATCGCGGGTGAAGTCGAGCCGACGGATGATGCGGATCTTCTCGGTGAGTTCGGCGTGGATGCGCGCCATCTCCGGGTTACCCGCTGCCGCGACCAGCGTCATGTGAAACGCTTCGTCATGCTGCGACACCACCAGACCCTCGGTGAGCGCCTCCGCGTCACACCAGAACTGGTTGAGTTCGTGTAACAGCGCGGCACACTGCGGTGCGGGCAGGGCGCAGAGGCGTTTTACCGCCTCGCACTCCAGCACCGTGCGCAGGTCATACAGCGATTCGAACCAGGCAAAATCGAAGTTTTTGATCTGCCAGCCGCTGCGGAACCACACGTCGACAAAGCCTTCGCGCTCCAGCCGGAACAATGCCTGGCGCACCGGCGTGCGGCTGACCGCCATCCGTCCGGCGATTTCGCTCTCGCTGAAGCGATCGCCCGGCATCAGGCGAAAGGCGAAAATATCGGCCTTCAGCGCCTGATAGACCCGTTCAGCCAGCGCTTCCGGGCGCGCTTTAGGGGAGTGAGGTTGAGTTGTCATTGGCCCTCCCTATTCCAGCCACAGCAGGTTATCGCCAGGGCTGACCGGACGGCCCGCCTGGCAGGCGATCCGCGTCACCCGACCGGCCTGCGGGGCGACAATCGCCAGCTCCATTTTCATCGCCTCGACGATAATCAGTGTCTGTCCGGCGCTGACCTCGTCGCCCGGCTGTACCAGCACTTTCCAGATGTTGCCATTGAGATCGGCCTGCACCGCCAGCCCGCCTTCATCCTCTTCGCTGGCGCTGGCTGGTGCTTCATCTGCCGCTGGTGCGTTCTGTTCTTCCTGCGCCCATAACTGCACTTCCTGTTCAAAGGCGGTCGCCTGGCGCTGGCGGAAGTCCGCAATCTCAGCGGCGTGGTCGGCGAGAAACTGCTGGTGGGCGGCAAAATCAAACTGTGTCTCTTCAATTCGCAGGCTGGCGCGGCCTTCACGGAAATCTTCGCGCAGCTGGTTCAGTTCAGTTTCACTCACCGGATAAAAGCGCACCTGATCGAAGAAGCGCAGCAGCCACGGCGCATCGGCCGCGAACTGCGGGTTTTTCAGGAAGGTGTTCCAGATGGGCAGCGTGCGGCCTACCAGCTGATAACCGCCGGGCGAATCCATGCCGTAGATGCACATGTACATGCCGCCAATCCCGACCGTACCTTCAGCGGTAAAGGTGCGTGCCGGACTGTATTTGGAACTCAGCAGGCGATGGCGCGGATCGATCGGTACGGCGCAGGGCGCGCCGAGGTAAACGTCGCCCAACCCCAGCACCAGATAGCTGGCGTCAAACAGGGTGTCTCGTACCTGTTCGCGGCTGCTCAGGCCATTAATACGCTGAATAAAGTCCACGTTATTCGGCAGCCAGGGCGCGCTGGACCGCACCGTCTCCTGATAGCGGCTGACGGCTCCCAGCGTGGCGCTGTCTTCAAATGCCATCGGCATCCACACCACGCGTGACGGGACTTTCAGCTGGCTGACATCGCCCAGCGTCGCTTCCAGCGCCAGCAGCAGTGACATCAGCGATGACTGCTGGATGATGCGGCTGTCATAGCGTACCTGCAGTGAGCGCACGCCCGGCGACAGCTCCTCAACGCCTGGCTCCGCCTGGGCCGTCAGCGCATTCATCAGCAGGTGCACGCGCAGACGCAGCGCCAGGTCCAGCACGTTGTCGCCATACTCAATCAGCACATAGTTGTCGCCCGCCTGGCGATAGACCGCTTTCGGCGTGCTGCCGGTGGCCTCAATGGCGGCCAGAACTGTGGCGGAACCGTGGGCGGTTTCGGCCAGCGACGGCACGGCAAAGGTCGGTGGATGTTCCGGCCGCAGAGTGTCAATCAGGTGCATTTGCGCTTTTTGCCGCGCCAGCGCATCGTCTGCGGTAATCGGGTGGAAGCGGATGGTGTCGCCAGGTTTGACCTGGCCCACTTTCCACAGCTCGGCTTTGGCGATGGTCACCGGACAGACGAAGCCACCCAGGCTCGGGCCGTCGTGCGTCAGGATGACCGGGAAGTCGCCGGTAAAGTTGACCGCGCCAATGGCATATTCGCAGTCGTGAACGTTAGAGGGATGCAGGCCCGCTTCGCCCCCATTGGCGCGCGCCCAGGTCGGTTTCGGCCCCACCAGACGCACGCCGAGGCGGTTGGAGTTGTAGTGCACCTGCCAGTCGCTGGCAAAGAATTCGTCGATGGCAGCCTGGGTGAAGAAGTCCGGTGCGCCGTGTGGGCCATAAAGTACGCCGATGCGCCATTCGCTGCCGTAGTGGGGAATCAGTGCTGCATCAAGCGGCTGCGGGTCGCTGACCGGGGCTGGCGTGGTGCAGGCTGCCCGTTCAGGCCGGGAGATTGCCAGCATATCGGCCACCCGCAGCGTGCGTCCGGCGTGACCGCCAAACTGGCCCAGTGAGAAGGTGCTGCGGCTGCCCAGATATTCCGGCACGTCGAAGCCGTTGCGCACCGCCAGATAGCTGCGACAGCCCTGCCGGGCGCGTCCCAGTGCCAGGGTCTGTCCCGCTTTCACTGTCAGCGGCTGCCAGGCGCTGACCGGTTCGCCATCAAGCCGGGCGTCGCAGTCCGCACCGGTCAGCGCCAGAATGGCATCACAGTGGAAACGCAGCGTCGGCCCCTGAAGGGTAAACTCCAGGCCTGCTGCCGCCTCATGGTTACCCACGATGCGGTTAGCCAGCCGGAACGCGAAGTCATCCATCGGGCCGGAAGGCGGTACGCCGATATCCCAGTAGCCGAGGCGGCCAGGATAGTCCTGCACTGAACTGAAGGTGCCGGGTTGCAGCACTTCCACCACAGAGGCGGCAGGGACGACGCTGTCGAGATAGCGCGTCCAGACGTTGCCGCTGCGAAAGGCGTCGCTGCGGGTGATCTGGCGCAGATAGTCGAGGTTGGTGGCGATGCCATGCAGCTGCGTCGCATCGAGCGCATGATGAAGTTTTTCCAGCGCTGCATCGCGCGTGTCAGCATGCACAATCAGCTTGGCGATCATCGGGTCGTAGAAGCTGGAGACTTCGCTGCCGGTCTCAATCCCGCTGTCGACCCGCACACCGCCAGGGAAGGTAACGCCGGTTAACAGGCCGGGGCTGGGCTGAAAGTTCTTCAGTGGATCTTCTGCGTAGAGCCGCACTTCAATGGCCGCGCCCTGCGGCGCCTGCTGCAGACGTGACCAGTCCACCACATCGCCCGCCGCCACCTGCAACATGCACTCCACCAGATCGAGTCCTGTGACGCATTCGGTAACCGGATGCTCCACCTGCAGGCGGGTGTTCACTTCCAGAAAGTAAAAGGCCTGCTGGCTGACGTCGTAGATATACTCCACGGTGCCTGCGCTGCGATAGTTGACCTGCTCGCCCAGCCGCACTGCCGAGGCGAGCAGAGCGTCACGCGTTGCCTGAGAAAGGCCTGGCGCGGGGGTCTCTTCCACCACCTTCTGATTACGGCGCTGCAGTGAGCAGTCGCGTTCGCCCAGCGCCACCACGGTGCCTTTGCCGTCCCCAAAAATCTGGACTTCAACGTGGCGGGCACGATCGATACAGCGTTCCAGAAATACGCCTGCATCACTGAAAAATTGCTCGCCAAGACGACGCACGCTCTCCCAGGCGCTGGCAAGCGCATCGGCGTCGGGGCAGCGCGTCAGGCCAATGCCGCCGCCGCCCGCCGTGCTTTTCAGCATCACCGGATAACCAATTTTATCGGCTGCCTGCATGGCCTCTTCCAGCGAGGCGAGCAGTGGTGTGCCTGGCGTCATCGGGACACCCGCGCTGGCGGCCAGCTCACGGGCGCGGTGCTTAAGGCCGAACTCACCAATCTGCTGCGCGGTAGGGCCGACAAAGGCGATGCCCGCCGCGTCGCAGGCTTCGGCAAACGGCTGGCTTTCGGAAAGAAACCCGTAGCCTGGCCAGATCGCCTGCGCACCGCTCTGCTGAGCCGCCGCCAGAATTTTGTCGATGCGCAGATAGCTGTCGCTGGCTTTCTCGCCGCCCAGCGCGATAGCCATATCCGCCTGCTTAACGTGCTGCGCGTTGCGGTCAGCGTCAGAGTAGACCGCGACGCTTTTCACGCCGAGGCGCTTCAGGGTCCGGATGGCGCGACAGGCAATTTCGCCGCGGTTGGCAATCAGTACGGTGGTGAACATGATCAGTGACTCCCCTGTGATGCTAGCCAGTTGCGCCAGCCGCCCGTCTCAGTGATTTCCAGCGCGGTTTTCAGCGCCGAACCTTCGCAGATAAAGCCTTTAACAACCCGGCCATCGTTCAGTGTCAGACTGCCGATGCCCAGCGGCGCGGGGATCTCCGCCACAAATTCGCCAAAGCGGGCCAGCGGAATATCCCACAGCTCCACGGTGATCGCCGCACCCTGATCATCACGCATCAGGCCCGGTTTTTTGATCGCGCCTTCCAGCAGAGCGAACAGGCGATAGTGTGGTGCGGTCTGTGTCTCCTCTACCCAGACGGCATCGCGTTCGGTGAGCTGGAAATTAAGCGGCATGCCAGTGAGATGCGCGCCCACCACCGCCAGCCGGACGTGGTCGGGTGAGGCGGGCAGCGTGGCGCGTCGGGGCGGGCATGGCTGGCCGGTCGCGCCCAGTGGCAGAGCGAGCTGGTGCTGCCAGCGAAGGCCAAATTCCGCCAGCGCCCGATCGTGCCAGGCGGGTGCAATCAGCGTGATGCCTGCCGGGAGATCGTCGTTGCGGAACGGTGCGGGCAGCGCCAGGGCAGAGAGATCGGCGAGGTTAGTGAAGTTGGTGTAGGTGCCGAACTGTGAATTGAAGTGAATCGGCTCCTGCTTCATCTCCTCCAGGGTATGAATAGTGGGCGAGGTCGGCACCACCAGCGCATCAAACTGTGCCAGCGTCTCCTGAATCTGACGCGTCAGTTCGGCCCGCAGATACTCGGCTTTAAAGGCATCGACCGCGCTGTACTTCAGGCCGCTGGCGACGATCGCGTGCACCACCGGGTCCATCTCTGCCGGGCGATCGAGCATCCCGCCCACCGCCGCTGTACGTTCGGCAACCCAGGCGCCGTAATAGAGTTGTTCAGCCAGCTGCCGGAACGGGGTGAAGTCGATGGGATGCAGCGTCGCGCCGCCCGCCTGTAACGCCTTAAGTGCCTGATCCCAGGCGGCTTCGGCGGCAGCATCATCAAAAAAATCCGGGTTAGCCGGAACAGCAAAATGGGGATGAGCCGGCAGGCTGGCCGGAGCGGTGCGCGGATTGATGCGCGAATAGGCATCACCGGCATCGTAGCCACCCATGATAGTGGCGACGCTAAACGCATCTTCTGCCGTCAGCGCAAACACCGAAATGGTGTCATTCAGGCGACAGGCGGGCACCACGCCGCGTGCAGAGAACCAGCCCTTGGTCGGCTTCAGTCCGACAATATTATTAAACCCCGCCGGCACGCGGCCCGAACCGGCGGTATCGGTGCCCAGTGAAAAGGCGACCAGTCCGCGCGCCAGCACGGATGCCGAGCCGGAGCTGGACCCACCGCTGACGTAATCAGCGTCAAAGGTATTACTGACCGCGCCATAGGGCGAGCGGGTGCCGACCAGACCGGTCGCGAACTGATCGAGGTTGGTTTTACCGATGACGACTGCGCCAGCGGCTTTCAGCCGGGCGACAGCGACCGCATCTTCGCTGGCGGTATAGGTAAAGGCGGGGCAGGCGGCGCTGGTTGGCCAGCCCGCCACATCAATATTGTCTTTAACGGCAAAAGGGATACCAAACAGCGGCAGCGAGCCGGGATCACGCTGGTAGTGCGCCAGCAGCGGTTCAATCTGAGCGGCTAACTGTTCCGGCGTCGGTAAATAGATCCAGGCATTATCACGGCTATCGAGAGCCGCCAGGTGTGCGCTCAACAGCGCGCTAATCTGTTGCGGAGCCTGCTGATAGCGCTGCTGCCAGGCGGTAAGCGTCAGGCCGATAGTTGAAGTCATAAGAAGAATTCCAGCTGGTATACAAGATGGAATTCAACAGAGCAAAGGCTGTGCCACTTTTTTAACGCGATGATTCAACAGGTTAATAGGGCCGGTGATAAGATTTTGTGATGATAATTTGCACAATCACGGCGCGCACGCTGAGCGATGACGGTGCGTTTAATGTCTGTGTGCGTAAATTTTGTGAAGAACATGGCAAGAGTCCGGTGGCCTGGTTAGCATGAAGACTGTCTGGCAACTCGCCGGCCCCAGCAACAGAGGAGATTTACGTGGTGAAGTGGCGTAACTGGATGATAGGGATCTGCCTGGCCGGAACGGCCAGCAGCGCATGGGCCGATTCGCTTGATCAACAACGGCAACGTTATCAACAAATTAAACAGGCCTGGGACAGTAACCAGATGGCCACCGTGGATCAGCTGTTGCCGACGCTACAGGACTATCCGCTCTATCCTTATCTGCAATATCGCCTGCTGGCCCAGGATCTCGATCAGGAGACCACCCTGGCCGTGCAGAACTTTATTCGCCAGTATCCGACGTTGCCTCCCGCGCGATCGCTCAGCACCCGCTTTATCAATGTGCTGGCTTACCGACAGGACTGGCAGGGCGTGCTGAACTTCAGTCCGACCGAACCCAAGCCGGTGCAGGCACGCTGCAACTGGTATTACGCCAAATGGGCCACCGGGCAGCAGCAGGCCGCATTTGATGGCGCGAAACAGATCTGGCTGCGCGGCACGGCGCTGCCTGCGGACTGCGATAAGCTCTTCTCGGTCTGGCAGGCGTCCGGTCAGATTTCGCCTATTACTATCCTGGAACGTATCCGGCTGGCGATGAAAGCCGGTAACGACAGCCTGGTGAGCTATCTGGCGAAGACGTTGCCTGCCGATTATCAGACCATGTCTGACGCGATACAGACTCTGCAGCAGGACCCGTTAACGGTCAGCTCGTTCGCCAGCGCCGTCGGGCCAACCGACTTTACCCGCCAGGCCACGATTTATGCCTTTACGCGTGTGGCGCGGCAGGACATGGAAAATGCCCGCAGCCTGATCCCGATTCTGGTCCGGGCGCAGAAGATGGGACCGGAAGATGAGCAGGCGCTGAAGGAGATTGTGGTCTGGCGCATGATGGGCAGCGATCTCACCGCCGAGCAGTCGCGCTGGCGCGATGCGGTAGTGATGAACAGCGAGTCTACCGCGCTGGTGGAACGCCGGGTGCGACTGGCGCTCTCTCAGCATGACCGACGCGGCCTGAACACCTGGATCGCCCGTCTGCCGCTGGAAGCCAAAGAGAAAGATGAGTGGCAGTACTGGCAGGCCGATCTGCTGTTTGAGAAAGATCGTAAAGAGGAAGCCGAAGAGATCCTGCGCAAGCTGATGAAGGCGCGCGGCTTCTATCCGATGGTGGCGGCCCAGCGACTGGGCGTTGACTACCCGTTGCAGATTGATGAAGCGCCGAAGCCTGACAGCGCCACCATCCAGGGACCAGAACTGGCCCGCGTCCGCGAGTTGATGTACTGGGGGCTGGATAACCTGGCCCGTAGCGAATGGAGCAATCTGATCGGCAGCCGTACGCATACGCAGCAGCAGATGCTGGCGCGTTACGCCAATGAGCAGGACTGGTGGGATCTTAGCGTGCAGGCGACGATCACCGCCAAAATGTGGGACAGCCTGAAAGAGCGTTTCCCGCTGGCGTGGCAGAGCGTGTATGAGCGAAATACCGAGGTGAAGCAGATTCCACCAAGCTATGCGATGGCGATTTCGCGTCAGGAGAGCGCCTGGAACCCGAAAGCGCGTTCGCCGGTCGGTGCCAGTGGTCTGATGCAGATTATGCCTGCCACGGCGGCGCATACCGTGAAGATGTACAACATTCCTGGCTACAGCAATACCAGCCAGCTGCTTGATCCGGAAACCAATATCCAAATCGGCACCCAGTATCTGGAATATGTCTATCAGCAGTTTAACCAGAACCGGATTTTCGCTTCTGCGGCCTACAACGCTGGTCCTGGCCGGGTACGAAGCTGGCTGAAAACCAGTGCGGGCAATCTCGATGCCGTGGCATTTATTGAGACCATTCCGTTCTCTGAAACGCGCGGCTACGTGAAGAGTGTGCTGGCGTATGACGCCTACTATCGTCATTTCATGGGCAAGCCTGACAAGATCCTGTCAGATGCTGAGTGGAATCGCCGTTACTAGCTGTGCTAAGCTTCCGTACTCTTTAGTGAGTACGGAAGCCTCTTCATGACCCATTCTGATTCCCCCTCTACCGATGCGCATCCGGCAGAAGATAGCTGGCAGCGCTTTGTCGTGCTGATGCAGCAGGCCTTTGCTGATGGCCATGCACTGCCCCTGATGCAACTGATGATGACGCCCGATGAGCGGGAAGCGTTCGGCACCCGTCTGCGGATTATCGAAGAGTTAATGAATGGCGAAATGAGCCAGCGCGAGCTGAAAAATGAGCTCGGCGTCGGCATCGCGACGATTACCCGTGGGTCTAATAGCCTGAAAGAGGCGCCGCCGGAGCTGAAACGCTGGCTGGAAGCGCGTCTTAGACGCGCCTGATTACTGCTGATAGAGCGGATGGACGAACGGGCAGAGCGCCAGGATCAGTGCCTGATGATAGACACTGGAGCGGCTGAGCAGGCCGTTCGTGAACGCGCCGATTGCGCCACCCTTCTGTTTGATATTGTCGATGCCGGTTAACCGCGCCATTTCTTCGCCGAGTTCGCGGCCTTCACGCAGACCCGCCAGCACCACCGGCGGCAGGGTAAAGCTGGCCGATCGTGATTCACCGCGCTGCTTCTGATTTTCCACCACCATCCAGGCAAACGCGCTGTCATCTTCGATGCCCGCCTCAATGGCCACCCAGAATGCCGCTTCAGGCCGGACCTGGCGGGCATTCATCACGCGCTGACGTGCGCCAGTTCGCGTTTCGAGATGGGTTAACGGTTGTGCTGCAACGCCGCTATCGACCTCGACCCCTTCAATATGGCAGGATCCCTCGCCGAAAACGTCGCTGAAAGCCTGAGCAATCGCGTTAATCTTCGCTGGGTTGGTTGTGGCTGCGACAACATGGTACATAATTGATTGAACCCTCAGGTGATTAAATGCCTGGCCCATCGCGCTGTCTGTGTCCGGAATGCCTGCAACAAGGACGCCTGATGGGACAGTGTCTAAAGCGATTTTTGTCGCAGTATAACGGAAACTAACATGTTACAGGTCTATCTTGTTCGTCACGGTGAAACGGTATGGAATGCGGAACGCCGCATTCAGGGTCAGTCCGACAGTCCGCTGACGGAAAAAGGTGAGCAACAAGCCTGGCAGGTGGGTGAGCGCGTGAAGCATCTGGGCATCACGCATATTATTGCCAGCGATCTGGGGCGCACACGCCGCACCGCCGAGATTATCGCGGATGCCTGCGGTTGCTCAGTGACGCTTGATGCGCGGTTGCGCGAGCTGAATATGGGTGTGCTGGAAAAGCGCCCGCTGGATGGCCTGACCGCTGAAGAAGAGCAGTGGCGCGCCACGCTGGTCAACGGCACCGAAGGCGGCCGTATCCCTGAAGGGGAGTCGATGACGGAGATGGCGACACGCATGCACGCCGCGCTGAATGCCTGTCTCGATCTGCCTGCCGGAAGCCGCCCGCTGCTGGTCAGTCACGGTATGGCGCTGGGGTCGCTGGTCAGTACGATTCTCGGTCTGCCCGCCTATGCGGAACGTCGCCTGCGTCTGCGCAACTGTTCGATTTCACGTGTGGATTATCAGCAGAGCGCCTGGCTGGCTGAAGGCTGGATTGTGGAGACGGCGGGGGATATTTCTCATCTGGATGCGCCTGCGCTCGACGAGCTGCAGCGCTGATTGCGTTAAGGCTGCCGTCGCGATGACGACAGCCTTAAACTTAGCTGGCTTCGGTCTGGCGGCGAATAGGAATCAGATATTCGCAACGGATCTCAGTCGGTGGCTCATTGCGCTTTTTACCACCATGGGTATAAAAGCGTTCGATATCCTGTCCCGCACGACGGGTCAGCCCCAGCGTTGGCATGCAGGTGCCATAAAGTAACAGGATAAATTCCTGGAGATTGACGCGCGGACCATTAAACGTGAACTGCACATAGTCGCCCGCTTCCAGAATAACCTTCTGGCCGGAATGCAGGTTCACCGCGCTGTCAGCTGGCACCGCAGTGGTGTAAAGAATCTCCTGCTCGTCATCTTTTTCCTGGCTGGCTCGCACCTGATGCAGGCCATAGAGCACCGGCGGAATCGTGTCCGTTTCCAGCAGGAACTGCTTCCAGAAGTGTATTCGCATCTCGTCGCGGTAGCTGGAAATCTGCTCCAGAATACAGGTGTAGTTCTGGGTTTGTCCCACCAGCACCGTTTCCGGCAAAGTGACAAAAGCCGGTTCCGGCTGTGTCTCATCGTCCAGGCGAATCGGGGGACGAATACCGAATGAGTTCCATTCGGAAGAACGACGATACCAGGCCGGTGTCTGAGCAAACTGTTTCTTGAATGCGCGAGTAAAAGTCTGTTGTGAATCAAAACGATACTGCAGCGCGATATCCAGAATCGGACGGCTGGTCAGGCGCAGCGCCACGGCGGCTTTAGACAGACGACGGGCACGGATATAGGCGCCGATTGCGTGTCCGGTCACGTCTTTGAACATCCTCTGTAAATGCCATTTAGAGTAACCCGCTTTCTGGGCAACATTGTCCAGCGAAAGGGGTTGATCCAGATGGCTCTCCAGCCAGACAAGCAAATCGCGAATGATACCGGCTTGGTCCATAAAACATCCTCATACTCTGGTGGTACAGCTAAAAGCATTCGAAGAATATTAGCACTCATTGCTCAAAAGACGTGGGCCGTTTCTCGGGGAAGATTGTGCTAAATCAGTACGGGCTAAAACCCGTTTTGGTTTGGTCATTGTATCGATTAACAGTACATTACATTCTCATCTATTCCATTTGCAATGGTAACTCCATGACAATATCCCGACTTATGATCGCTGCGCTGACCACGCTGACCTTTTCCAGCCCACTTTTTGCCGAACAGATTGGCTCTGTTGATACGGTGTTCAAGATATTCGGGCCTGACCATAAGATTGTTGTTGAAGCTTTCGATGACCCGGACGTTAAAAATGTAACCTGTTATATCAGCCGGGCGAAAACCGGAGGTATTAAAGGCGGACTGGGTCTGGCAGAGGATACCTCTGATGCCGCGATTTCCTGCCAGCAGGTGGGTCCGGTCGAACTGAGTGATAAAATTGCGCAGGGCAAAGCGGAGGGTGAGGTGGTATTCCGCCAGCGCACCTCTCTGATTTTCAAGAAGCTGCAGGTTGTACGCTTCTTCGACAAAAAGCGCAACGCCCTGGTTTACCTGACCTACTCCGATAAAGTGGTCGATGGCTCACCGAAAAACGCGCTCAGCGCCGTGCCGATTATGCCCTGGCACTGATAATGCCATGGTACTGAGCACAAAAAAAACGCCCGCAGGGGCGTTTTTTTATTGGCTGCGCCTGACTCCGTTTACTCGTGCAGGTCGCCGCAGAAACGATAACCTTCACCATGAATGGTGGCGATGATTTCTGGCGTGTCCGGCATGGATTCGAAATGCTTGCGGATACGACGGATGGTGACATCGACGGTGCGATCGTGTGGCTTAAGGTCGCGGCCGGTCATTTTCTTCAGCAGATCGGCACGGGTCTGAATCTTGCCCGGATTTTCACAGAAGTGCAGCATGGCGCGGAACTCACTGCGTGGCAGTTTGTAGTGTTCGCCGTTGGGATTAATCAGTGAGCGGCTGTTGATATCCAGCTCCCAGCCATTGAATTTGTAGCTTTCTACCTGACGTCGCTCTTCGCCTGGCATCGCCAGATTCATGGTGCGCGACAGCAGGTTACGGGCTCGAATGGTCAGCTCACGCGGATTAAACGGTTTGGTGATGTAATCGTCGGCGCCAATTTCCAGACCAAGAATTTTATCGACTTCGTTGTCACGGCCGGTCAGGAACATCAGGGCGACATTGGCCTGCTCACGCAGTTCACGTGCCAGCAACAGGCCGTTTTTACCGGGCAGGTTGATGTCCATGATGACCAGGTTAACGTCATTGTCAGTCAGCACCTGATGCATTTCAGCACCATCAGTCGCCTCATACACCACATAACCTTCCGCCTCAAAAATACTCTTGAGGGTATTACGCGTGACCAGTTCGTCTTCAACGATAAGAATGTGCGGGGTC